>JAEEGG010024760.1_pt1 | contig 11616 bp, 11 predicted proteins | sample 9134161 | NCBI WGS metagenome assembly JAEEGG01 (sample SAMN16246543, study PRJNA631951) | gut metagenome | biome: gut microbiome; feature: rumen; material: CR-attached | host: Bos | place: Iran: Karaj | collected 2018-10 | reverse complement strand
ATCTGCAGTCCGTTCCCGTAGAGCATGGCGAAGCTGTCCCTTGCGCTGTGACCCAACGCAAGGATGATCGTATCCGTCTCTATGGTCTCGGTCGTCCCATCCGGGGTCAGGGCCTCGACGGCCTGCAGCGCGCCGTCCGCGACTGTCAGATCTGTCAGCTGCGTGCGGAACCGGACCTCGCCGCCCAGCGCCTCGATCTGATGCCGCAGGTTCACGACGACGGTGCGAAGCACGTCCGTGCCCACGTGAGGATGCTGCTTGTACAGGATGTCCGGATCTGCCCCGGCATCGACAAACGTCTGCAGGATCAGCCGGTGGACCGGGTCTTTCGTCCCTGTCGTCAATTTGCCGTCGGAGAAGCTGCCCGCTCCGCCCTCGCCGAACTGCACGTTCGTGCGGGGATCCAGCACGCCTTCGTTCCAGAACCTCTCCACTGCGGCCACGCGTTCCTCCATAGCGGCGCCGCGCTCCAGCACGACAGGCTGCAGGCCTGCTTTGGCAAGCGTCAGAGCAGCGAAGATGCCGCAGGGGCCGAAGCCCGCGATCACGGGCCGTTTTGCGCTGTCCGGCAGCGTAAGTTTCTCCGGAAATGCGACAGGTTCTTCTGTGACGACGACCGCTTTCACATGCGCCCTTCTCGCCTCCGCCAGCAGTTCTTCCGGCTCGAATTCGCTGTCGAGCACGTCCACGCTGAACACCCGGTACACGTCCGGTTTTTCTCTTGCGTCCAGGGACTCCTTCGCGATGCGGATCTTCCGCAGGCTGCCCGACGGCAGGCGAAGCCGGCGGCCTGTCCGCTTCAGCAGAAGCTGCTCCAGTTCCTGCGGCGAAAGGCCTTTCGCTTCCTGCGCCTTTATTTTGATCTCATGGATTCTGACTTGCATTTTCTATCTGTTCCGCGCCGCGTTCTGACCCGCGATCCAGCCGCTCGCGAACGCCCACGTCAGGCTGTAGCCGCCGCAGGGTCCGTCCACGTCCAGCGCTTCTCCGGCCGCGTAGAGGCCGGGCACCAGCTTCGACCCCATCGTCTTGGGATCGATCTCATCCAGAGCGATGCCGCCGGACGTCGTATGCGCGTCCTTCCAGCCCTTGCTGGCAACCGGTGTAAAGGTCAGGTTCTTCAGCAGACGCGCGGCGGATTCCGGAGTCTGCCCTTTTTTCTCTGCCGGTTCCATGACTGCTACCGCCAGTTTTTCCGGCAGCAGCGCATCCAGGAAATAGTCGCCCAGGGACGCTTTGCGCTGCGCCAATTTTACCGCCAGCGCCGCCTCGTCCAGTTCCGGCAGCACGTCCAGTGACAGGAAGAACCGCTCTTCTCCCCTGCGGCGGTAGTACCCGGAGACGTTCATCACGCAGATGCCGCTGACGGAATCCTTATTGAACTGGATCTCGCCGGTATCCTTTGAAAGCAAGACCGGCGCGCCGCCTTCCTGCTGCGCGTACAGCCCTACCGTTCCGCGTACCCGTACGCCGGCCAGTTTCTCCAGCACATCCGTTTCTTCGCACACGAAACCGGTGAGCGCCGGGATGGGCCGCACGACGCGGTGACCCAAACTCTCCGCGATCTTCAGCCCTCTGCCGTCGCAGCCGTACTGGATGCCGGCTTTGCCGCCGGAAGCGATCAGCAGCCGCCTCGCCTTGATGTCCCTGCCGTCCGCTGCGGTCACGCGGAAAGACCCATCCGGGTCCCTGCGCGCCTCCTTCGCTTCGAAACCGCAGATCAGTTCCGCCGGTTCTCCGCTGCCCGGAATCTTTCCGAATGCGCCGCGCTCCAGCGCGCGCACGACGGAAGCTGCCTGCAGGCTGCGGGGATACAGGCGTCCTTCGCCCTCCTCTACCGTGTCCAGGCCGAGGCTTTCGAAGATACTCAGCAGCTGCGCGGGTCCGCACTGCGCGAAGACATCTGCGGCAAACACTGCCGCATCCCCTTCCCCGCTGCGGTAATCTTCCGGCGCTGCCGTGCGGTTCAGCACGTTGCAGCGTCCGTTGCCGGTCGCGTAGAGTTTCTTTCCCGCTTTATCGTTTTTTTCCAGGATCGCGATGCGGGCGCCCGCCCGTCTGGCCGCGATGGCAGCCATCAGACCGGAGGCTCCGGCGCCGAGGATCGCGATGTCGCAGATCTTATCGTTCTTCATACGAATATTGTAAACGATTTCGGGAAACCGTGGTAGAATAATTCCATAAAACAGTACTGGAGGTATTCACATATGGAATTCAAAGCATTGCAAGCGGAAATGATCAAGGCCCTGAAGGCCGGTCAGAAAGAAAGAAAAGAATCCATCTCCCTGCTCGTGGCAGCCGTCAAGAAGATGGCCATCGACGCGGGCTGCCGCGACGATATCCCAGAAGACATGGTCGACCAGGCCATCCTGAAGGAAGTCAAGAGCGCGAAGGAACAGATCGAGACCTGCCCCGCCAGCCGTCAGGATCTGCTGGACGAATACAAGGCGCATCTGGCGGTCATCGAGGAGTTCGCCCCGAAGATGATGTCCGCGGAGGAAGTCAAAGCCCTGCTCGAAGAAAAATACGCCGAAGTGATCGCGACCAAGAACCGCGGCATGATCATGAAGACCGTCATGGCCGAGCTGAAGGGCAAGGCCGACGGCAAGGTGATCTCCGGCGTCGTCGCGGAGCTCTGCAAATAGAGGACTGACCCATGGAACTCGTTTTCCCTCAGGAAAGATATCTGGCATCCTACGCGGAAGCCTATGCGGAAGAACAGGCGTCGGACGATCCGGAAAAGATGCTGAAAGAGCCGGAGACCGCGATCGAATGCGCCGAAAACGAGCGCAAAGGCGAAGGCCTGCCCGAAGGCTGGGTGCCCGCTACGACGCTGTGGCTGGTGGACGGAGACAGATTTCTCGGCCGGGTCAACATCCGGCACAGGCTGACGCCCCACCTGATGCAGTTCGGCGGTCACATCGGCTACATGATCCGCCCGTCCGAACAGGGCAATGGCTACGGCAAACTTCAGCTGGCGCTGGCGCTGGAGTACTGCCGCGCGCATCTGCGCAACGCGATCGGCGGAGGAAAAGTGCTCGTCACCTGCGACGACGATAATATCCGCTCCGCAAGAGTCATCGAGGCCAACGGCGGCGTGCTGGAAAACAAAGTCGAGAACTTCGAATCCGGCAGAACCGTCCTGACGCGCAGATACTGGATCGAATTGTAAACACAAAAGCCTCCGGAACGCTCCGGAGGCTTTTCTACTGTTTCGATACCCCTATTCGTACAATTGTCTCGCCTGCTGCAGCGACTCTTTCTTGCCATGGATGCGGCCGAGCGCGTACATCAGCAGCGTTGCGCAAGCCGTATTGAGAACCCCGACCCACGTGCCGTTCATCGCGTTCATGACCGCGCACACCAGGTTGAGCCCGCCGATGATCGCCAGCATGCGGCCGATGCGGTCCAGATGCGCGATCTTCGAATCGAGATCCGAGTACAGATCGAACGCGCCGTCTTCGGCCTTCTTGCGGAAGTAGATCCACATCATCATGCGGCCTACGAATTCCGCGCCGGTCTCGTTCATGAAGCTGACGTACCCTTCGTCGTAGGGACGCATCTCGAGGCGCACGTTGTATTCGCCGGGTTCGCACTTCTTGAAGTGGTAGGTGCACCAGCCCACGCCGTCCAGCACCCAGCCCTGCAGGGCCATCTCGTTCAGCCAGCGTTCCTCTTTTTCAAAGTCCCAGACCCAGAACCATTTTCTGACCGTTTTTCTCTCGCTCATCTTATTCCTCCCGCGCCTTTCCCAGAATGCGCTCCCCGTTATCCGCCAGTTCCCTCAGCCGGTCGACTTCCTTTTCCAGGACGCTCCGGCCCTTTTCCGTCAGCTGGTACTCTTTCTTGCGACTGCCGCTCTCTACCGGAAGCTGCTCGATCCAGCCCTTGTCCACCATGGCGCTCAGCGCGCCGTACAGCGTGCCTGCCGCCAGCCGCACCCTGCCTTTCGACAGTTCCTCCGCCTGCTGCATGATGCCGTAGCCGTGCTGCGGGCTGACGAGCGACAGGAGAATGTAGTACGTGGACTCCGTCAATGCTATATTCTCGACCATATCGATTTCCTTTCTATCGCGACTCGTTATATCGCCGTCCGATATATCGTGATTAGAGTATATCGGGGGCCGATATATTTGTCAACACCCTTTTTCAAAAAAGTTTGAAAAGTTTTTTGCATAGAAAAACCGGGGCTTTTCAGCCCCAGTTCCGGAAAACGTTTTCAGTATTCCCCGTTATCCACGGAATCGTCGTGCTCCGCGTACAGGTGGTACTTCTTCAGCAGCTCCGCGTCGCAGCTGGCGGCGTGGGACGCGCCCAGATCCATCAGGTCGCCGCGGCGGAGGATCCTCTCCTCTTCGCGCATCTGACGGGCCAGCCAGTCGTTCTTGCGGTCATCCTTCATGAAGGTCTCCGCCAGGCTGCCGCCGGCTTCCGCCCGCGGCGAAGCGCCCGCCTTGCTCTTGCCGAACGTGAACGACCGGTTATCCGAACGGTATTCCCCGGATTTGTTCGACGCCAGAGGTTTGACGAGTTTGCCCTTCGTCTGACGCTGCTGCAGCCAGGCGTTGGGATCGCCCTGCGTGTTCGGCCGTCCCTGCTGCCTTTTCGAAGCTTTGCTGAGGCGGGAGATCACGAACAGGATCACGATCAGCGGGATAAAGCCCATGATAAACGCGATGATCCCGGAGATGATCTCAAAGATAGAACTGACATCCATGAACTATTCTCCCTTGGCTTCGTTCGGTTCCTTGACGACTGCAGACAGCGCGCCGAGCGTGCCTGCCAGGTTGGCGATGTCGGAGGGAACGATGATCTTCGTAGCCTGGCCGTCCGCCATCTTTTCGGCGGCCTTGTAGCTCTCCATGGTCAGGTAGCCCGCGGACGGAGCGGCGTCGTTGATCATGCGGATACCTTCCGCTCTGGCTTTCTGAACGGCGAGCAGAGCTTCTGCTTCACCTTCCGCTTCGCGGATGCGCTGCTGCTTGACGGCTTCTGCGCGCAGGATCGCGGCTTCCTTTTCACCTTCTGCCAGCGTGATCGCGGACTGCTTCTTACCTTCGGCGGTCAGGATCGCTTCTCTCTTTTCACGCTCTGCCTTCATCTGCTTTTCCATCGCTTCCTGGATGCTTCTGGGCGGCGCGATGTTCTTGACCTCTACGCGGCTGACCTTGATGCCCCACTTGTCGGTGGCGTTGTCCAGGATCGCGGTGATGCGGCTGTTGATGTCGTCGCGGCTCGTCAGCGTTTCGTCGAGGGTCATGGAACCGATGATGTTACGCAGGGTCGTGGCGGACAGGTTTTCGATCGCGGCGATCGGGCGCTCCACGCCGTAAGCGAACAGCTTGGCGTCGAAGATGTAGAAGAATACGACGGAGTCAACCATCATGGTGACGTTATCCTTCGTGATCACGGGCTGCGGTTCGAAGTCCGCGACCTGCTCCTTCAGGGAGACTTTCTTAACGACTCTGTGGATGATGGGCACCTTGAAGTGCAGGCCCGCGCCCCAGGTCGCTCTGTACTGACCCAGCGCTTCCACGATCCATGCGCTCGCCTGCGGTACGATGCAGATGCAGCGGATCGCGAGGATGATGAGCAGCAATACGATAATGATTCCGAAAATTACTCCAGCCATCTCTAATTCTTACTCCTTTTTCTTTTTTGACCCATTTATGGGACTCATTTAGCGGTACGATACGGGTAACGAAAGACCGCTGCCCGCATCGTTATAGATTATATCATTTGTTCGCGCAAAACCACAGGGGAGCGGTCTTGCTTTTTTATTCCAGCGGCTTGCCGGTCAGCAGCTCGTAAGCCTGCAGATACTTGGCGATGGTCTTGTCGACGATGTCCTGCGGCAGCGTCCAGTCGTGATCGTTGGCCTTCAGCCAGTCGCGGGCGAACTGCTTGTCGAAGGACGGCTGGCTCTTGCCGGCTTCGTAGCCTTCCAGCGGCCAGAAGCGGGAGCTGTCGGGCGTCAGCATCTCGTCGCCCAGCACGATCTCGCCCTCTTCGTTCAGACCGAACTCGAACTTGGTATCCGCGATGATGATGCCCTTCTCCAGCGCGTAAGCGGCGCACTTCTTGTACAGCGCCAGCGTCAGGTCGCGCAGCTTCGCGGCGTATTCGTATCCGTGACCCGGGAAGCGGTCTTCCAGCCATTCCACGCTCTCCATGAAAGAGATATTCATGTCGTGGTCGCCCAAATCCGCTTTCGTGGACGGCGTATAGATGGGTTCGGGAAGTTTCTCGGACTCCTTCAGGCCCTTCGGCAGTTCGATGCCGCAGACCGTGCCGTCCTTCTGATAACTGGCCCAGCCGCTGCCGGTGATATAGCCGCGGACGACGCACTCGACAGGCAGCATCGTCAGTTTCCTGACCATCATGCTGTTGCCGTCGAAGCGGGGCTGGCGGAAGAACTCGGGCATGTCGTTCACGTCGGTGGAGACCATATGATTGGGGACGATGTCCTTGGTCAGGTCGAACCAGAATTTCGACATCTGCGTCAGCACTTTCCCCTTCAGATTCACCGTATTGTGCAGGATCACGTCGAAGCAGCTGATGCGGTCGGTCGCGACCAGGATCAGATGATCTCCGATATCGTAGATCTCGCGTACTTTGCCTTCTTTGATCGGTCTGTATTCAGTCATGAGTTCCCTCCTGTCCCTTAAAACGCATATTTTCTCAAGTTTAAGGATAATACAAAGGCGCCCCGCTTGCAAGCCGCAGATTTGACTTATGGCCCGCGTTTCTATATAATTATTTAGTTTTCAGAAAGGAACGATTATGAGGATCCTGATTGTCATATCCGGCATGCTGCTCGCTGTCGCAGGTGCCTTTACATTTGCGTTCTATTCGAACGCGTTTACGGGGCTCGCCTTCATCCTGGGACTCGTCATGCTGATCTCAGGCCTGTGCATTCTGGGCTCTTACATCATTTCCGGAAAAGTGGGCCGCCTGCCCGACACCGTGCTGGTGGAAGGCATGGTCACGACGCTGTTCGGTTTCGCCGTGCTCAACAACGAGGTCATGGACGCCATGGTCACGCTGTTCTTCGGCACCTGGATGACCCTTTCCGGGGTCACGCGCGTCTCGCAGAGCTTCGCGGTCAGCCGCTACCGCCCGAAGGACTGGGCGAAGATCATGCCGCTGGCGCTGGCCGGCACCATTCTGGGCGTCATCATGCTGATGCCCTCCCTTACGACGTACATGAACCCCATGTTCCTCGTGGGCGCCGCTTTCATCGTCAACGGACTGTCCCAGCTCGTATATTCCATGTACATGCGCAAGCACGAGCTGACGGACCGCGAGATCGAAGCGCAGGAAAGAGCCGAAGCCAGAAAGACCGCGAAAGAAGCGGAACGCAAGCAGAGAAACGCGAACCGCAGCACGAGCTGGCACGAAAGAGAAGAACAGCGCGAAGAGCAGAGACGCCTGGAAAAGCGCAGACTGGCGGAACAGAGAGCCGCCAAGATGCAGGAACTGCAGGAAAGAAGAGCTGCCCGCCGCCCCGCGTCGGAAGCGACGATGGAATTCACGCCGGAGGAAGTCGAAGAGATCAGGACTCTGGCGGAAGAACCGGCAGCCGCGCCGGTCCGGGAGCCTGCTCCTGTAGAGCCTGCCCCTGCGGAAACGCCCGAAGACGAACTGCCCGTAACGGAAGTCCTGCGTCCGAAGACCGCGCCGGCCGAAGAAGCTCCTGTAGAGGAGGTTCCCGTCGAAACTCCGGCGGAAGAGCCCGCTGCAGAAGAACCGGCGGTGGAAGAAGAGATCCTCGAGAAAGCCAAAGCGCCGGTGTGGACCCGTCCGGAGAATATTCCCTCCCTGCGCGCCAGAAAGCTGGAGGAGGAAGCAGCCGCAGCCGAAGCGGAGCCCGCCCCTGCCCCTGAGATCGAAGATCCGCTGGCGAAGCGCGCCGCGGTGAACATCGAGAAGATCGAAGAAGGCCTGGAGACCGTGGAATTCGAACCCGTCGAACTGCCCGAGCCGGAACTGGAAGCATCGGGAGGCGAAGCGGAAGAGCGCAAGGAGATCCTGCAGGATCTGGAAAAGGAAGTCAAGCGCGACGACCCGTTCAAGCCCTTCCAGGCGCTGAAGCTCGAAGACCTGTTCGGCGAAGACTACGTGCCCCTGCGGGAAAAAGATCCCAAGGAAGCCACCCGCTTTACCCAATCCCTCAACCTGGACTGGACGAAGCACTAAACGAGAAACACCAAAAAGCCGGTCCCGCGGGACCGGCTTTTCTGTTGCCAAAACGGTATTACTTCAGCGATTCGGGGATGACGTCGCAGCAGATCATCTGCTCGTAGGTCTGCGGTTTGACCATCCATTCCGCCTTTCCCTTCTCCACCAGGATGACGCCCGGGATGGGGTTGCGGTTGTAATTGTTGGCCATGGAGTAGCCGTAGGCGCCGGTGGAGAACACCGCGATGATGTCGCCGGTTTTGGGCATCGCGAACGGGGCGTCCTTGATGATCATGTCGGAGTCGCCTTCGCAGCACTTGCCGCAGATCGTAACGGTCTCGTCGGCCGGTTCGTCCGCACGGTTCGCGACAATGCCCTTGTACTTCGCGCCGTACAGAGCCGGGCGGATGTTGTCGGGCATACCGCCGTCGATGGCGGCGTACTTGCGGATGCCGATGACCTCTTTGGTCATGCCCACGGTATACAGCTGCAGGCCAGCTTCCGCCACGATGGATCTGCCGGGTTCGCAGATCATGGCCGGCATCGGATAATCCTCCGCCTTGCAGAACGCCTCGACCTTCTCGAGGACGGGATCGTAGAAGTAGCGGTAAGGCGGTCTCTCTTCGTTGATGTAGGTGACGCCGGGGCCGCCGCCGATGTTCAGTTCGTCACAGACGAATCCGAACTTTTCGCGGGTATCCTTCATAAGCTGCAGCATGACTGCCGTCGCGTCGAGGAACGGTTTGACGTCGAACAGCTGGGAGCCCAGATGGAAGTGGAAGCCGTGGAAGTTCACGTATTCGGAATCGATGGCTCTCTTCACGTACGGGAAGATGAATTCCGGCTCGATGTTCAGGCCGAACTTGGAGTCTTTGCGGCCGGTCACGATAAAGTCGTGGGTATCGACTTCGACGCAGGGCGTGACCCGGATCAGGATGTCGGTCTTCTTGCCCAGCTTTTTGCAGATGGATTCGATGAGTTCGAGCTCCTGCACGCCGTCGATGACGATGCGCTCCACGCCGTAATCGATGGCTGCCTCCAGTTCCTTCGGCAGTTTGTTGTTGCCGTTGAATTCCAGCTTCGCGGGATTGATGCCGGCCTTCATGGCCGTGTACAGCTCGCCGCCGGATACGACGTCCATGGAGATGCCTTCGTTCTCGCACAGTTTATACATGCCCATGCAGCAGAACGCCTTGGCGGCGTATGCGATGCGGTTCTTGGGATAAGGCTTGATCCAGCAGTCCTTCAGCTCGTTGATCCTCGAAACGATATCCGTCTTGGAATACACGTACAGAGGCGTGCCGAATTCCTTCGCCAGTTCCACGGTATCGCAGCCGTCGAACCACAGGTGCTTTCCTTTGATCTCGCTGACCATATTCATATGATTTTCGCTCCTTTTCTCAATGAAAAACGCACGGATTAACGTAGTACATTTTTATTATATGCCTTGCGCCCCCGCTTCTCAATCGCTAAAATATTATTTGTGCGAAGCGTATTTCTGCCTGCTCCGCACAGAAAGGTCATCATCCATGAAAAACTTCAATATCATCGATCTGCATTGCGACACCATCGTCGAATGCGTCACCAACGGAGCTGATTTCCGCAGCGGAGACGGCCATATTTCCCTGGACAAACTGGCCGCGGGCGGCAGCCTGGCGCAGTGCTTCGCCATCTGGATCCCTACGGGAAAAGCCGCGGAGCGCCACCACGTAGCCGGCGTGGATTATTACGATTACTATAAGACCGCGAAGAAGTTCTTCTTCCAGGCCATGAAGGACAACAGCGACGTCATCCGTCAGGCGAGAACGGTCGCGGACATCGAAAAGAACAAAGCGGAAGGCATGCTGTCCGCCATCCTCACCGTGGAGGATTCCATCTTCGTGGAAGGCAGGATGGAGCGCATCGACGAGATGAAGGAAGACGGCGTGCGCATGGCGAGCCTCATCTGGAACAACGAAAACTGCATGGGCTACCCCAACAGAAGAGATTTCAGCGAACATATGATGGGTCTGAAGCCCTTCGGCTACGACGCGATCCGTAAGATGAACGAATACGGGATCGTCGTGGACGTTTCCCACCTGAACGAAGGCGGGTTCTGGGGCGTTGCGAAGACCAGCACGAAGCCCTTCGCGGCCAGCCATTCCTGCGCGAGAGCGCTGTGCGATCATCCCAGAAACCTGACGGACGAACAGCTGAAGGCCCTGGGCGAAGCCGGCGGCGTCGTGGGCGTCAATTTCTACGACGCGTTCCTGCACGAGGAAGAGACCGAATACACGTCCATCGCGGACATCGTAAAGCATCTGGAATACATGAAGGAGAAAGCGGGCATCGAAGCGCTGGCCTTCGGTTCCGACTTCGACGGCATCTCCAGCAAGCTGGAGTTCGGCGATTTCGCGGGCTTCCCGCAGGTCGTGGCCGCGCTGGAAGGAAAGTTTACGGACGACGAGATCGACAAGATCTGCCACGGCAACTTCCTGCGCGTGATGAAGGACAACGAATAAGAGAAACTGTCGATAACAAAAGAGCGGCCGCGCAGCCGCTCTTTTTTCTTGTTTTCACGATATCCGCCTACTCTTCCTTCGACGCGTACCGGGTGCCGTACTCCCTGCGGTCGCCCAGGATCGCCTGTACGACGGTCGCGTTGTTGGGCGGGCAGCCGACGGCGTTGCGCAGACCGAGCGCGTCTCCGACGCTCTTCTTCGCGCAGATGCCGATCGTGACTGTGTTTTCAGCGTTCGCGCCTTCCGGCAGTTTATCCGCCCTGACCGGACCGACGACGATATTCATATTTTCCAGATAGTCCATCAGCCCTTCGCCCTTCATGTCGAACAGCGAGCTGATGACCGTGTTGTGACAGCCGGTGCAGGCCTGATAGTCGAAGATCAGGTTACAGCTCTTCGGCATGCCCTCGATCTCCACTTCGCTCGTCCTCTTGAAGCGGCTTTTCACCTCGTCGATCTGCTTGCCGACGACCTCGATCTTCGCGAGATCCATCTCGCCGAGGCCCCGCTTGTACGCCTCCCGGGTGATCATCACCTCTTCGGGTTCGTATCCCATGATGAGTCCCGCGACGGTCTCGCAGGCGACCAGGTCCTTGGACCCGATGATCAGATCCATTTTCTTCGTCTCGCCGTAGATCGGCCCGAGACCCTGCTGGCCGTAGGTGCCGTCGATGATCTCGAGGCACGGTTTGAGCGTTTCGACGAGATCGCACACGGAATCCACGAGGCCTTTCGTGTGGAATTCCTTCTTCTGCGGGTCACAGAGCAGGCCTTTGCAGTTTTTCATCCCCAGCGTGATCTCCGTCTGGTCGTGGGTCTTCAGCACGGGCACGGTGATGATGGCGTCCGCGTCGCGCACGAGTTCCCAGGTCTGGAAGGACTTCAGAATGGTGCCGCTCTTCATGGGCATGGAGCAGACCGGATTCGCCTTGTC
>JAEEGG010024758.1_pt1 | contig 11617 bp, 12 predicted proteins | sample 9134161 | NCBI WGS metagenome assembly JAEEGG01 (sample SAMN16246543, study PRJNA631951) | gut metagenome | biome: gut microbiome; feature: rumen; material: CR-attached | host: Bos | place: Iran: Karaj | collected 2018-10 | reverse complement strand
CCTTGTTTAAAGCGGTGCAGGACGCACCGATCGTGACGATCGGCAACATGCACACTAAAGCAAAAAAGCCAAGCAGGACGATATTGGAAAATCGTCCTGCCAATTGATTGATTCTGTTTTCGTTGGATCCGTTCATTATTCGACGATCTCAAGCGAACCAAGTGAGAGATTCTGTTCGCTTTCCTTGTCAAACAATACGTAACGGTCACCTTCAAAGTTGAATTTCACGATGGAATCCATTGCGAAGTCGACACTGCCGAAAGCGACAGCCGACAGCGTAACGGTGCCGACACCTAAAGAAAGCGTCGTTTCCATACCGGAAGGCAGTGAGGAAATGACTTTGGACTCGATGCCCTCATCACTGATCTTCACGAATTCCGGACGGATACCTAAGACGTAATCTCCATCTTTGAGTTCGATCTTTTCATTCGGTGTGAAATGAACTTTGAAATGGTCGTTGACCAATAATAAGCCATTGTCTTTGACCGTGCCCTTGACATCAACGAAATTCATGGACGGATTGCCCATGAAGTCGGCACAGAAGATATTGACCGGCTCGCCATAGAGTTCAAGCGGTGGGCAATACTGCTGTAAGATACCGAGTTTGATCAAAGCGACCTTGGTGGACAGCGTCATGGCTTCCGACTGGTCATGGGTGACGTAGACGAAAGTAGAATCGGTTGTCTTGTGAAGCCTCTTGAGCTCGGCACGCATGTCGTTTCTGAGCTTGGCATCCAGGTTGGACAAAGGCTCATCCATCAGTAAGACTTTCGGATTCGGTGCCAGTGTTCTGGCGATAGCCACACGCTGCTGCTGACCGCCGGAAAGCTCAGCCGGATAACGGTTGATGTATTCTTCGATTCGCATCGTCTTGCAGATCTCCTTGACGCGCGCATCGATCTTTTCCTTCGGCCACTTCATGTTTTCAAGACCGAAAGCGATGTTGCGGTAGACCGTCATGTGCGGCCACAGAGCATAGTTCTGGAAAAGGAAACCGACATTTCTCTTATCCGGAGAAAGGTTGATGCCCTTTTCATCGGAGAAGACACACTGATCATCGAAATAGATCTCACCTTCCGTCGGTGTTTCCAGACCTGCGATCATACGTAAAGTCGTCGTCTTGCCGCAGCCTGACGGGCCCAGCAGTGAGACGAATTCACCGTTTTTGATCTCCATGTTGAGTTTATCGACAGCCAAAGATCCCTTTCCGAATTGTTTTGTGATATTGACTAATTTGATTGTTGGCATATGTTTATCCTCCTACACCCTTTTCAATGGAAGCTCCGGTCAGCTTTTCGACTGTGAAGTTGATGATCAATACGACGATGATGATCAGCAGGTTGACCGCGTTGGAGAACTGGGTATAGCCTTTCTCATCGTAGAACAGCAATAATGTCGTCAGGACACGGTTATTGGCCGTGACCAGGATGACGAACAGCGAAAGCTCTCTCATTGCCGAAATGAACGGCAAAAGATATCCGGAAACGATGGTCGTCTTTTCGATCGGAATGATGATGCGCGTCATGCGCTTGAGCCAAGGAACGCCCATGATGATACCGGCTTCCTCGATCTCAGGCGAGAGCTGCAGCATCGAGTTGACACCGCTTCGCGAAGCCATCGGCAGATACTTGACGGTACCGATCAGGGCTAAGATCGCAAAGGATCCATACAGTGAAGGAATGATGCCATGCTTGGAAGAGAACATCGAAAGATAGATCGCCGATAAAGCCATTGAAGGGATCAGGTAAGGAATAAAAGTCAGATCCTCAACGAGTCTGGAAATAAAGCTTCCTCTTCTTCTGACAATGCTGTAGCCGGCTAAGAAACCAAGCGTACCGGCACCAAGCGAACAGGTGAAGGAAAGCTTTAAACTGTTCCACAAAGTCCGGTAGACTTCCTTGTTTCGCAAGATACCCGGTTCAGATTGCCAGGTGTCATGACCCTGTGCTCTGCCGATCCAGAAACTCAGTGTCAGATTGTTGAGATCATAGACGCCGGTATAGGACAGCAGTGATTCCAGGGCAAAGGTGACAAGCGGAATGACCGACATGCACATGACAACGAAGAACACCACGATCGAGATCGGTGTCCGCCAGACACCCAGATGGAAGATGGAGATATTCGCGCTCTTGCCGGTAACGGTTGCATAGGATTTGCGGTTGCCGATCATGCGCTGGTTGATAAACATGATGATGACACTGATCAGGATCATGATCATCGCCAGGATGTAGCCGACACCCGGATTGGTTCCGTTGATCGAGGCATACAGTTCCGTCGTCAGCACATAGTAGCGCACCGGCAGACCCAAAAACTGCGGCGTGGCAAAGGAAGCCATCGCTCCGGAGAAGACCAGGATGATCGTACTCAAGACCGCCGGCATGACGATCGGTATAGTTATACGCCAGAACATTCTCAGGCGTTTTGTCTTCAATATTACAGCCGCTTCTTCCAGATTGGCATCCATGTTGTGCAAGATGCCGCCGATCAGGATATAAGCGAAAGGCGCATAGTGCAGACCGGTCACGATAATGATCGGGAACTCACCATACGCAAACCAGGTCGGAACGGTTATTCCGGTCAGGGAATGGAAAATGCCGTTAGATCCGGTGATCTCAACATTCTTAAAGAAGTTTTTCCAGGCCAGGGCCAGTGTCCAGCTTGGCATGATGTAGGGGAAGATAAATAACTTTGTAAGAAATTTCTTCCACCTCATGTCACTTCTGGAAACAAGCCAGGCAAAAGTACCGCCGACCATGATCGAAACAACGCAAGCCCAGGCACTCGTAAAGATCGAGTTGCGCAGCGGATCGATCAATAAAGATTTTCTGAATTCCGACATGAACAGCCGGTGCCAGTGATAGGTGGTAAAAGAGCCGACAGCCTGATGAATTCTTGATTTCTCCGATGAGTGAACGATGAAAGTATCTCTGACGATCGAAAACAGCGGCAGAACGACCAGGAATCCCAAAACAACTATAAAAAGAACTAGAAGAACATTATATGGTTTAGAGAAAAATGTTTTGATTCTATTCCAACGTTTTTTCATATTCTTTTACCTCTTAATAAAAAAAGGGATTAGGCTCACAGAAGCCCAAGCCCTTTTTGTATTGACTAATAAGATAGATTATTTGATCAGCTGAATGAAGTCTTCAACATCAGCTCTGTATTCAGCAGCCTGAACAGCATCTTCCTGAACCAGAAGCTTCTTCCATTCAACAACACTGATGTCGCCATCACCAACCGGGTTGGAAGTGTTGCCTGAGTAATCACCTAATCTGCCCTGCATGCCTTTGTAGACACCGCCATCAGCAACAGTCATCTGGCCATCACCGTACCAGCCTTCTTCTGAATATAACCAGATCAAGAAAGCCTTAGCGAGTTCAGGGTTATCAGCATTGGCTACCTGTAAGCCATAGATCGGATAAATGAAACCGGCAAACGGAGTAACATCGTCCTTGCTGTAAAGCAGGTTGTAGACACCGGAACCTTCAGCAGTTTCACCCTTAGCCTTGTTGTACTTGTTTAAAGTAAGTAAACCGCACTGTGGTTTTTCAGCAGCTGCGATATCCTTGGCAATTGTTGAGTCAGATGAACCAAGCATCATTTCGTTCTGGTAAAGCATCTTGATGAACTGATAGCCGGCATTCTTGCAGTCAGCATCCAGTTCGATGTCCTTGCCATAGTAAGCCTTGTAAGCTTCAGCCAGTTTAGCAGCGTTTTCATCAGAAGTCAGGTTGACTAAGAAATTCATGTTGACGCCTTCAGTAGTCGGATCCTTCATCCAGAAAGCACCCTTGTTAGCTGGATCAGTAGCAAACCACAGGTTAGTGATATCGCCTTCTTTATAAGTCTTATCACTGCCGTTGTTGTACATGATGACCTTGTTGCAGTAATCCCAAACCAGTAATGGTTCGCAATCAGCACCAACGAGGTTCTTGATCTCATCGTTATACCAGTTGTATACGTAGCCTTCTTCAACGAGGTCAGTTAAGACACGTGCACCATCCTGAATGAAGATGATGTCAGCGCCTTCAACGCCTTCCTTGACTTCCTGAGCAACTTTGGTAACCTGCTCAGTATCACCGATCTGCTGTCCATCGTATTCGATGCCAGGAGCATACTTAGCCATGAAGGCTTCCAGAGCTGAAACAGCAACGGAGTGTGTCGTGTAGACAGTCAGTTTTTTGCCGTTTGCAATACCAGCAGCCAGCAATTCATCGAAAGTCTCGGCAGCAGCTGGTTCTTCTGTAGGCTCTTCGGTTGGGGTTTCGCTACCACCGCCATTTGAACAGCCAGCAAGAGAAAGAACCATTAATACCGCTAATAATAAAGCAAATAGTTTTTTCATTTCTTTTCCCTTTCTTCAGTGACCTGCGTCACTATCTTAATTATAATCCTAAACGAAACTGAGATTTTGCGGATATTACAGGTCGATATCCAGATCAACGATCTCTTCTTCGTTCATGACCGCATCAACATCCCCGAGCTTGTCATCATCGCTCAGGATCAGATCCATGATCTCTTCCTTGGTCTTGGCCAATGAGAGCTTGGTAACACGGATATCATTGCCTAATTTGCCTGCCAGTTCACTAAGCAGCATCATGTGATTCTTCGCAAATTCCGCATCAGCACTGACACAGAATAAGAAGATCAGATGGGTATCCTGGAAACCGTCATCAGACATCGAGCTTTCCCATCTGATCGGATTGATCGTCTTGCCGATCATGATGCCGTTTCTTAACACGGAATTGCTCTTGCCATGCGGGATCGAGATACCGGCACCCATACCGGTAGGACCTTCAGCTTCTCTTTCATAGATGTCTTTGACAAAGACATCAGTATCATTGATATAGCCGTTCTTATAAAGAACGTTGGCCATATAATGCAGAACTTCATCTTTTGTATTGCCTTCGACCTTCAGATCGATAATATCGGCATTCAGAATATCATTTAATGGCATGTGATTTATTCCTCCTTAGAATTTATTGACCAGCTCGCCATGTTCGCTCTTGGCTTTGGCTAAAGCTGCTTCCAGTGTCTTGATATCGACCATCGCATCGGAACAGGAATTGCAGGCAACTGCTAATGAGGCGTGTGTCGTTGCCAGCTCCAGACAGTTCTTAACTTCTCTTCCCGCCAGTACGCCATAGACGAAAGCAGAAGAGTAGGCATCACCGCCGCCGGTGGATTTGACCGCATTGACTGGCGCAATATCGATCTTGTAACGTTCACCGTTCTTCGCATAAGCCATCGAACCTTCAGCACCGTGTTTGATGATGATCAGTTCCGCTTTTTCATTGAACCAGCGCTGTGCTGTTTCCTCATCACTTGAAGCTTTATGATAAGCGCAATCCATCAGATCGTATTCTTCTCTTGAACCGATGATGATGTGCGCATAGCGGGCTGCCAGTGTGTAATAGATGCTGATCTCTTCATTGCTGCTCCAGATCGGTGCTCTGTAGTCGACATCAAAGATGATCAGTAAGCCGTGCTTTCTTGCCAGTTCCAGGATCTTGAAGGCTGCATCTCTTGAAGGTGAAGCTGCTAAGGCTGTACCGGAGATGATCACACTTCTTGAAGAAGCGATATAGTCTTCGCTTATGTCTTCCGGTTTCAGCAGCATGTCAGCCGTAATCCTGTCTCTGTATAACATCAGGTTGGTCTTGCCATTGATGACTTCCGTAAAAGTCACTGCCATCGGAATGTTCTTTTCTGCTCTGAAGATCCCGTTGGTATCGATGCCATCTTTCTTGAAATAATCCAGACAGAAATCGCCGAGTGAATCGTCCGTGATCGTGCCGATGAAACCGGTCCTGGCGCCAAGTCTGGCCAGACCGACAGCCGTGTTGGCCGGTGAGCCACCGACGTATTTGCCGAACTCATTGCACTCCGCAAATGTCTGCGGCATTACCAGCGGGTTGATATCGATCGCCAGACGGCCGACCGGTATACAGTCAAGTTTTCTTCCTTCAGGAATATTGAACATATTATTATCTCCTTTTTCTTTTTTCTATCAATAAAGAACTTTTGTTCCGTTTGCTTCAAATACACTCATGAACTGCTCATCAGGACGCTTATCCGTGATCACATAGTCAAGATTGGAAAGCTGGGCAAAGTGATTGTAGGCGATCACGCCGAACTTGGAATGATCTGCTACCAGATAGACCTTGCTGCTTTGCGAGATGACATGGGATTTCATATAGCCTTCTTCCGCGATCGTGTTGGTCAGATTCTTTGCCAAAGAAATACCGACCGTCGCAATAAAGGCCTTGTTGTAGTTATATGGATAAAAACTCGTATCGATTAAGAAAGTGCCGTTATCCGGAACCAGCACCCCGCCGGCACAGATACCTTTGATATTAGGCATCGATCTCAAGGCATCCATGACATCAAGGCTGTGGGAAATGACCTTCACATCTTTCAGATCCTTCATGTAGTGCAGCATCCTATACGCTGTCGTTCCCGAATCAATAAAGATGACATCATTATCCTTGACCTGACGGGCAGCCAGCTTGCCGATATATTCCTTTTCGTCATTGAAAGAAGACACTCTCAATTCATAAGAATCAACATTCTTAAGCGGATCGATCAGATCCTCATTGTAGATCACGCCGCCATATACCTTGGTGATCAGTCCCTGATCTTCCATGATTTTGAGATCCCGGCGCAGCGTCTGAATGGATACATTATATTTACTCAGAAGCTCCTCATTGCGAACCGTTTTCTTATCTCTGATATATGCTTCCATTTCCTGTAATCTGTTGTATTTCATGTTGCTTCACCTGTTTTTATTATAAAAACTAATCAAAACATTATCAATATATATCCATGAATTTATAATAAAAAACTCATTTTTCTCCTCAAAATACGCTAAATAGTCCAAATATGCTCAGTCTCTGATATATAATGAGTTTATAAATATACTATTATTGGGGTGAAAATATGTTGAAACTGATGAAGATGTTAAGTGAACAGAGTTCCAGCGAAAGCAAGATGAATATGTTATTCTATGTGGTCGTCGGCTCCATGCTGCTGATATATCTGTTCAGAGCGGCCATCGGCTATCGCCGCTATAAGAGCTCGATCTTTCCGCAGGTCTATGACAATTATCTCTTTGATTACTTCTATAAGGTAAATGTCACGCAGGACCCCTCCCGCTCAAACAGATTAAAAAAGACGCTGGGCTACCACCGCATCGTCTATGCCCAGATCGCAAACAAGGAAGGCAAACTTGTCTCCCAGGTCATGACGATCATTCACACTAAAGGTATCTTATCGATCGCCTATCTCAACCTCAAGGGCAAACTCAGCGGTTTAGAAAGCGGAGAGTGGATCATCAGAAGAACCGAAGAAGGAAACGAAAAGAAATTCAAAATCGAGAATCCACTGACCTATCTGCGTGAATATGTAAAACATCTCGGCGAAGTTCTTGAAGGCAGAAACGTTGAATCAGCTATTGCACTTAATGATGACTGCGATTTCAGCGATGTTCACATCAAAGAAAAAGTCCTGGCCTATAAAGATGTCCCGCAGCTGATCGCCAGTGCCGACTGCGGTTATGGACTAAACAACGAAGAGATCGACGAGATCTATAAGAAACTTGGCGGCAAATAATCTTGATCCTTCAAAGCAGTATAGTTCAATCCATACTGCTTTTTATATCTGCTGGTATGAGATAATTTTAATAACGGAGAATATATATGTTGAAAGATTTCTACGATGAAAGTGAACCCATCGTCCATCCGGAAGCCTTCTATGGCAAGAAGAAACATCTGATTGATAAATGTCTGATCATCTTTTCTTCGGAAATCCATTCCTATCTTTTAAACAATTATAAATGTGAACAGATTGCACTGATCACGGCCTGCAATGGCGATACACCGGTCTATGTCTTTGAATATAAAGGTGAAAAGATCGGTTTCTATCTGACGGCCATCGGTTCGGCAATCGCCTCCTCATACTGTGCGGAAGCCAACTGGATCAGTGGCGCCAGAAAGTTTATCATGTTTGGCTCCTGCGGTTCACTGGACTATGAATTGACCAAAGGCCGCTTCATCATTCCCACAGAGAGCTATCGCGGCGAAGGCTGTTCTTACTACTATGCCAAAGCTGCTGATTATATAAAGATCCCAACTGCCGATCAGCTCGAAGAGATCTTCAACGAACTCAAGGCGCCCTATGTCAAAGGAAAAGTCTGGACGACCGATTCAATGATCAGGGAGACAAAGAATCTTGTCGCAGACAGAAAAAAGGAAGGCTGCATCGCTGTGGAAATGGAACTCGCAGGGGTACAGGCGCTTTGTGATTTCTATGACTTTACCTTATACGATTTTCTTGAAGCCGGCGATGTCCTAAGTGAAAGCGGCTATGAAGCCGATGGTTTGAGTGAAGCCAACCACAATCTGAATAAGCTGTTTCTGGCTTTAGAAGTTGCTTTGCGTATCTAAATGAAGATTGACGATAAGATCATAGTTTCAGGTCAAAACTATCAGATTATCAGACTGCTGGGACATGGCAAAGGCGGTTATTCCTATCTGGCCAGAGACGATCAGAAAGAAGTGGTGGTCAAAATCATTCATCATGAACCCTGTGACTATTATGCTTTCGGCAACAAGATTGAAGCTGAAGAAAGAGACTACTATCGCCTGTTAAATGCCGGTATCACCATTCCCGAAATGTATCTGATCGATAAGGAAAAAGAGATCATCGTTAAACAGTATATTGAGGGTGATACGATCTTTGAAATGATCAGAAACAAAGTGCCTGTCGATCCTTATCTAGAACAGGTCAGGCTGATGGCCCGCAAAGCTTCTGAGGCGGGTTTAAACATCGATTACTTCCCCACAAATTTTGTCGTCCATAAGCGGATACTTTATTACATCGATTATGAGTGCAATGAATATATGCCGCAATGGAACTTTGAAAACTGGGGAAGCCGTTACTGGTCATACACCGAGGAATTCTCTAATTATCTAAGCGAACACAATCTGTGATCTTTTTGGACTACAAAAAAAGGAGATGCAAGGGCATTCCCGTTGATCTCCTTATAAATGCGTTTTAATTTTACCGAACAGTTTAGTTCTGTCCTCTGGTGAATACCAGCATAGCGTAATCTTCTTCAGACATGTACAATGTCGAATAGATGTATTCTCTGCCTTCATGGGCAAAATAAGAATAGATATAGATGATCAGTTCACCTTCCTGATCCACCAGTTTTATGCCGTCGCCTTCAAAACCGCCGGAAAAAGTCGAGTAGCCTACATCTTCATCACTGACTTCGACTATCTCGTTGTTATAGTTGTCATAGCGCGGATGCAGGTCAAGATAGAATGTTGCGCTGTCAAAATCGATATCGATGTCAGACAGACCGATCTCATTAAACATGAAACCGTCAACCGAATTGTCTCTCAGATAGAAAATGCGGTATTTCCATTCACCAGGCATATAGCTGGCATAAGGATAATAGGCATCCTCCGGGAAACCGGAATACATCCATTCCTCTAAGAAATCAAAATCAGAAAAGTCTACTTCTTTTTTTGAAAGCAAATAGGGGGTAAAGGTGCCTCTGCTGAGTTCTGTCGAAATTTCTTTATCACTGATAGGACGGGCCAAAGGGCTATCAGTTTCAACCGGCTCAGTCACTTCAATCGTCTGAGCATTCTCGGGTGCTGCTGCTTCGTTGGTTGCGCAGCCAAACAGACACACAAACATCAGCAAAGATACAAGCATAAGTGATAACTTTTTCATTATCAGCTCCTTTCTGCCAAAGTGGCCATACATATTATCTGCTAATTTAATTATACAGTAAGACTGTGCAACATTTTATAATTCTAAATATGTGAACTTTTGTGAAAATTTTACTGTTTTTCACTTCAGAATCATAAATTGCATTCACTCAACCGTACCAAAAAATGATCGCAGCGCTTGGACCTTCGAAAGCGGTCTGATTGACTTCAATGTTTCCCGTAATATATCTATGCTAGATTATCGTTATTGTTGTTGTTTTCGAAATCGGCATTCGGAAAACGTCTCGTTCTGCTGTTCTTTTTGATCTTATCTGCATCAATCCCGTGTTCGGCAAGAACCTTGCGGAAGTCGCTGTCGCTTACAGCTACTCTTTGTTTTTCTGTTTCTACCGCCGAGATCGCTGTATCCAGATTAAGTTTTGCTTTGTCTAAGGCAGGTGCATAACCGCCATCGACTTTTTCAAGGTCGGTTTCTTCAAATTTCTTTGTGTTTTCTTCTTTATTGTTTTCTGTCATGTTATCGATTCTACTGTTCTTTTTTACAATACAATATACGATACAGTTTACTGATGAGGCAATCAATCACCATACTCCTTCGAGTATCTGCAGTACGCCGAAACATCTCGGCAGGAACCCAATTGCGATATGAACCAGAACGGCACCCCAGATATTCCTGTCCTTTTCATATAGCATACCGGTAACAAAGCATAATATGAAAGCTCCCGTCATATAGTAAAGTTCATATTGCAGATGCAGGACGAAGAAAAATATGGCCGTTATGAATGAAGTCAATAAAGCGTGTTTCAGATCATATCCGTTTTTATCTTTCGTATCTGTATCACGCAGGATCACTCCGATATTCTCCTGGGTAAAGGCTTTGATAAATAACTCCTGAAAGATGATATTTAAAGGATAGAACCAGCGGGTGTGGATGTTCAGGTAAAGACCAAACATCGGTATCTCCTGATAGAGCGGATTTTTAGCGTTCATATAGAGCCTGAAGCCCAATAAGCCGGCTATCACCAGCAGAGAGATGACGATACTTATGAGGAAGCTTTTCCGCTTTTCTTTACTGTACCAGCCTAAAGCGCTCCAGTTGCATTTTACTGGCGAAAGATATGACAGCAGCAGCATTTCCACTAACAGGATCACACCGAGGATCTTGCTTCCATGATCTATATAAGCAGAGATCAGCGCTGTCCCTTTTATGAGCCCGTATATCTTCAATCCCAGGACATTCAGTGTGACTGTCATCATCAGAAACAGGATAACGGCCTGAATATGACTTAATACATTTCTTCTCTTTTTCATTTTCGTCCTCCCTATCTCTCCATATCAGCCAGGACATGCATCATAAGATGGAAACATCTTGCGATACCGCCTGAACGATCGCATTCCTGCAGTTTCTGAATGACCATGACCGGATCGTCCGTACCGATCACATCGACACCGCAGCTCACCAGATACTGTATCTCATCCGGATCATCGGCCGTCCAGCAGAAGACCTTCATTCCGGCTTCATGAAGCTCCTGGACCAGCAGAGGTGTTACGGTACCTATCTCTGCCGAAAGATTATCCGCATCATCCACTTGTGCATAATCTTTCCACGTCTTCATCACCACATGGGCGGTGGTCATATCCGGATCAAGCTCCTTGATCTTTTTTATCGATTCGCTGTGCAAGGAAATGATCATCACTCTTTCGTGCATCCCGCTTTCTTCAACAAGCCTCAGCACCTCTTCCTCCAGACCGCTTTTCTTCCTGGAGGGTTTCGTCTCGATCTGTACCTGCATGCCATTTTCCTTGGCCAGCTTCAGCACATCTTCCAGGGTCGTGATCTGAACGTCCTGATACCTCTCATCAGAGCTTAT
>JAEEGG010024757.1_pt1 | contig 11617 bp, 10 predicted proteins | sample 9134161 | NCBI WGS metagenome assembly JAEEGG01 (sample SAMN16246543, study PRJNA631951) | gut metagenome | biome: gut microbiome; feature: rumen; material: CR-attached | host: Bos | place: Iran: Karaj | collected 2018-10 | reverse complement strand
TCTTTTGCCATGATTTTATTTACTATTTGACTATTTAACTATTTGACTATTTTCGCAACAATTGTCCAATCGTGAAATTGTCCAATTGTCAAATGCGATTTATTTTTCAATCACTGCCAAGACATCGCTCTGGCGCATCATGAGGTACTTCTCACCCTCGAACTCCAGTTCTGTTCCAGAGTACTTGCCGTAAAGCACTTCATCACCGGCCTTCAGCACCATCTCTTCATCTTTGGTGCCGTTGCCTGTAGCAACAATCTTTCCGTGAAGGGGTTTCTCCTTGGCGGTGTCAGGAATAATAATACCGCCTACTTTTTCTTCTGCCGGTGCAGGGAGTACCAGCACGCGGTCTGCTAATGGTTTGATGTTCATAATACTAAAACAATTTTATATTTAACATGTTGTGTTTGTTTGCATCATACTGCCAAAGTCACTGCCAAAACTGTGCCAAAGCGGCAAAACTGACACTTTGTCACAACAAAAAAAATAAAAAAATCGCTTTTTGTTTTGTATTGTTCTCACTTATTCGTATCTTTGACTGAGCGTCGAAGATTCTCCCGTTCGACAATAAAAACAAAAAAAATCGCTTTTTGTTTTGTATTGTTCTCACTTATTCGTATCTTTGCACGATGATTTTTAATTACTAAATTATGAAGGATTTTTTTAAATACACATTAGCCACTATTACAGGCATTATCATTCTGAGCCTTGTTGTCGGTTTGATATGTGTGATTTCATTGGTAGGAATGGCAGCATCTGACAGTGCTACCACTCAAGTTCGCGACAATTCCGTCTTCGTTTTAAAGCTGAGCGGCAGCGTGGATGAGCGTGCTGACGACAGTATGGATTTCCTCTCGTTCCTGTCAAGTGGTGACATGGAATCGGCAGGTCTGGATGACATTCTTGCTTCTATTGAGAAAGCCAAGGAGAACGAGGACATCAAAGGTATCTATATCGAGGCTGGTGAGGTTTCATTCGACTCGTACGCCACCGTGCAGACAGTGCGTGACGCGCTGGCAGACTTCAAGAAAAGCGGCAAGTGGATCATTGCCTATGGTGACGAATACACCCAGATGGCCTATTGGCTGGCTTCCGTTGCCGACCAGCTCTACCTGAACAAGACGGGTATGATTGACCTGAAAGGTCTTGGAATGAAGGCTGAATACGACACTGGACTGCTGGAGAAGCTTGGCATCAAGTACCAGGCAGTACGAGTAGGCAAATACAAGAGCTACGTAGAGTCGAAGACACGCAAGGACATGAGTCCTGAAGACCGCGAGCAGCGCATGGCATACATGCAGGGCGTATGGAATCGCATGCTGAAGGACATAGCCGAAAGCCGCAAGCTGACCGCAGAGACCATCAACCAGCTTGTCAACGACAGCATCGTGGCGTTTGCCAACCAGCAAGATTATATTGAGGCCAAGCTCGTTGACCAGCTGCTCTACCCTGAGGAGTTCAAGAGTCTGATGAAGAAGAAACTCGAGTTGGATGAAGACGCCGACATCAACCAGCTCAGTCTGAAGCAGATGATTAGCGTAAAGGGAAAGAAGCAAGATGAAGGAGAAAAGATTGCCGTCTATTATGCCGTTGGTGAGATTACTGACGAGGACCTGAGCAGTTTCACCGGCAGTGGAGGTATTGTAGGAAAACCCGTGGCAGAAGACCTTCGCAAACTGGCTGACGACGATGACGTGAAAGCCGTCGTCCTGCGTGTGAACTCTCCTGGCGGCAGTGCCATCGCTTCAGAACAGATATGGCACGCCATCAAGCTGTTGAAGGCCAAGAAGCCCGTTGTTGTCTCCATGGGCGGTGTAGCAGCTTCCGGCGGCTACATGATTAGCTGCGGAGCCGACTATATCTTTGCCGAGCCTACCACCATTACGGGTTCCATCGGCATCTTCGGTCTTATCCCCAATCTATCAGGACTGATAACCGATAAGCTGGGTGTTACATTCGACGACTGCGTCACTAACCGCTACACCAACTATATGGAGAATCTGGTATTGTCTGGAAACAATGCTGACGAACTGCGCATTATGCAGGGATATGTGGATCGTGGCTACGACACCTTCCTAAGCATTGTTGCCGACGGCCGCAAGATGGAGAAGGACCAGGTGAACGAAATAGCCCAGGGCCGCGTATGGCTGGCAACCGACGCTGTAGGCATCAAGCTGGTGGACAAGTTAGGCTCTTTGGACGATGCCGTCAAGAAGGCTGCCGAACTTGCCAAGCTCGATGAGTACCACACGGCACCCTACCCTGCAAAGTCCAACTGGCTGGAAAACCTCATGGAGACAGAGAACCAGGGCTCATACCTGGATGCTGAGCTTCGCAACATCTTAGGCGACCAGTATGAAAGTTGGGTATTCTTGCGTACCATCAACAAGCGCAACAAGCTTCAGGCACGCCTGCCGTTCTCAACAAGAGTTAAATAAGTTGAGCGTTGAGCGACAGATCTTGCGCGTATATATATAATAAGGTATAGATGGAAGGCGACTTCATTAAAATAAATGAATGGCTGTTACCGCTAAGCTGGATCTATGGTTTGGGGGTGAAACTGCGTAACCTGTTCTTCGAGATTGGCATCCTGAAGAGCCGCAGTTTCAAGGTCCCCGTTATCTCCGTAGGCAACATCACCGTTGGCGGTACAGGCAAGACGCCCCATGTGGAATACCTTATTGAATTGCTGCACAAGAAGTTCAAGGTAGCAACGCTGAGTCGAGGCTATAAGCGGAAGAGCAAGGGATACATCGTGGCTACGAAAGAAACGACCGTTCATGACATTGGTGACGAGCCGTATCAGATGAAGCAGAAATTCCCGGACGTGACTATTGCCGTTGACAAAAACCGCTGTCACGGAATCACCCAGCTGACCGAAGAAGACCCGAAGATTGACGTGATTCTGCTGGACGATGCGTTCCAGCACCGCTACGTGAAGCCCGGCGTGAATATCCTGCTGGTGGATTATCACCGTCTGATTATCTACGACAAGCTGCTGCCTGCCGGAAGGCTCCGCGAGCCCCTCTCTGGAAAGAACCGTGCCGACATCGTCATCGTGACCAAATGCCCGAAGGACCTGAAGCCGATGGAGTTCCGTGTCATCACGAAAGCCATGAACCTCTATCCCTATCAACACCTGTACTTCACAACCATTGGCTACGGAAAGCTCAAGCCCCTCTTCCATGCAGAGAAGACCATTCACGAGCTAGACGACTTGAAAGACCAGCACATCTTACTGCCGACCGGCATTGCATCGCCAAAACAGCTCTTGCACGACCTGTCTCCCTTCACTTCGCATCTCACGCCAATGACCTTTAGCGACCATCATCTCTTTAAGCCAAAGGATGTGGAACGCATCAACAAGGCTTTCAGCGAACTGCCGTCGCCCAAGCTCATCGTAACAACGGAAAAAGACGCCACGCGCCTGAACATGATTCAAGGACTGAGCGACGAAGTGAAGAGCCATCTCTACGTGCTTCCCATTGAAATCAAGTTCCTACTGGAACAGGAAAATATGTTTAACGAAAATATAATAGGTTATGTATTCAAAAATTCAAGAAACAGCATCCTGGCTAAAGTCAAAAATGACTACAAGCCCCAAGACAGCCATCGTTCTGGGGACAGGCCTCGGACAATTAGCTTTAGAAATAACTGACCGTACAGAGTATCCATATTCTGAAATCCCCAATTTCCCGGTCTCGACGGTGGAAGGGCACAGCGGCAAGCTGATCTTCGGCAAGCTGGGCGGCGTCGATATTCTTGCCATGCAAGGACGTTTCCACTTCTATGAGGGCTATAACATGAAGGAAGTGACTTTCCCGGTCCGCGTAATGTATGAGCTGGGCATCAAGACACTCTTCGTCAGCAATGCTGCTGGCGGCATGAACCCGCAGTTCAGCATTGGCGACCTCATGATTATCACCGACCACATCAATCTCTTCCCTGAGCATCCGCTGCGCGGCAAGAACTTCCCCACTGGTCCCCGTTTCCCTGATATGCACGAGGCTTACGACCACCAGCTGATTGAGGAAGCAAACAAGATTGCCAAGGAGAAAGGCATCAAGGTGCAGCACGGCGTCTATGTCGGCACACAGGGTCCCACCTTCGAGACCCCTGCCGAATACCGCATGTTTGCCAAGCTGGGCGGCGATGCCGTAGGCATGAGCACTGTGCCAGAGGTTATTGTGGCCCACCACTGCGGCATTAAGACCTTCGGCGTCAGCGTCATTACCGACCTGGGAGGCTTCGACGTTCCTGTAGAAGTCAGCCATGAGGAGGTGCAGGAAGCTGCCAACAAGGCCCAGCCGCTGATGACAGAGATTATGCGCGAAATGATTAAGAGAGCCTCCTAATTGATATGGAAATAGCAAAGCTTGGTGAGTTCGGACTGATAGACCACCTCACCAAAGAGATAAAGATAAAGAATGAGAGTACCAAGTACGGCGTGGGTGACGACTGCGCCGTACTTCACTATCCTGACAAAGAAGTGCTCGTCACCACCGACATGCTGATGGAGGGGGTTCACTTCGACCTTACCTACATCGATTTGCAGCATCTGGGTTGGAAGTCGGCTATGGTGAACATCAGCGACATCTTCGCCATGAACGGCACCCCACGTCAGATGACCGTCTCGATGGCACTCAGCAAGCGCTTCAGCGTGGAGGATATGGAGGCTTTCTACAGCGGACTACGTATGGCCTGCGAGAAGTGGGGCGTTGACATCATCGGCGGCGACACCACCAGCAGCTACACGGGACTGGCCATCAGCATCACTTGCATCGGCGAGGCCGACAAGGCCGACATCGTCTATCGCAACGGTGCCCGTGAGACCGACCTCGTCTGCGTCAGTGGCGACTTAGGGGCTGCCTATATGGGTCTGCAGCTCTTGGAGCGCGAGAAAAGCGTCTATTACGGACAGATTGATGACTTGAATAAGAAGATTGCCGAAGCGAAGGCTGCCGGCGATGACGCTAAAGTAAAGTCACTCAACGCTCAACGCTCAACGCTCAACAATTTCCAGCCCGACTTCTCCGGCAAGGAATACCTGCTGCAGCGCCAGCTGAAGACTGAAGCACGTGGCGACATTATCCAGCGACTCCGTGAGGCAGGCATCCGTCCCACTGCCATGATGGACATCAGCGACGGTCTCTCGAGCGAGCTCATGCACATCTGCAAGCAGTCGGGTGTGGGCTGTCGCATCTTTGAGAAGAACATTCCCATTGACTACCAGACAGCTGTCATGGCCGAGGAACTGAACATGAACGTTACCACCTGTGCCCTCAACGGCGGCGAGGACTACGAGCTGCTGTTTACCGTACCCATTGGCGACCATGAGAAGATTCAGGAACTCGACGACATACACCTCATCGGCCACATCACCAAACCGTCATTAGGTCAGGTGCTGGTTACCCGCGACAACCAAGAGTTTGAACTCAAGGCTCAGGGGTGGGAGGCTTTGAAATGACTCATGAGAAATGTGCCCAAAACGTTAAATTATGTCAACACGCAGTAATTTCTCATTTCTCATTTCTCATTTCTCATTTATTTGTCGTACCTTTGCACCCGCAAACGAAAGGAATGCAACCACACAATGGTGCCTTAGCTCAGTTGGTAGAGCATCGGACTGAAAATCCGTGTGTCCCCGGTTCGATTCCTGGAGGTACCACTTCCTCCTTTCATTGCCCCGGTTTTCCGTGATGGAGCCGGGGTTTCTTTTTAAACGCTCAACACTCAACGAATATGGGTATAGTAATAGGTATTGATGTCGGCATTTCGACAACCAAAATCGTTGGTCTGCAGGACGGAAAGGTCATCTCACCTATCCGCATCACCGCTGCCGACCCAGTCACCTCACTTTATGGAGCATTCGGCAAATACCTTCACGACAACGCCATCAGCCTGAGCGATGTGGATCAGGTGATGCTCACGGGCGTAGGTTCTGCCTACATTGAAGACAACATCTACGGACTGCCCACTGCTCATACCGACGAGTTTGTGGCTGATGGTTTAGGTGCCCGTTTTGAATCTGGTATCCAGAAAGCCATTGTCGTTTCCATGGGAACAGGTACCAGTTTCGTGCAGTGCGACTGTAATGGCATTCGCCACATTGGCGGACTCGGTATTGGCGGCGGCACGCTGCAGGGACTGTCACGTGTCATGCTGAATACCAATAACATCAAACAGGTCGCCTCCATGGCCATGCAGGGCGACATCTCACACATCAATCTGCTCATCGGTGACATCACCAATCATCCGCTGCCCGGTCTCCCCATGAATGCCACTGCCTCTCTATTCAGCCGCGCACAATACGACGCGCCTAAGGAGGACATTGCCTTAGGCATCATCGTGATGGTGCTGCAGAGTATTGGCTCCGCCAGTGTGCTGTCGGCGCTCAATACTGATATCAAGGACTTTATTCTGATTGGCAACCTGACGCTCCTGCCCCAATGCAAGGAAGTGTTCCCCATGATGGAGAAACTATACAAGGTACACTTCCACATTCCTAAGTATTCCGAGTTCTGCACAGCCATCGGAGCGGCTTTGAGCTTTGAGCGTTGAGCTTTGAGTTTTGACCTTTAATCACAGACAAACCACTCCCCGTACATCTTCTCGTCACGCTCCATGTCGTCGAGAAGCACATTAGCCAGTGCCTCTATCAGTTCCACGGGAATATGAAAGCGTTTGTCTTTGCTGTGCGGATTGATGGATTTGAGGAAGTGTGGCATCTCCCCTTTATACACCAGTCGCATACGGTCGCTGCGTCCAACATCGTTCGAACAAGTATAGCTGATGTTGGCGTAGCGGTCGCATAGCTTGACAAACGGGGCGTAGGGCGTCTCGCGTATTCCCTTGTAGTATTTCTCCCCTGCCCTTTCGGCACGGGTGCGCCCCTTGTCGTTGGTCAGCGCATAGACTATCTCCGTACCCATAATGGCCTGTTCCTCAGTCATCAAAGAGCGTGCCACGCCTTTCACGTCGTTATACGACAGCCGCGCATCCTCAATGCTGTCGTGATAGTATCCGCCGAAGAAGAGCGGCAACACGTCGTCCTCGTTGTCACATACCAAGTGGCCGAAGTCACGAATGGCCTGCACCACCATGTCAAGGTGGAAGCCGTAGGGATGATTGCCCCCATACGTCTGGTTCACGCTGTCATGCAGCTCATGCGCCTTCTGGCGTATCTGTTCAATGCGGTCTGCGTATTTCTTCTGTAAGGCAAGAAACGTCTCTTTTTCCATGATGCACCTATTTTGGGTACAAAGGTAGTGCAAACCGAGCGAAATGCAAAAAAAATATGAATTATTTTGCATTTCGCTCGGTTTGCACTACCTAAGGTACAAAGCGGCAGAGCCGAGCGCCGGTGAGCCCTTTTATGGAATCCAACCTTTTCCTCCATTTACGTGCAAATTATTTTTTTTTGGTAATTTTATTTTGGTAATTCAAAAGAAATGATTACCTTTGCCCACAAAATCAGATAGTTATGGGTAATAACATCGCCTGCGTTCACCCAGCTCCACGCAGTCTGCTGCCTTAAAACTTCTGGAATATGACCTGATAACACGAAAGGAAAAAGTCTATTCCCTCTCCGACCCCCTGTTGAGTCTTTGGCTGAACAAATGACGTGTATCAATGAAGAAAGTCTGTTATGATGCATGGATTGCTTCGTTCAGGCAATTCGAAAGGTCGGTTCAATGCCGATGAAAGCTCGGAGCAAACACAATGATTGCTCCGAGCGGGTTTCAAGATAGCTTACGGCTAAGTCATAAAGGGGCGGACGGCAGACGAAGGATGCTTCAGGGACAATAGGCTTTCCGCTATTCATAACAGAAGGCACTTTCTAAAAATGCAAAGGTACAAAAATAAACGTTATAATCCAAATATTTCGGCCTTTTTCAACGTAAATTTTCTTAATATCTTTCGTCTTTTCTTGGAAATATCGTTATTACGCTATAATTTTGCAGCGGAAACCAAAAACACTATAAGTATGATAAGGAATAGTTTTCAGCCACATCATCATTCGGAGAGACAAATGAACCAGAGATTCCTCTTCTGGTCTAATGAAAATGAAATGAAAAAGTCCATTCAACATTCTATATTACTAGTATTCATATTAATTGGTATGAATAGCTGCTGTTCTGTTCCCTTCCCCCTTTCTCCTAGTTTCATTAAGAGCAAAATGCCTGCTACATGTAATGTGAACCAATCACTACTTGTTAGATTTCAGAATAGAGATTGTAAGACCAAGATTGTTAGTTTTATGCAATTAATTGAAACGACTGATACACTTGTGTTTAAAAAAGAGAATATTACTATCTCAGGAGCAAATCAGCATTTCAAGATGTCTATAGGAGAAAACAAAAAGTGGAAGAAAAGAGATGAAATCACCGTGACATCAAAGTCTGTGCTAGAACTAAATTTTAAATGCAGAAAAGAAGGAGGCGACACCATAAGAATTGTGGAAAAGGGTTTGAATTCTAAAGGAGACAGCATCGTCGTCAACATGAGGATACCCGCATATGATGGAGAATGGAACAATGTTTTTTGGCATGGTGATAAGTATTTGTATCGTCGGATTTATGACGCATTCTGAAAAAAATATACAATGAGTAAAGAATTCAGAAATGCAATTATAACGGCAGCCAAGAAGTACGGCGGAAGGGAATCAACGTGACATATACAACGCTGAAATAGAATTAGTCCAACCCTTACCGGGAGAGAGTCGGCAACTCTCTGGGAGAAACTCGGCGACTCTCTGGGAGAATGTCCGGGACTCTCTGGTACAAAGCGGGCGCGCTAAGTACTCAGTCCAGACGTAAACGCCAGTCGCTGGGATGCAGGAATTAACATTACCGGGAATGAGCAGTTACGGCATCTATTCTTTTCCTTTGATTTTGACCTCGGCATAGTGCATGTTGTCCCCAGCAGAATTACCAGATGTGACAACTCATCTATCCAGGCTTTTTCCTTGGGCATCGGCTATGCATTTAGAAAGCGTTGTCCGTGGTTTCACGTATTTTTCATGGAGCAAAGGATAAAAAAAGATAAATAATTTTGTGAATTAAGAAAAAGTTATTATTTTTGCAACAAATCTCATACCGATGCCCACCTGTGGGTGAGGAATAAGGGATGAGAATAGATATATAAGAAAGGCGTTACTTGACGCTTTGTTTTGACACTCAGGAATCTGGCAGTTCCAAACTACTTGTCAAACTACAAAGCAACAATGACGCTCATGGGTATGTATATACTACATACAGGCGTGGGCTTCGGCGTTGCTCGTTCTGACAAGTAGGGCGATGCCAGAGCCTCTGAGTGTGGGACGGGTAACAGGTAGACTCCCACGCCCTTTCTCCCAAAAATCAGATTATTAACGTGCCGAGGCAGGGAGCGCGACAGGCAAAAAGGAATATAGCATGGAAAGAATTAACTTGAAGACTATAATGATTATGGTGTTGGCAGGTGCGTTGCTGTCGGCCTGCTCACCACGGATTGTAACAGAAGTGACGAAGAGCTTTCCTGCACGGAGCGTGGAAGAAGTGAGGGTGTATGACGTGGGCGACACGGTGCCCAACTCGGCAGTAGCCATCGGTAAAGTAGCTGTACTTGACCGTGGCTTCACGACAAACTGCGGCTACGACCGCATGCTGGGACTTGCCAAGGAACGCACGGCAGAGAACGGCGGCAACGGACTGCTACTGACCGAACACAAAGAGCCCAAATTCTGGGGAAGCAGCTGTCATCAGCTGATGGGCATGATGTTCCTGATGAGTGACTCCATTGTGGATGCAAATAAGCCGAATGTTGTAATGGACGATGCGGCAAACTTTACCGAGGAAGTCGAGCAGGACATCAGGGACCGTACTATATATGCCAACAGCATCCGGCTGAGCGTTGGATACGGAAAGATTACGTCGGAAGTGGAAACCTTCAAGGGTGTCAAGCATCCTGGAGGCTTAGAGGTGACGCTTGACTATGAGCACTGCTGGAGTAGCGGTTTAGGTATCGGGGTGAACACGGCGATGTTCCATTCGTCATACTCGGAGGCGAGTGACGGTGTCAGCGGCAATCTGTCGCTTTACTACATTGGCCCAAGCGCAGCATGTGCCTTCAAGTCCCATAAGCACTGGGGCATGGGGTTTAACGCCGGTTTGGGCTATGCTTACGTGGACGATGTGTTTATCCAGCAAAGCGGTATCGGGTTTATGGGGAAAATCAGAGTAGAATACTTCCTCAACGACAATTGGGGGTTCGGCCTTGACTGGAACGGCTTTACCAGCACGTTCAAAAAACCCGAAGGTGTCGAGCTGCCCAATGATAAGAAATGGGGCTTCACCCGAACGAGCTATATGCTTGGTGTCCGCTACTACTTCTAATGGGTAAACGCCAGATATGTTTGTGTTTTTCCTCTCTAAAAGACTATAAGATGAAGAAGAAATCGCTTTTTATCATAGGTATTGCCCTATATCTATGTTCATGCTCAATTCCACATTGGCTCATTTCTCATAAGCATGTGGCAATTAATGCATCAGGCAATGGGCCAGAAATGGTTAATATTGAAGAATATAGACAATCCAAAAGCAGATTCTACATCCGTCAGTTCTTCAATTCTGATTCGTTGCAGCAAATATCTGAGCAGTCGTTCTCCGTTAGGTATCATGGAAAACCGATAAAGCATAAGGTTTATATTGGAAAAAGATTGAAAGAACTGGCCAGCATTCCACCTATGACACCATTTAGCCTAACGTTCAAGATCAAACGTCAGCAAGGTGACACTATACAAATTATCGAACGTGATATTCCACAACAAGGCGATAGCGTAGTCATCAACATAGAGATTCCCGAGGAAAATGAAAGGTTAGATTCTATTGACTGGGAGAACTACTTTCTGATGAATCAGTTAGGTGGACTACACAAAAGTGTTACTGAAAAAGATGGTTTGTATTACGACCTACAATTCGTGGATGGTATCTGCATCAAAGAATTTGTCGTTCATCCTCTTTCTGTAGAAAACAGTATTCTTCGCGGTGAAATAACCGAAGATATGGAACAAATCATGAAAAAAGAGGATGTTCCAAAGCAAGTCCTTCTTTTCTATTATCATATGTATCATTACTATATCAGCATCAGCAACGACTGCGACCTGACTTACATAAAGAACGCTGAACAATCTCCTTCTCAAGAGGTGAAGATTCGCGTCAAATTCTATGAGAAGGTCAAACAGCCTTATCATTATGAGTTGCCCTTTGCTGTTATCGAAACTATTGAAGCTGTAACAAAGTAAATTTGTTGATCAAATTATATTCATCAATAAAAAGAACGATTATGAAAAAGTCATTATTAACAGTTATTCTCGTTGCTGTAGCAGCAGTTTCTGCTTCAGCACAAAGTGCCGTCGGCTCCGTTTATGTGAAGCCTATGGCAGGTGGAGTATTATCAACGTTTGCAGGAAGTGACTCTGATGGTGCAGAGATGAAGTTGGGCCTGGTGGCTGGCGCAGAACTGGGCTATCAGATTTCCAACCAGGTGGCCCTCACTGGTGGTCTGCTCTATACCATGCAAGGCTGTTCTATGGATACAGAAGGTGACCCTAAGATGAAACTCGACTATTTGAACA
>JAEEGG010024751.1_pt1 | contig 11619 bp, 13 predicted proteins | sample 9134161 | NCBI WGS metagenome assembly JAEEGG01 (sample SAMN16246543, study PRJNA631951) | gut metagenome | biome: gut microbiome; feature: rumen; material: CR-attached | host: Bos | place: Iran: Karaj | collected 2018-10 | reverse complement strand
CGCGGCCCTCGGAGCCCAGGCGGCGGAGGCGGCGCGCAAGCTCTCTGGAGGCGGCGCGCTCCCCGCGCAGCACGAGGCTGATGTGGCCCTCGCTGTATCCGAGGCGGCGGGAGAGCTCGGCCACGCCGCGCACCTGCCGCACCTCGCGAATCTCGATCTTCATTTTCATTCTTGAAACACGCTCCTCTTCGTGCTACACTTTCGGATACCTTTTCCGAAAGGAACGGGAATAAGTTTACACCATCTTTCGTGTACCGTCAACAGTTTTTTTGATGTACCATGGAAAATTTTTCTGCTCGTCTTCGTGAAGTGCGTGGAAACCTTACGCAGAAGCAGGCTGCCGACAAGGTAGGCTGCAAGCAACAGAATTGGGCTAGATACGAAAGCGGCCAAGTTCTGCCAGGAGCCGAGACGATACACCAGATTTGTGTTTCGTTCGGTGTTTCGGCCGATTGGCTTCTCGGCCTCGCGGACAACCAGCCGCGCAACGGCGCAAACGAGCTGAAGGTCGCCGCCCTCAAGGGCGCCATCCAGGCGATTCTGGACAGGTTCTGATTCATCTTGAAATCATCTTGATATTTCATCTTGAATCGCAAATGCGACACTGTGTCGCATTTCCCGTTCAAGTTGATTCCCTAGGATTCTAAATACCGAACTTGAATTCGTCTTGATTTCCGCCCCCGGCGCCCCGCCGGGGGCTTTTTTTGCGTCCGTGGCGGACTCAGTTAACTCATTTAACTCATTTAACTCATCCGACCCGTATCAACTTGATTTTCTCATTTCGCGCATTTAACTCATTTAACTCATTCCGCCGCTTTGAGATTCCGTCCCCCCCGTGCGACAATCGTTTCCGCCGCCGGGGGTTTCGGCGTTGTCTCCTCGGGCCTCCGCGCGGCCCGACTTCAATGCACAATGCGGATTGACTACTGACAATGGACATCGCGGACATCATACAGGGCGGAGGCCTCGTGATCGGCGGCGCGGCGCTGGCCAAGGTCGCGGACATCGCGGCGCGCTGGTTCGCCGCCCGCAACTCGCGGACGACGGTCGAGCCGACGCCGCTGCCGGTCGAGAAGGTGGACAAGTACGTCACCCGCGGCGAGTTCAACAAGCACGTCGAGGACAACGCCCGCGACCACGAGAACCTCTTCGGCCGCCTCAACCGCAACGACCGCGAGACCTCGGAGATCAAGGGCATGCTCTCGACAATCATCGACGACCTGCGGTCCATAAAGAACTTCATGATGGCAAGGGGTGTGAAATGATGGAAGAAGAACAGCTTTTGGTTAAGAGCGCCCTGGAGCTCATCGGCGCGGCCGGCGGGACCGGCGCGCTGAAGTCCAAGCTCTTTTCGGCCCTCCGCAACCTGGACGGCACGCCGCTCACCCCCGAGCAGCAGGACACGGTATTCTGCCAGCTCGAGCGCCGCGGCTGGATCACCTCCCACCTCGACCCCATCTGGCACAACAAGAGGTGGACGCTCACCGAGCGCGGCCTCACGGCGCTCGAAGGCATGTAGCCTTCGAACGCGATTAAGGAGTTAAGCGGTTAAGAGATTAAGACCACGCCACAAACCGCACAACCCATAGCCGCACAACCCATAACCGCTTAATTGAACATGGGACTTAACCGCATAACCGCTCAACCGCTTAACCGTCCGCCCGCGTCGAAGACGCGGTCGGACGCCTGGGGCGAGGATCTCCCCGAAGAGACGAGGTGGGAGATCTACGCCCTCACGAAGCCGCCGACGGACGAGGAGCGCGAGGCCGGGCGCGCCTGGCTGCGCGACTTCCGCCGCGACGTGCTGCCGTACCTCTCGCTGCAGGGCCACGTGGCGCCGAGCCAGTCGGCGTGGTACCGCTTCCTGGGGCGCATGAGGAGGACGGAGCGCGTCCGCCTCGTCGCGTCCGTCGAGAGTTCGTCCGGCACGGCCGGCGACCTCGCGCGGGCGGCGGTCGACGACGCCACGGCGGCCGAGGCCTACAAGGGCCTCTCCGTGGACGCGGCCATGGCCGGCGACGCGAAGTCGGCGGCGCTCTACGCCCAGGCGGCGAACGCCTTCCGCGACCGCGCGCAGAAGGGCGAGGAGCTGAGGCTGAAGGTCCGCGCCCAGGAGACGCGCGACGCGCAGCTCCGCCTCGCCCGCGAGAAGTTCGAGGCGGCGGAGCGCCGCGAGAACGCCGCGAAGGCGGCGATAACGGACACGAGGCTCACGGACGCCGAGCGCGCCGCGAAACTCAGGGAGATCTACGGAATCTAAATGGCCTTCACACCGGTCAATCTGCTAAAGGGCTTCCAGAGGCGGGTCTACGACGACCCGTCGCGCTTCATCGCGTGGGTGGCCGGGCGGCAGATCGGCAAGTCCTTCACCGGGGCGATGCGGGCCGTGAAGCTCTGCGACACGACGCCGAAGCGCGACTTCCTCGTGGCCTCGCCGTCGGAGCGCCAGTCGCTGGAGGCCGTCGAGAAGTGCCGCCAGCACATAGAGGCCTTCAACACCTGCAAGATCGCCGAGGAGATCGTCGAGCGCGACGCGCCGGGCGCGCTGATGAAGTCGTCGACCATCGTCTTCGCCAACGGCAGCCGCATCATCGCCGTCCCCGGCAAGCCGGACACGGTGCGCGGCTTCTCGGCCGACATCTGGATGGACGAGTTCGCCTTCTTCGAGGACCCGGCGGCGACCTGGAAGGCGATACTGCCCTCGATCTCGAACCCGCTGAAGGGCCTCAAGACGGCCTTCCTGACCTCGACGCCCAACGGGAAAGCCGGGCGCGGGAAGCGCTTCTACGACATCGTGACGGACAAGGGCGCCCTGGACCCGGCGCAGATGCCGCCGCGGTACATGGCCGGGGCGTGGAGCATCCACCGCACCCCGATCACGCTGGCGGCGCCGGAGCTGGGGACGGACCTCGACGCGCTGCGCGAGGCGGTGGACGACGACGAGACCTGGAAGCAGGAGTTCCTCGCCCTCTTCATCGACGGGTCCTCGGTGCTGCTGCCGTACGACGTGATGGCGAAGTGCGAGAGCATGGAGGCGGGCCTTTCGATCACGCCGGAGGAGATGGCCCTGCCCGGGCGCGGCCCCTGGTACGCCGGCATTGACTTCGGCCGCACGTCGGACCCGTCGGTCCTCTGGCTCTTCGAGAAGGTGGGCGACGTGCTCTGGACGCGCGCGGTCAAGGTGCTGAAGAACGAGAACACGGTCGACCAGTTCGAGATGTGGAAGCCGTACATCGCGGAGTGCGCCAGGGTCTGCGTGGACTACACGGGCCCGGGCGTGGGCTTCGGCGACATGCTCGACAAGGCGTTCCACTGCCGCAAGTCCACCGGGACGGGGGACGGCGGCGAGAAGGTGGAGCTCTGCGTCTTCACGCAGCCGTTCAAGGCCGAGATCTTCCCGAAGCTCCGCACGGCCTTCGACGGCATGCGGCTCCGGGTGCCGTTCGACGTGGACTGCCGCGAGGACCTCCACGAGATGCAGCAGGTGGTCTCGAACGGAACCTACAGCTACACCGCGCCGCGCACGGCCCAGGGCCACAGCGACCGCTGCACCGCGCTCGCCCTGGCCGTCAGGGCGGCGTCGGGCGCGACGGCCTGGACCTTTACGCCGGTGGCCGTCGCCCCGGGCATATACGAGGCGGAGGTCCCCGCCGGATCAAGAATGCTCGGCATGCGCGACGAGTCGAACACCAGGAGGCTTGACTGATGGCGTTCTCCCTCAAATCCCTTTTCCGCGGGCGCGGCGAGGCGCCGCCCGCCCTCCGCTTCAACGGCTGGACGCTCGGCGGCCACGGCGCGGACGTGTTCGAGAAGTCCGCCGAGGCGCTCGAGCTCGAGCGGATGAACCCGCTGCGGGGCGTTGACGAATGGCGCCTCGGGCAGATCTTCGACGACGCGAGGGACGGCGTGTACGCGGACCTCGCCTGGCTCTACAACGAGATCGAGGGCGTCGAACCGGCCCTCATGGCCTGCTGCGAGACGCGCGAGAGCGCGGCGGGCGAGCTGGGCTGGATCGTGCGCACCGCCGACCCGGACCGGACGCGGGGCTTCGACAAGGGCCTCGCCGACGAGCAGCGCGCGGCGCTTCTGGCGGAGTTCGGCGCGGTCGGAGACGACCTCCCGGAACTCGCGGGCCACATGACGACGGCCTTCTTCCGCGGCGCGGCCCACGCGCTGCCGCTCTGGAACGCGGACGGGTCCCTCGCGGGATTCAAGCCGCTCGACCTCTGGAACTTCGCCTTCGACCGGGGCAGCGGGATCTGGTACTGGAACGCGGACGCCTCGCGCGACGAGGGGACCTTCCAGCCGGTGCCGCCGGGGGAGACCGTCTCTCTCGCGGTGTCGTCGTCCCGCCACGTGGACCACGCGGCGCTCCCGATCTTCATCCGGGCCGCGCTGGGGGCGAAGCGCTACGGGGTGTGGCTGGACCGCTTCGGCATCCCGCCCGTCGGCGTGATCATGCCGCCGAACGCGGAGAGGGGCGAGCAGGGCGCGTACATGGACCTGGCGCGGAAGTTCGCGCGGGGCGGGTCGGGCGTCCTGCCGAACGGCTCGCAGGTGACGTACGGCACGGAGGCGCGGTCGGTGTGCCCGTTCCCGGAGTTCATCCGCTTCCAGCAGCAGCAGATCTACGCGATCGGCATGGGCCGCGTCCAGAGCGGCGAGAACCAGGGCGACAACCTGGGCGGCAATGCGGCGGGCGTCGTGGACTCGGCGCTCAGGCGGATCGTGCGGCGCGACGCGCGACGCATCGCCCGCGCCGTGAACGACTGCGTGACGCGCAAGGTCCTCGCCCGCCTCTTCCCCGGCCGCCCCATGCTGGCGCAGTTCGCCTGGGACACGGAGGCGAAGCGCACGGGCCGCGAGGCGCTGGAGGACGCGGGCCTCGCCCGGAACGCGGGCCTCGCCATCGACCGCGGCCAGCTGGAGGAGATGACGGGCTACACGCTCTCGGACGCCCCGCAGCCGGCGAATCCGGGCGGCTTCGGCGGATTCGGCCCGTCGCTCAACTCGCGGACCCCCGATTACGGCGTTGCAAAGCCGTTGCAAAACGCGCGCAGAGCCGGGGAGGCTACAAGTGTACCCCCGGAGGCCGAAACGCGCTTAGACGCGATTCTGGACGATTTCTCGGCCAAGCTGGCGGTGGAGATGCAAGATGAAATGTTCTCCGCAGCGGCCAAGGCACTCGGAGAGGCAGACGAAAACCTCAACAGCGGACACCCTTACACGAAGTGCCCTGGCTGCGGGAAGTTCATGTCGCCAAGCGGCGCGTGCGGTCACTGCAACTTCGTCGAGGACGACGACCGCCTGATAGCCAGGGGAAAGCGAGCCATTGAGCGGGCTCTGTCCGGACACAAGCGCGACGTGCCCGAGGCAATGTACCGCAAGGGCGTCGGCACGATAGACTTTGATCTTGGATGGCCAGGCAAGGGTCCGGGACAGGAGCACGGCTCCGGAATGCTGAAGATGGAGGGAAAGCACCTCAGGGAACTCGCCGCCGCGCCCGAGACAATAGTGAAGGGCGAAATAGTCAAGCTTGAGGACAGAGCGAACCCCGGCCATGAAGACCCCGACAGCATAGCCGTAATCCGCGGTTCGAACATCGCAATCCTGAACAGGAAGCCGGGAAAGGACAGATGGATGCTGTTCACGCACTTCACGTCCGACACCGGCGCAAGAAAAAGAATTGAGGCCTCGAAGAAACTCGAGGCCCCAACCGGTAAAGGCAGGTGACACATGCATTCTTCACTACATGAGCTACGCGGACGCCCGTATGGCTTAACGGAACGCCTGGTTGCCGCCAGTGATAAGAAGTATACCATCATGCGCCGTGCGGCGTCAACAACAAACTTCTGAAAAAGGAGAAGACATCATGAACATCATCTTCGGACAGGCGGTGGCGCTGAACTGGAACGCCCCGGACGACGGCGGAAGCGCCGTAAGGGTTCAGCTCTCGCCCTTCGGCGAGTACACGCTGAACGACGGCGGCAAGAAAGACGGCACCATGCAGCACTGCACCCGCGAGGCCTTCGCGGCGCTCGTGGCCAATTGGAGGGCCGCCGGCTCGCCGGACGTGCTGGTCGACGTCGACCACGCGAGCGCCAGGGGCGGCACGACTGAGGCGGCCGCCTGGTGCAACGCGCTCGAAGTCGGCGACGACGGCCTCTACGGCGTCTTCAACCTGACGCCCCGCGGCCGCGAGCTCGTCGAGAACCGCGCATACCGCTTCGTAAGCCCGGGGTGGACGCTGTCGGAGGAGGGAACCCCGACAAGACTCTGCTCCGTGGCGCTCACGAACAGACCCAATCTCCCCGTGAGGCCGGTCGTCAACTCCGGCGACGCGGGCGGCAGGGATCCCGACGATCCCGACAACAACCAACAGGAAGGAACCACAGCAATGGACCTCAAGAACATCGCGGCCGCCCTCGGACTGACGGAAACGGCCACGGAAGACAAAATCCTCTCCGCCATCAAGGCGATGAGGGACGCCCGGGAGCAGGCGGCCGAGGAAGCCGCAAACGCCAGGGCGGAGAAGTTCGCGGACGACGCCGTCAAGGCGGGCAAGATCGCGGCGAACGCAAAGGAGGCCGTGAAGGCCGCCTGGCGCAAGAACCCCGAGGTCGCGGCGGAGATGCTCAACTCCCTCGCCCCGGAGCAGCCGAAGGCGCCGCTCCCCGACTTCTCGCGTGCAAGGGCCCCGCAGGCCCTCAACGCATCCGCCCCCGGCAAGGGCGCCACGCCCGCCGAGGTGTACAACCACTACATGGCGATGGCGGAGGGCCCCGAGAAGGACGCCTACCTCGCCGCCAACGCCCAGGCCATCTCCGACGGCTACGAGGCCGGCCACAACGTCAAGTAACCCCAACGAAAGGAACACACCATGCCATCCACATTCGCAGGCCATGAAATCTACTCCAAGAAGGTCCTGAAGGAGCTCCCCGCGCAGCTCAACTTCCTCGCGGCCTTCTCCACCGACATATCCGGCGAGGTCGTCGGCCCCGCCAAGTCCGTCGAAGTCCCGCTCGTCCAGATGGACGCCGCCGGGACCTTCAACCGCGCGAACAACAACTTCGCGCGCCCCGCCGGCACGCCGAAGTCCGCCACCGTCGCGTTCGGCGACCCGATCATCACGGGCTTCGCCGTCACGGCCGACCAGGCCTCCAAGATCGAGAAGCGCTTCTGGGAGGGCAAGGCCGAGCTCAACGTCACGTCCGTCGCCGCCTCGGCGCAGACCGCCGTGACGAACCTGATCACCAAGGCCAACTTCGCGAAGGCCGTCACCTCCGTCGGGGCCAGCTCCTCGTTCGCCAAGTCCGGCGTGGCGAAGATCGCCGCCGCCGTCGAGAACGCGACGAACAAGCTGCGCGTGCAGTTCGCCACCCTCGCGCTCTCGGGCGAGTACTTCTACGCGCTCCTCGCCGGCCTCGACGCCGACGTCTACGGCGGCACGGAGGCGATCCGCAACGGCACCATCCCCGGCCTCTTCGGGTTCCGGAAGGTCATCCGCGTGCACGGGCTTGACATCCCAGGCTTCGTGTGCGAGCCGGCCGCCATCGCCTTCGCGGGCCGCGGCTTCCGCCCCGCCGACGACAGGCCCTACACCGCCGTCCGCGAGATCAAGGACCCCGAAAGCGGCCTCTCGCTCACGCTCGTCGAATACCCCGACGGCCCGAGCGGCGACCTCTCCGAGTCCGTCACCACGCGCATCGGCGCGGCTGTCGGCGACTCCGGCGCGCTCGTCCGCCTCGTCTCCGGCGCGACAGACGACTAGGGGGAGCGGCGATGAAGAAGCTCGCTTTCGCAATCGCCCTCGCCGTCTCCTTCGCGGCCCACGCCGCGATCGAGACGGTCGAGCTCGGCCCCGGCGCCGAATGGGAGGCGCCGGGATGCCGCCTGGCCGCGGTGCGCGTCGTCTCGTCCGTCGCGGACGGCACGGCGCAGCTCGTCGGCGTAAGCTCGCTCGCCGTGACCTCGAACGCCACGGAGACCGTGGCGGAGACCGAGGTGCTGTGGCGGCGCGTCTACACCAACGGCGCGGAGGCCGTGACGAACTCCTACCCCGGCCAGGTTGTGTACACCCCGCCCCCGCCGTGGCTCGTCGCCTCGCAGGGATGGGTCACCAACACCACGTCGCGGACGGTGACGCGCCGCGTCCCGACCGGCGAGGTGCTGTCCCTCACGAACTCGCTCGCGTCCGTGACATGCTCGGGCGGGCTCGGCCTCGCCGCGCCCACCAACGCATGGATCGCCGCCGGCGAGAAGGTCTCGTGGACCGGCACGGCCGGCGGCCGCGCCGTCCTGTTCCTGGAGCGGTAGCATGCCGAACTGGCGGACCATAGCCGAAGCCGACCTCGCGGCGTCGCTGTCGCAGGACGAGATCGACAAGTACCGCGCGGGCTCGCCGCCCGCCGACGGCTCCGACGCCGTGGCGCGGCTCCTCGTCTCGACGGTCGACGCCGTGCGGGGCTACATAGCCTGCAACGGGGCCGTCCGCATGGGCCCCGCGGGCACGATCCCGCGCGGGCTCGTCATCCCGGCGATGGACTACGCCATGGGCAAGGTCCTGGTCCGGCAGAACATCGAACTCAACGAGGACCGCCGCGAGGCCCTGCGCAAGGCGCAGGAGCTCTTCGAGGCCATAGCGGCCGGGAAGATAACGCCCGAAAGCTACACCGAGGACGGGGAACTCGACGAGGACGCCAGGCCGGCGACCTCGCCGATGGCCGACGACGGCCCGCCCCGCACCCTCGGCGGCCCGATCTGGTAGGAACCGCAATGACGGACATCGAGAAATCCGCATCCACATCCATCCTCTGCGCCCTGCTCGCGGACGTGGCGTCCGCGCTGCGCGGCGCGCAGGATTCGGTGTGGGCGCTCCCCGACGCGCCGGTCCTCACGGCCGACGACGGCGACCTCGACAAGCGGATCGACACGGTACTGCGCCGCCTGGGCCTCTGCGCGACGGTGATGCTCTCATCCGCCAGCGGCGCCAAGCCGGCGATGCCGGGGCCGATATTCGACGCGGCGGAGCTCGTCGTCGAGGTCTGCGAGGCCTCGGCGCTCAACCGGGGCAACTCGGGAACGGGCGTCACGGCGCTCGAGGCGGCCGAGATGGCCGCGCGGGCGCTCCACCAGCGGCGGCTCGGAAGCGGCCGCCTCCTCTACGTCACGGACATCGTCCCGTTCCCGCAGCCGCCCGCGCCGGCGGACGTCTGCTGGCACGTCCGCCTGAGAACCGGCGAAGTCAACCTCCTCAGCAAGCAAAGGATCAGCTAAATGGCAATCACACCTCCCGCCCTCGCGGGCGACGTAATCTACATGGGCGCGGCGCACATCTGCTACGACCCCGCCAACTCCAAGTACATCTGGTGCGAGGGCGACGTGACCGTCGAGCTCAAGCGCGCCACGCTCGACGTCGGCGTCGCCGGATTCGGCCAGGTGACGGACCCGTCGACCGACGAGACCGTCGAAGTCACCTTCACGCCAGCGAACCGCGTGGATTCGTCAATCCTCTCCTGGATGTTCGGAAGCCTCTTCTCGGCCAAGCCCGGGTCGAGCTACTTCGGGAGCACGGACCACCCGCTCTGGATCCACACGATGGACGGCCGCGTCCTCAAGATATCCAACTGCCTGCCGACGAGCTGGCCGGGCGTCTGCTTCGGCGTCGCCCAGAAGCGCTGGAACGGGCAGGTCACGTGCACCGGCATCCTCAAGCGCGGCACGGCCCGCACCGCGTCCAACGCGCTCTTCACGCCGTGGGCGGACCTCGCCTGGTCGCTCTCGCCCGACGAGGACGAGTTCCCGCAGCAGGTCTGCGAGGCGAAGTGGGCCGGCATCGGATCCGGAAACACCGTCCTCCAGGCGATGGAGGGCTGGACGCTCAACGTGCAGCCGAGCCTTGCGCCGCTGACGGTCTCGAACCTCGGCACCATCGACTACCGCGTCCAGGACGTCGTCATCGAAGTCACGGCCGTCCCGGCGAACGCCTCCGAAGCCGACCTCTGGGGTACCTCCGCCCTCGGCGCCTCCCGCGCCCTCGGCACCCCGCTCGCGGGCGGGCAGATGACGATCATGGAGGACTACCCAGGACTCTGCGCGACGCTGCCGAACATGGTGTGGGTGGAGCGCCCGACGCGCTTCGACCCGCAGAACCCCATCGCCGGCCAGTGCAAGTGGCGCAGCCGCCGCGTCCACGACGGCACGGGCTGGTCCTCGATCGCGACGCTCGCGATGGCCGCCGCGCCCTCCAACGGATAGGGAGTAGTCCGTGACGGTCCAGCTGACAAAGGACGGCCAGACGCCCGTGACCATCTGCCACGGCGCACAGTACTGCGGAACGACCGGCAAGTGGGTCGGGCCGCTCGGCGACAGCGCCTTCTCCTGCAAGTGGCACACGCTGGCGCGGGAGTTCATCGGCGCGGCGGACGCCTCGCCGAAGAACCTCGGCAACCGCCTCTGGGAGGTGCCGCTGGAGTGCGGCATGGAATGCGCCTCCGAGGCGGCCGCCTGGTCGAACTACTACAGCTGGGCCGCCTCGCTCCCCTACGGCGGCTGGGCCCTCAAGTTCACGCTGGACGACGGGCGCACCGTGACCTACGGCTCAGCCGAGATCGCCGAGCTGGACATGTCGGTCAACGGCTGCTTCCTCATCGCCCGCTACAAGTTCCTCTGCGGCCACCCGACCGTGGCCTCATCGTAAGGAGACCCCAGATGCGCAAGACAACCATGCTTCTACTCGTCTGCGCGGCCCTTGCAGGGCGCGCGCAGGTGCCCTGCAAATGGACCGTGGACCTCTCCCGGGCGGCGCCGGCGAACTGGGACTGCCTCCGCGGCGAGACGCTCGAGCTCACGCCGTCGTTCGTCTCCGGGCGCGGCGTCGCGGACCTCTCCGGCGTCGAGTCGGCGACGCTCTACTGGCAGACGAACGGTATGGGGTCGGCCTACTGGTCCGCCCCCGCCTCCGTGGACACAAACTCCCGGCCGCACCGCCTCGTCGCGCGCTGGACGCCCGACTGCGACTGCGGCGCGCCGGCCTACGCCTACTTCGTCGGCGCGTCCTCGCCGTCAGGCATCCAGTACCGCGCCTTCGGCACGGTCAGGATGCGCGGCGCCCCCGGTTTCTCCCCCAACGCACTCCCGCTGCCCGTCCCGTTCATCGACTTCGCCAAGGTGGCCGTCACTAACGCGCCCTGGGGCGCAAGCGGCAGTACCGACGGCGAGACCGTGACTAACATCGTCGAGGGCATTGTCGCTGGCAAGGCGAACAACCCCTTCATCCCGGACTGGGGCGGATTCATAACGAATCAGACGGGCTTTGTCGGGTTCCCGGAAGGGTACACCATGATCGACATCGCGCACACAAACGGCTTGGGCGGCACCACGTCGCGGCTCGTGGCGATGCCGGACAAAGTCTTCCATTCCGACGGCACAAACTCAAACTACTACCACTTCCCGCATGTCGGCGGAACCGGAAACCTGCACCAGACATTTGCCCTCCAATCAGACATACCCGACTCCTCGGGCTTCCTCCGCACGACGGGCGACCAGGGGCTGGCCGGAACGCTGACCATTTCGCGGCACACGCGAGCGGGCGGCGGCACGGTGCTAGGCGCGTCATCC
>JAEEGG010024748.1_pt1 | contig 11620 bp, 12 predicted proteins | sample 9134161 | NCBI WGS metagenome assembly JAEEGG01 (sample SAMN16246543, study PRJNA631951) | gut metagenome | biome: gut microbiome; feature: rumen; material: CR-attached | host: Bos | place: Iran: Karaj | collected 2018-10 | reverse complement strand
AGAGGCTAAGACCTTTAAGCCTACTATTGTTTTCCCAAAGGATAATCGCCCTGTGTAAAGCTCTCTGTTTAAATAATGCATAATGAAAGAGCCCGACTTCTTGTTGTTGAGAAGCCGGGCTCTTTTATTATGATGCTTTTGTTGCTCTTTGTTCTTTCGCTTGAGGCTTCTTTCTTTTGTTTGAAATAGCCTCTTCTGTTGTTTTGTTACAGTTGCTCCTCAATGAACTTTTCGAGTTCGTTGCCACGCAATCCTTTCTTCAGAATCTTGCCTTGCTGGTCAACTACCACAGTGAAGGGAATAGAATTCACTTGGAACAAGCGAGCGCCTTCTGACTGCCAACCTCCCAGATCGCTCATTTGCGGCCAGGGCATGCCCAGTTCTTTGATAGCCGTCACCCAAGGCTCTTTAGAGTTGTCGAGAGAGATGCCTACGATGCCCAGTCCTTTCTCGTGATACTTCTTGTAGAGTTCTACCATAAAAGGAGTTTCCTCTCGACAGGGACCGCACCATGAAGCCCAAAAGTCAAGAATGGTCAGCTTGTTGTTTTTCACTTCGCTCATCACGCTCAGATCTGTGTTCTCAGGTGTGGGCATCGTGAAGTCAGGAATCGTGTTGCCTTCAGCAGTTGATTCGGCTACTTCCAGCATCTTTAGAATGTCCTTTGCTTCCTGACGCTCACGATAGTTGGCTGGCATCTTCTCAATCAGTTCGCGACGCTTCTCCTTAGTGAAGACGTTATCATCGCTAATGCTGGTCACAATGAAATAGCCCAGCTCGTTGCTGATGTTCTTCTCAGCCAGGGCAACCACCTTGCTGTTCAGCTCTGCCTGTAGGTCGCTTTCTTGCTTCATGGTCTCCAGCTTGCCTTCTTCGCTGATGGAGGGATCGAAGTAGTTGGCGGCCAGTTCCTGCATTTTGTTGCCATACTCTCTGGCCAGTGTGTTCAGTTCCTGCAAGCCCTCATTGGCCTCGGTGCCACCGATGGCTGTAGCTGTGGCCGACTCACCCAGATGGATGGTAATGTTGCCCGGCTCAGTAAAGAAGATGGCGCTCGTCTCTGGATTGTTCGGAGCGTAGATCAGTGTGAGTAAGGTTGAATCAGCAGTTCCCTTTTTCGTGAAGCCTCCATCCTTTATGATGATGGTGTCTGAAGGGATGCCTGTGTTCAGGTCGTTCGTGATGAAAAGTGTGTCGCCCTCATCAAGACCTTCCACCGTTCCGGTAATCTTATAGCTGTTCTGCTGACAGGCAGTGAAAGCCATGACTGTAGTCGCAATGGCTATCATGTGTCTTATCTTCATGACGAATCTTTTATTATTATGAAAAAAACGTAGTACTACAACACACAATGCCTACACGATGTATTGATCGCTGATGCTCTCGTTCTCAATCACGCGGCGAATGGTCTCTGCAAACATGGCGGCAACAGAAATCTGCTTCACCTTGGCGCAGCGCTGTGTGTAGGGAATGGAGTCAGTGAAGACAATCTCTTCGAGTGCCGATTCCTGCACACGGTCGCTGGCGGGACCGCTCATCACGCAGTGAGAGGCACAGGCGCGAACGCTCTTTGCACCCGAAGCCATCATCAGGTCGGCAGCTTTAGTGATGGTGCCGGCTGTATCCACCATATCGTCGATAATCACCACGTTCTTTCCTTCCACCTCACCGATGATCTGCATCGTTGCCACTACGTTGGCACGTGCACGCGTCTTGTTGCACAGCACGAGGGGACAACCCAGATACTTGGCATAGGTGTTGGCACGCTTCGAACCTCCTACGTCGGGTGATGCGATGACCAGATCGTCGAGCTTTAGGCTCTGCAGATAGGGTAGGATAACGCCCGATGCATAGAGATGATCAACGGGGACATTGAAGAAGCCCTGAATCTGGTCGGCGTGCAGGTCCATCGTGATCACGCGGTTCACACCAGCCACGCTCAGCAAATCGGCTACAAGCTTGGCACCGATGCTCACGCGGGGCTTGTCCTTCCTGTCCTGTCGAGCCCATCCGAAGTAGGGAATCACGGCATTGATGGTGCGGGCCGAGGCGCGCTTGGCTGCATCAATCATGAGCAGCAGCTCCATCAGGTTGTCGCTGTTGGGGAAGGTGCTCTGCACAAGGAAGACGTCACGTCCGCGAATCGACTCTTCATAGCTCACGGCAAACTCTCCGTCGGAGAATTTTGTCATGACCATTTTGCCGAGCGGGCAACCCAGACTTTGGCAGATTTTCTCTGCCAGGTATCTCGTGGCTGTGCCAGAGAAAATCATGTAAGAGTTTTGTGTACTCATCACTATTATTTAGTTATACGTATGATTTTTTCTTTCTTTTCTGTTTTTTAATCTACCGCTTTGTTCAGTTTCTGGAAGTGAGCAATCAGGTCTTTATAGTCGGCTTCATGATGAATGTTGAAGCGGTTCCACAGGTCGCCGCAAATGACTACGCCTCCGAATCCTAAGTCGCGACAGAGCCGGATGTTATCCAGGTTGATGCCGCCCATCGCATAAACCTTCTTGTCTATCAGTCCTCGGCGAGCGCCCTCTTTCAGTTGTTCCAGTGTGAACGACTGTTTGTCGTCGGGATTGCTCTGACTGTCGAAGATGGTTTTCAGAAATACATATCTTGACTGCCGCTTGGCCTGATACAGTTCGTCAATAGAGTGGCAGGTGCGCGTCACGTCGCCCCGATAGCCGTTGGGCAAGGGGTCGTTGGCATTGTTCAGGTGTATGCCGCGCAGCTTGTATTCATCGCGCAGGTAGAAGTGGTCGTGCACGGTGATACGCTTATAATATTCGTCAGGGAGTAGGGATAGTAGCCGTTCTGAATAGATGGGTTCCGAACCGGGCTTATATAGGTGCAGATTCTCCATACCTTCCTCAAAGAGGGTGGTCAGAATCTTATCTTCTTCCACGAAAAACGTGGACTTTGTCATGATGATGAGTTTCATCTCTCAGTGATTGTTTGCGTTGCAAAGATAATCAAACTTTTTGAGACAGCCGATAGTTTTGCTGAAAAACTTAGAGCAGCGCTATGCTTTTCTTGAAATAGGGCAATAAAAATCAGCGCCCGATTCACATCGGACGCTGAAACAACACAAACACAAAATTAAAATATACAGTCTTTTCAGGCTGCATTACTTTATTGAATGCCGTCCTCGCGCAGCTTCACCTGCCAGCGCCAAGCCGACTTCAGTACTTCCTCTGTTGGGGTGTCGGCTTTCCATCCGAGCACCTTGTTGGCTTTGTCAACGTTGCCCCACACTTTCTCAATATCGCCTTCGCGACGTGGAGCATAGGTCCAGTTCACCTTCACGCCCGTAGCTTTCTCGAAGCCCTCTACCACTTCGAGTGTAGAGAGTCCCTTGCCAGTACCGATGTTGAACACCTCTACGGCATCGGTCTCAGGCTTGTCGAGCACGCGCTCCATAGCCTTCACGTGAGCTTTAGCCAGATCCACTACATAAATATAATCGCGTATGCAGGTGCCGTCGGGTGTGCCATAGTCGTTGCCGAAAATCTTCAGCTGCTGGCGAATGCCGATAGCGGTTTGGGTGACGAAAGGAATGAGGTTCATGGGCACGCCGTTGGGCAGTTCGCCGATGAGTGCCGTGGGATGTGCGCCGATGGGGTTGAAGTAGCGCAGGATGATGCTCTTGATGGGAGCTCCGCTGTGGATATAGTCCTGAATGATTTCCTCGTTAATCTGCTTGGTGTTGCCATAAGGCGAGAGTGCCTTCTGGATGGGAGCGTTCTCCGTCACAGGCAGGTTCTCTTCTGAAGGCTGTCCATAGACGGTGCAGCTCGATGAGAAGATGATGCCCTTCACGTTGTATTTCGGCATGAGCTCCAGCAGGTTGATGAGCGAGGTGAGGTTGTTACGATAGTAGAGTAGGGGCTTCTCCACGCTTTCGCCTACAGCCTTTGATGCAGCGAAGTGAATGATGCCCTCAATCTTCGGGTATTTCTTGAACACGCCTTCCAAAGCCTCCATGTCGCAGCAATCCACTTTCTCGAAGGCGGGGCGAATGCCTGTAATCTTCTCGATGCCGTCAACGACGTTAGCGTTCGAATTTGACAGATTGTCAATGATAACTACCTCGTAGCCAGCTTCTTGCAGCTCTACAGTGGTGTGGCTCCCGATGAATCCGGTACCGCCAGTAACAAGAATTGTTTGTTTCATTTGTTATTAGGTTTAATGTGTAATCTTTTGCAAAGATAATGCTTTTTTGTCAGAGTGCAACGTGATTAACAGAGATTAATATTTCTCCTTTAAATGCAATATGTGTCGAACGATTCGTTAAATGCATCGGACAGCTTGTTAAATGCATCGGACGGCTTGTTAAATGCATCGGACGATTAGCCGATACATATCAGGGAATCTTTGGGTACTGGTCGAAGTCGGGCTTTCTCTTTTCCAGGAAAGCTTTACCACCCTCCTGCGCCTCGTCCAGGAAGTAGTAGAGCATCGTAGCGTCTCCAGCTAGTTGCTGGATGCCTGCCTGCCCGTCGAGTTCAGCATTCAGTCCGGCTTTGATCATACGTAGTGCGATGGGCGAACGCTCCATCATTGTCTCGGCCCACTCCACGCACTCGTCCTCCAGCTGGGCGAGGGGCACCACTTTGTTCACCATGCCCATCTCCTCAGCTTCTTTGGCTGAGTACTGTCGGCACATGAACCATATCTCGCGTGCTTTCTTCTGTCCTACGATGCGGGCCAGATAGCTGCTGCCGAAGCCTGCATCAAACGAGCCCACCTTCGGCCCCGTCTGTCCGAAGATGGCGTTCTCCGAAGCTATCGTCAGGTCACATACCAGATGCAGCACGTGTCCTCCGCCAATGGCATAGCCGTTCACCATTGCAATCACGGGTTTGGGCAGACGTCGGATTTGCATCTGCACGTCGAGCACGCTCAGACGGGGCACTCCCTCGTCGTCGATGTAGCCTCCGCGTCCCTTTACGTGCATGTCGCCGCCCGAACAGAAGGCGTGCTTCACGTCCTCCAGTCGTTTGCCCTCTGGCACGGGCGAGTTGGCACCTGTGAGAATGACCACTCTGATGTCCTGCATCTCGCGGCACTGTGCAAAGGCCTGGCTCAGTTCCAGTGTGGTCTTCGGAGTGAAGGCGTTGCGGTATTGCGGTCGGTTGATAGTGATTTTCGCTATACCGTTATACTTCTCGAAAAGAATCTCTTCGTATTTTGTAATTTCTTTCCATTCTCTCTGTTTCATAGTTTCATGTTGTTTCGGTTATTTTTTGCAAAAGTACGAAAAAACAGGAGAAGTGCAAAAATTGCGAGGGAGGTTTAGAATATAGAATTGATAATCTTATCAACAATCTCATTGAAAAACTTCTCCTTGATGCTGCCGAGGCGGCGGTTCACGTCGCGCTCGATGTTGCCTGTAAGAATCTGGCACTTTACGAGGCTGGGCTTCGTAAATGTAAAGCCAACGACCATCTCGTCAGTCAGTGGATAGGAATACTGAGGGTTGAGCCAGTCGTTGGATGTGATAAGTACAAGGTAGAACATGCCATCCTCGTCCTCCTGCAACTGGTCGTTAGAGACGATAATTGCGGGATGAGGCTTGAACGTGCCGTCGGGGAAAAGGAAGCTAACCTCGACGATGTCTCTTTGATGGTACTTCATAGGTAGCGGGCGATGATGGGTGACATGCTCTTGCGGGAATGTTCGAGCATGGCATCCCGCAGTTCACGGTGCATCTGCAACTCTTCTTGCGTCGGCTCGTCGGGCTTCACGTCCTTTTGAAGGAAGAGTCCTGTGGCCAGCAATGCAGCGAGCTTGCGCCGTGCAAGGGCATTGTTTTGGTTATACTCTAATGTAATCGTACACATATTCGTTGACATTTATTATTCTACGTGTGCAAAGTTACAACTTTTTTCACAAACTCGATGTGCTTCATTCGTTAAAAGTGCACAAATGTGCGGTGCAAACTTGCAGCTGATTCGCGATGATTGAATCCAGCACTTGATAGCCTCTTGAGTTGAGGTGCATCCTGTCGGTGATATACAGACTCATGTCCCAGTGCTGGTTGGCAATGAGAATGATGCTGTCCTTCAGTTGCTGTGTCTCCATTGCCTTTCGGAGTGCCTGCCGATAGTCTTCGCGGCAGTCGAGTGCGCTGCCCGTGATGAGCATCGACAACTGGCGGAGCAACTTCTTCTGGAGCGTCTGGTGCTCATAGGTGTAAACAATGTCGTAGTCGGGAATCTCCAGCAGGATAGGGGTGATGCCGTTCTGCAACAGAAATCGCAGAATCATGCACGTGTGGTGGGCAAAATAGTCGGTCCCCATCTTCTTGTAGGTGTCGTTGATGCCCACTGAGATGAAGCAGTAGTCAGCCCCCTCGCTCAGTAGTCGGTGCATCCCCTCGTCGTTAAACATGCTCTGATAGACTTCCTTGCTCGTTTGTCCGCACAGTCCGTAGGAGTTCACCTTCACCGAACGTCCAGTCTGCTTGCTGATGGCTTGTCGCAGCAGCGAGTCGTGAGGCTGGTGCAGATGCGCCCAGCTGTCGCCGATGATAGCCAGTCGGAGCGTATCGTCCTGATGATGCAGGCAGGCATAAGGCGCACGCTCCGTAGTCAATCCGTAGTACTTCCTTGTCTTCCCGATGGCGATAGCGCCCATTATGAGGCTGGCAATGAGTGCGGCTGCAATGGATTTCTTTTTCATGAGCGATTGCCTGAAAGCAGATTCCTGAGCGTGGCGGGTAGTAGCTGATAGAAGAGTAGGCTCAGGGCAGTGACTGTAATGACACATGCCAGATAGAGCAGAACTTGCACAGCATCGTTGGCCTGTGCAAAGTAGTGAGCACATCCTTTGCGCATCACTACGATGAGCGGATAGTGAATGCTGAACACGATGAAGGCCGAACTTGTGAGCAGGTCCGACTGAAAGCCGTGTTGTGCGCAATAGTCAGCCAGCAGGAATAGGGCAGGAATGTTGGCAATGAGCGACATGCGGTGAATCTGTAAGTTGAATGGGGTGGGGAAGGCCACGTGCGTGATGATGTCGGCCAGGCCGAGCACGATGCACAGACCAATCACCAGCCTTTTCTCTCGGCTGAACACCAGTAGCGGCACTCTTTCGTGAATGGAGAAGTAGGCTCCGAGACTGAAGAAGAGTAGGCTCTGCGGAATGAATGCGTTGTGAGGTGTGAGCATCCACCACACGGCCATACCCAGTAGGAACATCTCGCGTACATAGCGCACCAGCACGTAGATGAGGGGCGATACAATCGACAACATGAGCAGATTGCGGATGTACCAGTAGGGACAGAGCAGCGGCACGAAGTTGCCATTGTCGAACGAGCCGCGATCCCAGAACAGCCTCACGTAGTCCATCCATCCGTAGTCGGCCATGTTCCTTCCGTTAATGTCCTGAGGATGCCCCAGCACGTAGGCCAACAGATAAGCCGCAAGCAACAGCGCGTTCCATATAATATAAGGTACGAGTAGTGTGTGGAATCGGCTTTGCAGTTTCTCGCCATACGTCTTTTTGCTCAGGAAGAACAGAAAGCCCGAAATGAACAGGAATCCTGGCACGCCTGTCTCGCCAATCCAAAGCGACAACGGATAGACCGTCTTGAAGAAGACGGCATGGTCGCCGGGAATCTGCACCACTGAGTAGCCGTGCAGCAGAATGACGAAGAATATGAGCGGGAAACGTAGCCATGCTATCGCATCCGAAGTGGGCTGGTGTCGCATGTGTTAATGAAGTGGCGTGAGCGGATAGATAAGGTTTACAATGAGGATATTGGCGGCAAGAATAATGAAATTCATAAGCAGACCAATACGCATGAAGTCGCCAAAGCGGTAGCCACCTGGGCCATAAACCAACATGTGGGTGGGCGAACCGATCGGAGTGGCGAAACTTGAGCTGACGCTGACCATCAAGGCGATGAGGAACGGATAAGGCTCGTAGCCCAACTTCTCGGCAGCTTGATACATGATGGGGAAGAACATGGCACCTGCAGCCGTATTTGAAATAAACTCTGTGATGAATGTTCCCACCAGACAGATGGCTGTCATGACGATAATGGGATTGGTGCCGCAGACATCAAGGATGCCGAAAGCCAACCTTTCGGCAATGCCTGTCTTCTGAATAGCAACACCCAGTACGACTGAGCCTGCAAACACCATTAGAATCTCCCAGTTGATGGCCTTCATGGCCTGATCGACATTACAGCACTTAAATAGCAGCATAGCCATCGCAGCGAGGAAAGCACACTGAAGGAGGGGAATGACATTGAGTGCAGAGAGCACCACCATAGCAATCATAATGGTGGCAGAGATGAATGTCTTCTTACCGATGTTTGGTATTTGGGCTGAGTCAAAGAAATGTAGTTGTGACGACAGATGGTCGGTAAGGATGTTGATACGTGGAGGACACTCGAAGAGTAGCGTATCACCTGCCTGGAGAATCACCTCACGCGGTGACTCTTCGATACGTTTTCCGCGACGGGCCACAGCCACCAGCGTCATATTGTTGTCTTTCTCAAACGTGCTGTGACCTATTGCTTTATTGATCAGACTGCTACCGAAAGTAACATAGGCTGTGCGCAACTGACGGTCTCTATCAATCTCATTCATCGTGAACACGTGGTGATCAGCACTCACCAGTCCGTGAGTTTCCTTCAGGTCTAGAATCTCGTCAATTTGTCCTGAATAAATCAGGCGGTCGCCACCCAGGATTGGCTCTTCAGGAAGGGCAGGCAATACCATCTCATCGAAGTGAATAATCTCAATCAGACTGCCGCCTCTGACATCCTTAAGACCTGCCTCGGCTACGGTCTGTCCGATATAGGGATTGTCAGAAGGTACAAGCAACTCTACGGTGTAATCGCTAGTTGACTCGAAAGCTGATTCTGGCGCCTTGCGATCAGGCAGAAGTTTGCGCATAGCGATGATGCTGAGCATACCAATGAACAGACAGAACACTCCAGGAATAGTTGTTGCCAGCACATTCATGGCTTGCCCTGTTTTATCGGCATAGAGCCCAGAGATAATCAGGTTTGGCGGTGTACCAATCAGAGTGCACACACCACCCATGCCGGAAGCATAGCTCAGCGGAATGAGAAGTTTTGATGGTGATACGTCCAATTTCTTTGCCCACATCTTCACAATACCAACAAACAGTGCCACAACGGTGGTATTGCTGAGGAACGAGCTGAGAGCAGCTACTGGCAACATCAGTCGGATGATTGCCTTAGAGTAGGTGTCAGGTTGTCCTAACAGGTGTTTTACTATCCACTGGAGAACACCTGTATGAGTTAATCCAGCCACTACGACAAAGAGTACGCCAATGATGACTACCGATGTGGAACTGAAACCTGAGAAAGCCTCCTTGGCATTGAGCACCCCTGTGACGAAGAGTATGGAGATGGCTCCAAGGAAGACCAAATCGGCACGCAGTTTTGTTAATAACAATACGGTGAACATTGTGAGCACCGTAGCAATAGTAATCCATGCATCGAGGTTAAACCCCCAGAATACGATTGATTCCATATCTTATCATTTTATTGAAAATTTACGAAAGATAATAAATATCTGCTAATACGAGTATATCTTGTTAACAATATTTAGGAACGTTGGAAGTTTTTAAGAATTTAGTACGACATGTCTCTCGTGTTACGGATTAGTAATTTAAAACTATTCGAAAAATTTTGTGAATGCCTTAACCGTATAGATATGGTCGGCTGTGCTGCCCGTCTCACGACAGCTGTGCATAGCGAGGATGGCATTACCCATATCGACACCTCTCAGTGGAATTGACGATGCGAGAATGTTTCCCAAGGTGCTGCCGCCTGCCACATCGGAATGGTTGACGAAACGCTGACAAGGTACGCCAGCCTCCCTACAGATTTCTGCAAAGACTGCAGCCGAAACAGCATCGCTGGCATACTTCTGAGCGGCATTGAACTTGATGACTGGTCCTCTGCCAAGCACAGGATGATTAGTGGGGTCATACTTTTCGCTATAGTTCGGATGCCAGGCATGGGCATTGTCTGCCGAAATCATAAATGCACGTTCCACGGCCTGATACCATGCTTCCTCTGTTCCGCTCTGAGCCAGAGCAATACGCTTCAGCATCATCGACAAGAAAGGACTGCCAGCACCTTGCTTGGTCTGCGAACCCGTCTCTTCGTTGTCGAAAATGGCCAGCACCTTGGTTATGTCTGTGGTTTCTGTTGCTATCATTGCCTCTAAGCCTGCAAAGCACATCGAAAGGTCATCCAAACGGCCTGACGACAAGAACTCATCATGTACACCGAAGGTACAGGCGGGTGTGGCATCGGCCAGATAGAGGTCGAAGTCAAGAATCTCCTTCTGCTGTATGTTCAGTTCTTTGCAGATGATGTTCATCAGCAGATTGCCACGTTCCATCTCGCTGGTGACAATACCCAGTATAGGTAGCATATCCTTTTGTTTGCTCAGCTTCACGCCATCGTTCACTTGACGGTTAAAGTGAATGGCAAGATTGCTGATTTGCAATAACGGACGTTTGACATGAAGTAGCAGCGTTCTGGGACTGAGTGCATCCTCACTGCGGACTATCACGCGTCCTGCTATTGTCAGTGGACGGTCAAACCATGTTGACATGATAGGACCACCATAGACTTCTGTATTCAGTTTCACGATGCCCCCCTCGCATGTCATCTCAGCATTTGGCTTGATGCGGAAGGTGGGAGAATCGCAGTGGGCGCAAATCATGCGGAACCCTGCCTCGGCTAATGACTTAAGCCCGATGTGGAACGCATAGACCGACGAGTCGTTCTTAGTTACATACAGTTTGTCACCTGCCTTGACTTCTCCGATAGGCATCTGAGGGTCAAAGCGACGATAGCCAGCCTGTTCCAAATAAGTGGCGATGTTCTTTGCTGCCAGGAAGTTCACTGGCGAAGCGTTTAGGAAATCCAAAAGTCTCTTAATCATATTGTAAGTCTGCATAAATTGTTGTCTTTTTATCGTATGATTAATTCTGCATCTTGAAGCTGGTGCAAAATTAAACAAATATGTTTGATATAACGAACATGTTGAAAAACTAGTTAGATGTTAATGCCGTAGGTCTGTTTCACCTCACTCATCACGAAGGTGCTCTCTATGGAGGCGAGATTCTCAATCTCTCCTAATTTGTTGAGCACAAACTCTTGATACTCTTTCATATCGTGGGCGCGTACCTTTAATAAATAGTCGTATGAGCCCGAGGTGTTGTAGCACTCCGTCACTTCTGGAATGCGCTGTATGCGACGGACGAAGGCATCAGCAATCTCGTGGTTGATCTGCTTGAGTTTAACCTTACAATACACCTGCAAACCAAGGTTCAGCTTCTCTGGGTCGAGAATAGCCACGTACTTCTTAATATACCCTTTCTTTTCCAACCGTTTCTGACGTTCAAACACTGGGGTAGGGGTCAGATGAACGGCATCGGCCAGCTCTTTGGTGGTCAGTTTCGCGTTTTTTTGCAGCGTTTTCAGTATCTGCAGGTCGGTTTCGTCTAAGATTTCAGCCATAATTTAGAATTTTATTCTGTTTCGAGGTCATTGAAAGACTTTTGATGGAGATATTTTCTGTTCCAGCCGCAAATTTAGTGGTATTTT
>JAEEGG010024747.1_pt1 | contig 11620 bp, 6 predicted proteins | sample 9134161 | NCBI WGS metagenome assembly JAEEGG01 (sample SAMN16246543, study PRJNA631951) | gut metagenome | biome: gut microbiome; feature: rumen; material: CR-attached | host: Bos | place: Iran: Karaj | collected 2018-10 | reverse complement strand
CTTTGAACCGGGTGATCTCCACGCCCGTTTTCAGGGCCTTGATGGCCTTTTCCTTCTCCTCCGGAGAGTAGCAGTAGCGGTTCTCCTTCTTGTTGCGTACGCGGAAGAGGGGAGTCTGCAGGATGTGGACGTGGCCGCGCCGGATCAGGTCGGGGTAGTACTTCATAAAGAAGGTCAGCACGAGCATACGGATGTGCATTCCGTCGTCGTCGGCATCGGTGGCCACGATGATGTTGTTGTAGCGGAGGTTCTCCAGGTCGTCCTCCACGCCGAGCGCGGAAATGAGCAGGTTGAGCTCTTCGTTCTCCGCGACCTTCTTGCGGCCCTCCTTGTAGCAGTTGATCGGCTTGCCGCGCAACGAGAAGACAGCCTGGAAGTTGGCGTTGCGGGCCTTGGTGATCGTACCGCTTGCGGAGTCGCCCTCGGTGATGAAGATGGAGGAGTTCTCGATGTTCTCCTGCGTCTTCTCCGTCACCTTGTCATTATAATGGAAGCGGCAGTCGCGCAGCTTGCGGTTGTAGACGTTGGTGCGCTTGTTGCGCTCGCGCGTCTTCTTCTGGATGCCGGAGATCTCCTCGCGCTCCTGCTGGGAGGACTTGATCTTCTCCTCGATCACCGGGACGATCTCCTTGTGGATGTGGAGGTAGTTGTCCAGATTCTTCGCGACGAAGTCGTTGACGTAGGAGCGGATGGTGGGGCCGATGTCGGTCTTGAGAGCTCCGGATTCGTCGTGGATCTGCTTCTCCCACATATAGTTGGATCCGAGCTTGGTCTTGGTCTGGCCTTCGAAGTTCGGCTCCTGGATCTGGATGCTGATGGCGCCCACGACGCCCTGGCGGCAGTCGGAGGGGTCGTAGTTCTTCTTGAAGAATTCCTTGAGCGTCTTGGCGATGGCCTCGCGGTAGGCGGCCAGGTGCGTGCCGCCGTCGCGGGTGTTCTGGCCGTTGACGAAGGAGGAGATGTTTTCGCCGTAGGCGTTGCAGTGGCTCAGGACGATCTCGATGTCCTCGCCTTCGAGGTGGATGGGCGGGTAGAGCGGCTCGTCGCTGAGGAGGTTCTCGTTGACGAGGTCCAGCAGGCCGTTCTCGGATTTGTACGGGGTCCCGTTGAGGGTGAGGGTCAGTCCCTTCTTGAGGTAAGAATAGTTCTTGACCATCGTCTCCACGTAGTCCATATTGTAGGCGTACTCGCCGAACATCATTGAGTCGGGGGTGAAGGTCACGAGCGTGCCGTTCTTCTCGCCGGGGGCCGGCTGCTTGCCGCTGTCCTTGAGCTCGCCGCGCTCGAAGCGCGCCCAGGAGCTCTCGCCGTCGCGGTAGGAGCAGACGTAGAAGGCCTCCGAGAGGGCGTTGACGGCCTTGGTGCCCACGCCGTTGAGTCCGACGGACTTCTTGAAGACCTTGTCGTCGAACTTGCCGCCGGTGTTGAGGATGCTCACGGCCTTGACCACGGAATCCAGCGGGATCCCGCGGCCGAAGTCGCGCACGGTCACGTCGTTCATCTGGACGGTGATGCGGATCTCCTTGCCGAAGCCCATCGCGAACTCGTCGATGGAGTTGTCCACGATCTCCTTCAGCAGGACGTAGATGCCGTCGCCGGGATTGTTGCCGTTGCCAAGACGTCCGATATACATGCCCGGACGCATCCGGACATGCTGGACGCCTTCCAGCGTGCGTATGTTGTCGTCTGTGTAGTTGCTACTTGGCATTCTTCGTGACGGTCCCCTTGAGGTGCAGGATGATAGGCTTCTTCTGGGCGGAGGTGTAGACCGTGAGGGTCTTGTCGAAGGTGCCCGGGCCTTCGTCGTTGGAGTACGTCGCGGTGATCACGCCGGTCTTGCCGGGGGCGATCGCCTCGCGCGGCCACACGACGTCGGTGCATCCGCAGGAGGGGACGACGGCAAACACGGACAGGGCCTCGTCGCCGTCGTTGGTCACGGTAAAGGTGCAGGTCTGCTTGCCGGCCTTGGTCCCGATCTCGCCAAAGTCGTGCACGGTTTTGTCAAACTGGATGGGTGCTGCGAGCAGTGCAGCAAGCATGATTGTCAAAAGTGTCTTCATATCTGCAAATTTACGAAAAAATGATTACTTTTGTCATGGTATTTGCAAATACCGGACCGGACACACACTAAATTTTACTGATAATGGCTTACAAGATTAATCCCGACACCTGCGTGGCTTGTGGTACTTGCCAGGGTGAATGCCCTTCCGGAGCGATCCAGGAAGGCGATGTCTACACGATCGACCCGAACGTCTGCATCGATTGCGGTACCTGCGCCGATGCTTGCCCGATGGGCGCCATCGCCCCCGCTGAGTAGTACAGACGCAGTTTTGTCTTACAGGGACCCCTCACCGGGTCCCTTTTTTATTTGAGGATGCGGCCGGCGCAGAGGGTGTAGCGGATGCAGGCGCTGTCGGCGGAATAGACCCAGTCGGAGATGAGGTTGTGGCCGGGCTGGAGCTTGGGGTGCGAGAGGTCGAGCAGCACGGCGTCGGCCTGCGCGCCCACGGCGATGCGGCCGGCGTCGATGCCGAAGAACTCCGCGCCGCTCCGCGTGGCCCAGCGGAAGACCTCCTCGGCGGGGAGCAGGGTGGTGTCGCCCTGGACTTTCGCCAGCAGGGCGGCGAACTTCATCTCCTCGCGGAGGTCGAGGTTGTTGTTGGACGAGGCTCCGTCCGTGCCGAGGGTGATGCGGCAGCCGGATTCGAGCGCGAGCTCGTAGGGGAAGCGGCCGCTGCCCAGCTTCATATTGGAGCAGGGGCAGTGGGCCACGGTGACGCCCCGGCGGGCGAGGATCTTCCATTCTTCGGCGTCCACGTGGACGCAATGGGCGGCGATGACGTCCTGGTCCAGGAAGCCGAGCTTCTCGAGGTAGCGCACCGGCGTGGTGCCGTGCTCGCGGATGCAGTCCTCGACCTCCCGGCGGGTCTCCGAGAGGTGGATGTGGAGCAGCATCCCGTGGTGCCGCGCGAAGTCCGCGCAGCGGCGCAGCCGCGCGGTCCCCACCGTGTAGATGGCGTGCGGACACATCACCAGCTGGATGCGGCCGCCCGTGGGGTCCTGCCAGTTCTTGATGTAGTCCTTGAGGGCGTCCGGCTGCGCCTTGGGGTGTCCCTCCAGGACGGTGATGCCGATGGCGGCGCGCATCCCGGAGGCCTCCACGGCGGCGACGGCCTCGTCCGTGTCGAAGTACATATCGGAGAAGAAGGTCGTGCCGGTGGCGGCCATCTCCTTGACGGCCATCTCGTTGCCGCGCCGGACGTCCTCCGGCTCCATCTTCGCCTCCGCCGGCCAGATGTGGTCCTGCAGCCATTCCTGCAGGGGCAGGTCGTCGGCCATTCCGCGCAGCAGGGTCATCGCCGCGTGCGTGTGCGTGTTGAAGAAAGAGGGGAGGATGGCCAGGCCTTCGGCCTCGACGATGCAGTCCGCCGGGGTGTCGTCGGGCGCATCGAGGTCCGCGAAGCGGCCCTGCCGGATGAGGATGCTGGTCACGCGCCCTTCGTGCTGCACGTGGCGCAGCAGGGTGGTCTCCGGTACGCGGAATTCGTTGTCCAGGCGGCGGTAGGCCGCCAGGATGCCTTCGGCGTGCTGCAGGAACAGCCTGCCCCGGGCGGTCAGCCGGACACTGCCGCGGCCGCGCTCGAAGAGCTGGCCGCCGACCTGCTTCTCCAGTTCGGCGACGTGCTGGCTGACGGCCGGCTGGCTGATGCCAAGGGCCCGCGCCGCGGCAGTGAAACTGCCGAGCGCGGCCACCTTGGCAAAAACATTCAGCCGGAAGTCCTCGAACATATCTTATTCGGGACGCATTACGAGTTCGATGAAGTTGCCGTCGAGGAGCTCCTGGGCGGCGGCCTGGATCTTCTCGGGAGTCAGGGCGTTCACCGCGGCCTCATACTCCTTGTCGTAGTCGAAGCCGTAGCGGGCGTTGAGCTGGATCATCGAGCTCCAGTAGTTGTTCTTCAGACGCTGCTCCGGAATGGTCTTCTGGAGGTTGCGTATCGTCTTGTCGAACTGGTCGGCGGTCGGGCCGTTCTTGGCGATCTCGTTGAAGCCGGAACGGGCGAGCTCGCGGAGCTTGTCGGCGGAATCGACGTTGGTCTGGAAGACCACCTGCATCGTGTGCCGCTCGTCGGGCTTGTTGCTCACCTCGGCCGAGGAGCTGGCGCCGTAGGTGCCGCCCTCGTCCTCGCGCAGGGTCTCGGTATAGACCATATCAAGGATGTAGGAGAGGGCGTCGCAGGCCGCCTCGTCGGCGACGGAGTAGGGCTTGAGGAGGTTGTAGACCTGCAGGACCGTGACCATCGGGGTGCTCATCTGGGCCTTGAAGTCGTACACGCGGTTGGCGGTGCTGATGCCGTCGCCGCGGTAGGCGCTCTTGGTGGCCGTCTTGCTCATCGGGATGGATCCGGCGTACTTGCGGATCAGCGGCATGATCTCGTCCGGGTCGAAGTCGCCCACGACCACCAGGCGTGCGCCGGCGGCATCGGCGAAGAGGCGCTTGTAAGCGCTCTCGAGCGTGGCGAGGGACGCCTTGTCGAGCACCTGGTCGTCCAGCATGAAGCGGCGCGGGCTGTCATAGACGTAGTCGTAGAGGGCCTTGTTGAGCTTGTAGTTGGACTGGGTCATCAGGTTCGGCAGGACGGCCTTGATCTGGCTCATCCCCTGGTTGTATTCGTTCTCGTCGAAGCGCGGAGCCGCGAAGTAGAGATAGGCGAGCTGCAGGGCGGTCTCGAAGTCCTTGACCGTGCTGGAGCCGCTCACGCCGTGCGTGTATTCGTTGATGGAGGGCGTCACGGACAGCTGCTTGCCGGCGAGCATCTTGCGCACCGTCGTGGCGGGGAATTCCGCGATGCCGGTGTTCTGCAGATACAGGGACCAGATGTTGCTGTCGAAGGAGAAGAGCTCCTCGTCGGACAGGAGGCTGCGGCCGCCGTCCTTGCTGAGGCTGAAGGTGATGCGGTCTTTCTCGTGGTCCGTCGGGAGGAGCCACACGCGCATTCCGTTCTTCAGGGTGAAGGTCCTGGAATCGTAGATGCCGGCCTTGACCTTGGCGTTCTTGCTGCCCTTGAGCGTGGCGGGGTCGAGGAAGGATTCGGGGATCTCCTCGCCGGCGGCCTGCTCGATCTGGGCGTTCTCCACGGCGTCGATGACGGCCTGGATCTGCTCCACGGTCGGGTGGGCGAGTCCTTCCTTCTCGGGAGCCTGGTAGATGACCACCAGGTTTTCGCGGGTGATCATCTGCTGGGCCATCTGGTTGACGACCTCGGCGGGCAGCTGCTGGAGCAGCATCTGCACGAACTGGTACTCCATCTCGGGATCCATAAAGGCGTCGTTGTCGAAGAAGTTGTAGATCATCGGCATCACGAATTCGGAATTCGTGCGCGTGGAAGCCTTCTTGGCGGCGCTTTCGTACTGGGAGAGGAGCTCGGTCTTGGCGCGCTCCACCTCGTCCCCGGTCAGGCCGAAGCGGCGGAGCTTCTCGGCCTCGAGCATACCTGCGGCAAAAGCGCTGAGCGCCTCACCGTCCTTGCAGGCCACCTGTGCGATCACCGCGTCGGCGGTCTCGCAGAGATTGCCGATGCCGAAGCCGCCCTGCAGGAAGGGGGCGTCAGGCTGGGCGGCGATGTCCTCGAAGCGCTCGTTCATCGCAATGTTGACGATGTCCTCGACCAGGTCGGTCATCAGGCCGACGGGGGTGCTGTTGAGCTCTTCCGGACGGGCTTCGCTGCGCCAGTAGGCGGTGATGGAGGTATTGCGGTTCTCCGGGTCGGTCAGGATGGCGATGGCGGGCTGCTCGTTGTCCGGGATGGTGATGACGTCCTTCTGCTTGGGGTTCACCGGGGCGGGGATGTCGGCGAAGGTCCGCTTGATGCAGGCTTCCACGTAGTCCACGTCGATGTCGCCCACCACGACAAGCGCCTGCATATCAGGACGATACCAGGTGTGGTAAAAGTTGGTCAGGCTCTCGGGCTTGAAGGTCTTGAGGTTCTCCTCCGTGCCGATGATGGTGGTGGTGGCGTACTTGGTGTCTCCAAAGATATAAGGATAAGACGCCTCGCGCATACGCCACTGGGCGTCGTTGCGCGAGCGCTTCTCCTCCAGGATCACGCCGCGCTCCTTGTCGATCTCCTCCGGATCGCAGGTCACGAAGTGGGAGTAGTCGTGCATGATCAGGATGCAGGTGTCCACGACCGTGGGACGCACCAGGGGGATGTTGTTGAGCAGGTAGATGGTCTGCTCCACGCCCGTGGACGCATTCACGTTGCCGCCGAAGGAGGCGCCGATGCTCTCCAGCCAGTTGAGGATCCCCTTGCCGGGGAAGTTCTTCGTGCCGTTGAAGCACATATGCTCCAGGAAGTGCGCCAGGCCGTCCTGGTCGGGCAGCTCCTGCAGGGCGCCGACGTCGGTGGCGAGGTAGAACTCCGCGCGCTGGGCCGGCTTCTCGTTGTGACGGATATAATAGGTGAGTCCGTTGTCGAGTTTGCCGACTCGGGTCTCAGGGTCGTTGGGAAGCTGCTGCAGCTGCTGCGCGTTTCCCAAAGCAGCAGCGCTGAAGAGCGCTGCTGCAAGGATAAGAATCTTTTTCATCGTTTGCATTTGATTACTCTTTCGGATGCAAAGATAATCAAGTTTTACTGAAAAACAATAATTGTTTATTGATTTTTGCAAATTTTTTATTCTTTACCCGCGAGGCGCTTGTAAGTGCCCAGACGGACCTTCGCAAACTCCTCGGTCTTGGCGAGCAGCTCGCCCGCACTCTCCGGGAAGAGCTTGTACAGGGAAGCGAAGCGGACCTCTCCCTTGAGGAAGTCCTGGAACTTGCTCCAGTCAGGCTCCTTGCTGTCGAGCGTGAACGGGTTCTTGCCCTGCTCCTCGAGCGCCGGGTTGTAGCGGTACAGATGCCAGTAGCCGCACTCGACGGCGAGCTTCTCCTCCTTCTGGCTCAGACCCATACCCGCCTTGAGGCCGTGGTTGATACACGGGGCGTAGGCGATGATCAGGGACGGGCCGTCGTAGGCTTCCGCTTCCTTGATGGCGTTCATATACTGGACCGGGCTGGCGCCCATCGCGACCTGGGCCACGTAGACGTAGCCGTAGCTGATGGCCATCATACCGAGATCCTTCTTGCGGATCTTCTTGCCGGAGGCGGCGAACTTGGCGATCGCGCCGACCGGGGTGGCCTTGGAGGACTGTCCGCCGGTGTTGGAGTACACCTCCGTGTCGAGGACGAGGATGTTGACGTTCTCGCCGCTGGCGAGGACGTGGTCGAGTCCGCCGTAGCCGATGTCATAGGAGGCGCCGTCGCCGCCGAAGATCCACTGGCTGCGGGCCGGGATGTAGGACTTGAGCTGGAGGAGGGACTTGCAGGTCTCGCAGCCGCACTTCTCCATCATCGGGACGAGCTTGTCGGCCACTTCGCGGGTGGCGGCGTAGTCCTTGCGGTTGTCCAGCCACTTCTGGAAGAGTTCCTTCATCTCGCCGGTGCACTTCTCGCACTCGAGACCCTTGGCCATCAGGGCGGCTACCGTGTCGCGCATACGCTCGGAGCCGAGACGCATACCGAGACCGAACTCGCAGAAGTCCTCGAACAGGGAGTTCTGCCAGGCCGGGCCGTGGCCGTGGGCGTCGGTGCAATACGGGGAGGCGGGGAAGGAGGCGCCGTAGATGGAGGAGCAGCCCGTGGCGTTCGCGATCATCATATGGTCGCCGAACAGCTGGGTGATGTTCTTGATGTACGGGGTCTCGCCGCAACCGGCGCAGGCGCCGGAGAATTCGAACAGCGGCTGCGCGAACTGGGCGGCCTTCATATTCGACTTCGGATCGAACGGGGTCTTGTAGCCCACCTTGGCGTTGAGGTAGTCGAACGCGGCCTGGTCGGCTTCGCGGTCCATATACGGCTCCATCGAGAGGGCCTTGTCCTTGGCGAGGCAGACGTCCACGCAGTTGCCGCAACCGGTACAGTCGGCGACGGACACGGCCAGGACGTACTTGTACTCCTTGAGGTTGGCCTTGCCGTCCACGGCCTTGACGCCCTGGGCTGCGGCAGCGGCGGCCTCTTCGTCGGTGAGCAGGAACGGCCGGATGGCGGCGTGCGGGCAGACGAAGGCGCAGGTGTTGCACTGGATACACTTCTCGCCGTCCCAGACGGGCACGGTCACGGCCACGCCGCGCTTCTCATAAGCGGCGGTGCCGGCCGGCATTGTGCCGTCCTGGTAGGGGAGGAATGCGCTCACCGGGAGGGTGTCGCCGGCCTGGGCGTTGACCACGTCGGCGATCTCCTTGACGAACGGGGTCGCCAGGCGGCCGGCGTTCGGGTTGGTGAACTTGGCGTTGATCTTGGCCCACTCGGCGGGCACGTGCACCTGGGTGTACTCGCCGCCGCGGTCGATGGCCGCGTAGTTCATATTGACGACGTTCTCGCCCTTCTTGCCGTAGGACTTGAGGGCGGCGTCCTTCATATACTTGACCGCGTCGTCCGCCGGGATGATGCCGGTGATGCGGAAGAAGGCGCTCTGGAGGATCGTGTTGGTCCTGCCGCCGAGGCCGATCTCACGGGCGATCTTGGTGGCGTTGATGATGTAGAGCTTGATGTTCTTGCGTCCGATGACGGCCTTGACGGCGTCCGGGATGCGCTTGATCGTCTCCTCTTCGTCCCACAGGGAGTTGAGCAGCAGGCTGCCGCCCTCCTTGATGCCCTTCAGGACGTCGTACTTCTCGAGATAGGACGGGACGTGGCAGGCCACGAAATCCGGGGTGCCCACCAGGTACGGGGCCTTGATCGGCTTCTTGCCGAAGCGGAGGTGCGAGCAGGTGTAGCCGCCGGACTTCTTGGAGTCGTAGTCGAAGTAGGCCTGGCTGTAGAGGTCGGTGTGCGTACCGATGATCTTGATCGTGTTCTTGTTGGCGCCGACGGTGCCGTCGGAACCGAGGCCGTAGAACTTGCACTCGGTGGTGCCCTTCTTGACGATGGAGACCTCTCCCTTGGTCGGGAGGCTCTTGAAGGTCACGTCGTCCACGATGCCGATGGTGAAGTCGGCCTTGGGGGCCTTGCGCTCCAGGTTGTCGTACACGGCGATGATCTGGGCAGGGGTGGTGTCCTTGGAGGAGAGACCGTAGCGGCCGCCGATCACCAGCGGGGCGTTCTCCTTGCCCTGGAAGATGGCGCGGACGTCGAGGTACAGCGGCTCGCCGGGGGCGCCGGGCTCCTTGGTGCGGTCGAGGACCGCGATCTTCTTGACGGTCTTGGGGATGACCTTGAGGAAGTACTTCTCGGAGAACGGACGGTACAGGTGCACCGTCACGACGCCGTACTTGCGGCCGTGCTCGGCGAGGTAGTCGATGGTCTCCTTGATGGTCTCGGTGACGGAGCCCATCGCGACGATGACGCACTCGGCGTCCTTGGCGCCGTAGTACTCGAAGGGACGGTAGGTGCGGCCGGTCAGTTCGCCGATCTCGCCCATATAACGGGCCACGATGTCCGGAACGGCCTCATAGACCTGGTTGCGGGACTCGACGGCCTGGAAGTACACGTCTCCGTTCTGGGCGGTGCCGCGGGTGACGGGGGCTTCCGGGTTCAGCGCGCGGGCGCGGAAATTCTCGAGGGCCTTCTCGCTGACCATCTTCTTCAGCTCGGCCTCGTCGATGGCCTCGATCTTCTGGATCTCGTGGGAGGTGCGGAAGCCGTCGAAGAAGTGCAGGAACGGCACGGAAGACTTGATGGCGGACAGGTGCGCCACCGCGGCGATGTCCTGGGCCTCCTGGACGGAACCGGAGGCGAGCATCGCGAAGCCCGTCTGGCGGCAGGCCATCACGTCCTGGTGGTCTCCGAAGATGGAGAGGGCGTGCGAGGCGAGCGCGCGGGCGGACACGTGGAAGACGGCCGGGAGCATCTCGCCGGCGATCTTGTACATATTCGGAATCATCAACAGGAGACCCTGGGAAGCGGTGTAGGTGGTCGTCAGCGCACCGGCCTGCAGGGAACCGTGCACGGCGCCGGCGGCGCCTGCCTCACTCTGCATCTCGGTGACCTTGACGGTCTCGCCCCAGAGGTTCTTCTTGCCGTGGGCAGCCCATTCGTCCACGTTTTCCGCCATGGTGGAAGACGGCGTGATCGGGTAGATGGCAGCGTGCTCGCTGAACAGGTAAGCGATGTTCGAAGCGGCCTGGTTGCCATCACAGGTGATGAATTTCTTTTCTTTAGCCATAATGTGTGTAGAGATAGTTTTAGTATGTTGTATTGATCATAATCGTGCGCATCGGCATAATCATACAAATGTACAAAGAAATCCCGTACCTTCAAAGAAAAATCCGTACCTTTGATAGCAATTGTGAAGCGCTCCGGCGCCGCCGCTTATGAAAATCGTCAGCGACAACAAGATACCTTTCCTGCGCGGGGTTTTCGAGCCCTTCGCGCAGGTGCTGTACCTGCCGGGCGGGGACACGACTTCGGAGGCCGTGCGCGACGCGGACGCGCTCATCACGCGCACCCGCACCCGCTGCGACGCCGCCCTGCTGGCCGGCTCTTCCGTACGGGTAATCGCTTCAGCGACAATTGGATACGATCATATCGACACGGCGTGGTGCGAGGCGAACGGCATCCGCTGGGCGAATGCGCCCGGCTGCAACGCCGCTTCGGTGGAGCAGTACGTCGCCGCCGCGCTCTGCACCCTGTCGCGCCGTCACGCTTTCCCGCTTGCGGGCCGCACGCTCGGCGTCGTTGGCGTGGGCCACGTCGGCTCCCGCGTCGCCCGGCTGGGCGCCGCGCTGGGGATGCGCGTGCTGCTGTGCGACCCGCCCCGCGCGCGCCTGGAGGGCCCCGACGCTTTCGTCAGCCTGGACGAGATCATTGCGCGCAGCGACATCGTCACCCTCCACGTGCCGCTGACCCGGACGGGGGAGGACGCCACCTGGCACCTCCTCGACGCCGCGCGGCTCTCCGCGATGCGGCCCGACCGGTATCTGCTCAACACGTCCCGGGGGCCGGTGGTGGACGGCGCCGCGCTCAAGGCCGCCCTGCAGGGCCGGGCCCTGGGCGGCGCCGTGCTGGACGTCTGGGAAGACGAGCCGACCCCGGACCGGGAGCTGCTGGAGCTCGCGGACGTCGCCACGCCGCACATCGCCGGCTACAGCGCGGACGGCAAGGCCGCCGGCACGGCTGCGGCCGTCCGCACGGTCGCCGAAGTCCTGGACCTGCCGCTCAGGGACTGGGCCCCGGCCGCTCTTCCCGCGCCGGCGCAGCCGCTCTCCTTTACAATCGATGCGCGCGGGAAAACCCTCTCCGAAGTGCTCTCGGAGGCCGTTCTGTACACCTACGACATCCTCTCGGACGACGCCGCCCTGCGCGCAGACCCTGAGCGTTTCGAGGCGCTGCGGGGAGATTACCCCGTCCGGCGCGAGCCGGGGGCTTTCAGGCTGCAGCTGCAGGGGGGGACAGAAGAGATGGCGGAGCGTCTGTCCGCCCTCGGTTTCCGGATCTAGTCGTCCGATTCACCCATGATGATAATCAGGTGGTCGCCGACCTCCAGGGGCATGCTCCCGTGGGGGACGAGGAAGCGTTCGCCGCGGCGGACCATCATCACGCGGATGCCGTGCGGCAGACCCAGTTCGCGCAGGGTGGCGC
>JAEEGG010024745.1_pt1 | contig 11622 bp, 20 predicted proteins | sample 9134161 | NCBI WGS metagenome assembly JAEEGG01 (sample SAMN16246543, study PRJNA631951) | gut metagenome | biome: gut microbiome; feature: rumen; material: CR-attached | host: Bos | place: Iran: Karaj | collected 2018-10 | reverse complement strand
GTTACGGATTCCAGCAAGCTCTAAGATAGCTCTGACAGGACCACCGGCAATAATACCAGTGCCTTCTGGAGCTGGTTTAAGGAATACTTGGCATGCTCCGAATTTACCAATAATTTCGTGAGCAAGTGTTCCACCCTTAACGATGTGGAGTTCATAAGTATTTCTCTTTGCAGCTTCAAGAGCTTTCTTGATTGCATCTGGAACTTCAGCAGCCTTACCTGTACCGAATCCATATTTACCTTTTTTGTTTCCGATAACTACTAAAGCGGAGAATCTCATTCTACGACCACCCTTGACGGTCTTAGCAATTCTGTTAATTTCGACAACGGTTTCTTCGTATTCTTTTGGTTCTTCTGCTCTTGGGCGACGATCACCGCGTGGGCCTTTACCATGTGGACGATCACCATGTGGGCGTTGTCCTTGTGGGCGTGGACCGCGAGCTGGTCTATCACCATTTTGTTGTTCTTTTGGAGCAACTTCAGCTTTTTCTGCAGGTGTTGCAGTAGCTTCGACTTTTAATTCTTCTGCCATCGCTATATCCTCCATTAGAACTCTAATCCGCCTTCACGAGCAGCGTCTGCTAAAGCAGCGACGCGGCCATGGTAGAGATAACCACCACGATCGAAGACGACATTTTTAATTTTTAATGCAAGTGCTTTTTCAGCAATTGCTGCACCAACTTGTTTTGCAGCTTCAACATTGGAGCCGTTTTCAAGTTTTAATTGAACTGAAGATGCTGAGCAGAGTGTAACTCTTTTAACATCATCAATAATTTGTGCCTCAATGTGTTTATTTGAACGGAAAACACATAAACGTGGGCATTCGGCGGTACCGGAAATTTTGGCTCTAACACGAGCATGTTTTCTTTCACGAATAACGTTTTTGCTAACTTTGTTAATCATTTACCAAATCTCCTTTCCTATTTACCTGCTGCTGCAGCACGTTTACCTTCCTTACGGATGATGTGTTCGCCTTTGTACATGACACCTTTACCATTATATGGTTCTGGTTCTCTTGTACCACGAATGAGGGCTGCTGTTTGACCAACTGCTTGTTTTGAGATACCTTCAACAATAATATTGTTAGCATCTTTACAAGAAATTTTAACAGTTGGTTCTGGTTTGATTACGATTTCATGGGAGTAACCAACGTTCATAACGATGTTTTCGCCTCTCATGGCTGCTCTATAACCAATACCAACAATTGTAAGTTCCTTTTTGAAACCTTCTGTAACACCGGTGACAGCATCTGCTAAGTTAGCGCGAACTGTACCGTGTAATTGTTTGGTGTGTTTTAATTCATTTGCTCTAGAGCAATGAACTTCAGTTCCTTCAACCTTAACGGTGATAACACTTGGAACTTGAACGTTTAAGGTACCTTTTGGACCTGTAACTGTTGCAACGCCGTTTGCTTGGCTAATTGTAACTCCAGCTGGGAGATTGATAACTTTTAAACCTATTCTAGACATAATAATTACCAAACGTAAGCTAAGACTTCACCACCAACGCCTAAGGCGCGAGCTTGTTTGTCACTTACGACTCCTTTACTAGTAGAAATAATTGCGATTCCTAAACCATTTAAGACTTTTGGAAGTTTATCGCTTGCAGCGTGAATACGTAAGCCTGGTTTAGAAATTTTCTTTAAGCCAGAGATAACTCTTTGGCCATTTGCACCATACTTAAGTGTGATGCTAAGTTCTTTCTTTGTATCGCCAGAGACTTTGAATTCGGAGATAAATCCTTCTTCTAATAAAATCTTTGCGATTTCAACTTTCATTTTGCTAGATGGCATGCTGACGGAGGCATAACGTAATGCATTAGCGTTACGAATACGGGTGAGCATATCTGCAATTGGATCTGTCATCATATTGTCTTACCCTCCTATCGATTACCAACTTGATTTCTTCATGCCTGGAATTTCACCTTTATAAGCTAATTCTCTTAAGCAAACACGGCATAAATGGAATTTGGAATAAACTGAGTGAGGACGTCCGCAACGTTCACAACGAGTATATTCACGAACTTTGAATTTCTTAGGTCTTGCACATTTGACCTTCATACTGGTTTTTGCCATTGTAATTCGTCCTCCTATTATTTGTGGAATGGCATTCCTAATGCTTCAAGTAAAGCATAAGCTTCATCGTCTTTAAGTGCGGTTGTGACGATGACAATGTCCATACCTCTAATTTTTGTAACTTTATCGTAGTCAATTTCTGGGAACATTAATTGTTCTTTGACGCCTAAGGTGTAGTTACCATGTCCATCAAAGCTGTTCTTGCTAACACCACGGAAGTCTCTAACACGTGGGAGTGCGATAGAAACGAGTCTATCGAAGAATTCATACATTCTCATTCCACGTAAAGTGACTTTAACACCGATTGCTTGTCCTTCTCTTAACTTAAAGTTAGCGATTGACTTTTTAGCTTTGGTGATGACTGGATGTTGGCCAGTAATTGTTGCGATTTCTTTAACGACGACATCAATTGCTTTTGCATCTTGAAGGGCGTCGCCAACACCGACGTTAATAACGATCTTTTCAAGTCTTGGAGCTTGCATAACTGAGGAGTAATTAAACTTCTCAATAAGAGCTTTCTTGATTTCGTTATTGTATTTGTCTTGTAAACGTGTTGTTTCAGCTGGTTTTTTGTTACCATTTCCAGCTTTTTTAACTGGTTTTGCAGCTGGTTTTGGTTGTTCTTCAACCTTAACTTCTGCTTCAACCTTTACTTCTGGAGCTTTTTCAGCTGCAGGTTTCTTGGCTGGAGCTTTTGCTGCTGGGGCTTTTGTAGCAGTCTTCTTGACTGCTGCAGACTCTGCTGCAGGTTTCTTGGTTTCTGCCATACTCTACCTCCTAGTTAAGTTTGGAACCGGATGCCTTTGAGATACGGATTTTATTACCATCCTTATCTAAAGCATAACCGACTCTACTTGCTTTCTTTGTCTTTGGATCGACGATAGCAACATTGCTAATGTCGATTGGGACATACATTTCCACAATTGTACCTTCTGGGTTTTGTTGTGTTGGTTTTTGATGTTTCTTATGTGTGTTAACGCCTTCAACGACAACTTTGTTTTGCTTTGGGTATACGGCTTGAACGATACCTTCTTTGCCTTTGTCTTTTCCTGCAATAACGACGACTTTATCACCTTTAACGATTTTCATGATATGTCCTCCTTATAATACTTCTGGAGCAAGGGAGACGATTTTCATAGCGCCTTCACCTTTTTCACGAAGTTCTCTTGCGACTGGGCCAAAGACACGTGTTCCAACTGGGTTACCATCGTTATCGATTAAGACAACTGCGTTGTCATCGAATGCGATTTGGCTACCATCTGGTCTATTGATTGCATGTTTTGTTCTAACAACAATACCCTTAACAATGTCAGATTTGTGGACACGGCCATTTGGAGTTGCTTCCTTGACAGCACAGGTAACGATGTCACCAATGCTACAGGATTTGCGGAATGAGCCTCCTTTAATATTGAAGACTCTGACTGAACGTGCGCCGGAGTTATCAGCGACGACAAGGTTAGTTTCTCTTTGAATCATACTTTTGTCCTCCTAATTACTCAGCTTTTTCAGCCTTTTTAGCAGGAGCTTTCTTTGCAGCTGGCTTTTTGGCTGGTGCCTTCTTTGCTGCAGGTTTCTTTTCTTCTGCCGGTTTTTCTTCAACCTTGGCTTCTTCAACCTTTGGTTGTTCTTCGACTACTGGGGCTTCTTCGACTTTTTCTTCTGCGACTACTTCTTCTGCTTGTTCTTCCATTAACTTTTCTGCTTCAAGAACTTCCTTAATGGATTCTTGGTGCTTCTTGTCGATGGAGACTAAGCGGAATCTTTTTGTGGCTGAGAGAGGTCTACAACCCATGATTGTGACAACGTCACCAACCTTGGCTTCGTTGTTTTCATCGTGCGCGTAATACTTATTAGAATATTTAATACGCTTTGCATATTTTGGGTGTCTCTTATGAGTTTCGACTTCAACAACAATAGTTTTGTTCATCTTATCGGAAACGACGACACCTTGAAGAGATGTTCTACGATTTCTTTCCATGGTCTACTCCTCCTATTTGATCCCGAGTTCTCTTTCGCGTTGAACCATGTAGGCTCTTGCGATATCTTTACGAACTCTTCTAACTTCTTCACCGTGTTCGAGTTGGCCAACGGCTTTTCTACGACGGAGATTGAATAATTCTTCTTTAAGAGAATAAATCTTTTGGTTAAGTTCTTCTGGAGACATTTCTCTAAATTCTTGGACCTTCATTATTTACTCTCCTTTCTGGCGACGACTCTGCACTTATTTGGGAGCTTGTAAGCTGCTAAACGGAGTGCTTCGCGTGCGACACTTTCTTCTACACCGCCCATTTCAAACATAACTCTGTTTTTACGGACGACTGCAACCCATTGTTCTGGGTTACCTTTACCGGAACCCATACGGACTTCGGCTGGTTTTTTAGTTTTGGCAAGGTGTGGGAATATACGAATATAAACTTTACCTTCCTTTTTGGTGTAACGGCTTAAGACAATACGAGCTGCCTCGATTTGTCTATCGGTAATCCATGCGCCTGTTACTGCTTGAAGACCAAATTCACCGAAGGAAACTTCGTTTCCACCTTTTGAAAGGCCTTCATATTTGATACCGTGTGGACGACGATATTTAACTCTTTTTGGTTGAAGCATATTATCTACCCTCCCTTACGGTTTCATCTGCGCTTTTCTTTGGCTCTGGTTTGGAAATCCAAACTTTGACACCTAAACGACCATAAGCTGTGACTGCCTCTGCATGTGCGAAGTCAACATTTGTGCGGAGAGTTGAAAGAGCAATTGTTCCTTCTTTATAACCTTCGCTACGGGCGATATCTGCACCACCGAGACGACCAGAGATTAAGGTCTTACATCCTTTAGCACCTGCTTTACGAACGCGTTGAATTGCTTTCTTTTGAGCAGTTCTGAAGGATGCACGGTTTTCAAGTTCAGTTGCGATCCATTGAGCGACTAATTGAGCATCAAGGTCTGGTTGTTTGACTTCGACTACGTCGAGTCTAACTTGTGAACCTTTTAACATCTTGGCAACTTCTTTTTTAAGACGGTTGATGTTAGCACCATCTTGGCCAATAACGACACCTGGTCTTGCGACAAACATCATAACGACGACTTCGTGACCTTTGTCATTTTTACGTCTTTCAATTTCAATATGAGAGACGAGAGCATCTTTTAATTCTTTGGTTAGATATTTTCTGACTTTGACATCTTCTAAGAGGAATTTGTGGAAGTCTTGATTGTTTGCAAACCAACGTGAATGCCAATCGCGGTTAATACCGACACGCATTCCTACTGGACTAACTTTTTGACCCATTTATACGTTCCTCCTTATCTTTCCTTCACCACAACAGTAATGTGTGATGCTCTTTTAACAAGTCCTGATGCGCTTCCTTTTGCTCTTGGAAGGTAGCGTTTCATTTTAATGCCGTCGCCTGCATAACATTCTGCGATGTAGAGTTTTTCTTCACTCATGCCGAAGTTGTTAATTGCATTTGCGGCTGCGGACTTAACTACTTTAGCGACAATTGGGGATGCTGCCTTATTAACATTTGATAAGATACCAAGTGCTTCGTTAACAGCTTTTCCTCTAATTAAATCTAAGACAAGGCGTGCTTTACGTGGTGTAACACGAACGTCTTTTGCAACAGCTTTAGCTGAAGTAACTGCTGGTTTAGCTGGTTTTTCTTCAACTTTCTTTGCTTCCTTTTTAGCTGGAGCTTTCTTTGCAGGTTCTGCTTTTTGAGCTTCAACCTTCTTTTCTGGCTCAGCTTTTGGAGCAGCAGGTTTCTTGGCTGGTGCTTTCTTTTCTGCAGCTGCTTTTGTGGTAGTAGCTTTCTTTGCAGTGGTTTTCTTTTCTTCTGCCATTTTATCTACCTCCCTTATTTCTTAGCGGCTGCTGCCTTATCTTCAGCATTGTTACCATGGTGACCTTTGAAGGTTCTGGTTGGAGCAAACTCTCCGAGTTTGTGACCGACCATATCTTCGGTGACATAAACGGTAATGTGTTCGCGGCCATTGTAGACTGCGAATGTGTGTTCGACAAATGATGGGAAAATGGTCGAACGACGTGACCAAGTCTTAATGACTTCTTTTTTGTTTGCGGCGTTTAAAGCGTCAACTTTCTTAAGTAAGTAAGCATCAGCGAATGGGCCTTTTTTCAAACTACGTGACATAGACTATTTTCTCCTTTCTTATTTGTCGTTAATTCTACGAATTATTAATTTTGTAGAAGGTTGTTTATTTCTTCTTGTCTTGACGCCAAGTGCACGTTTACCCCATGGGGTTCTTGGTGCATCACGTCCGACAGGGGACTTACCTTCACCACCACCGTGTGGATGGTCGTTAGGGTTCATAACGGAACCACGGACAGTTGGGCGTGTGCCTAACCAGCGTGTTTTTCCGGCTTTACCTTTGTTCACTAAGATGAAGTCTTCATTTCCAACAACACCGATTGTTGCGCGGCATTCTTTAAGAACTTTTCTAACTTCACCTGAGGCGAGACGTAAGATGACATATTTGCCTTCGGCACCAAGTACTTGAGCACTTGTACCAGCGGCACGACACATTTGTCCGCCTTTCTTTGGGAATAGCTCAACGTTATGAATGAATGTACCTTCCGGGATATTCATTAATGGAAGAGCATTACCAACTTTGATATCAACGTTTTCGCCAGAGACGATCTTGTCTCCAACTTTTAAGCCTTGTGGGGCAAGAATGTATCTCTTTTCGCCATCAGAGTAGACAACGAGAAGGATATTTGCGTTACGGTTTGGATCATATTCGACCGCTTTGATTGTTCCTACGATTCCATCTTTGTTTCTCTTGAAATCAATGACTCTATAACGACGTTTATGACCACCACCGATGTGACGGCAAGTAATGACACCTTGGTTATTACGTCCGCCAGTCTTGCTAAGTCTAACAGTTAGACTTTTTTCAGGAGTTGATTTGGTGATTTCGTCAAAGGTTAGATTTGTCATTGCTCTACGAGAAGGTGATGTAGGGCTGTAATTTCTAATTGACATTTTTAATTCTCCTATAATGTGTAAATCCTATTTCAGATTACTCTTTGAATAAGTCGATTGCTTGTCCTTCTGCGACAGTTACGACTGCTTTTTTGAAACCGGAGATTGTGCCTCTATAACGGCCGCCTCTTGTGGTTTCTTTTGCAGGAACGTTAACAATGTTAACTGAGGTAACTTTGACACCGAAGATTTTTTCGAATGCTTTCTTAACGTCTGCGCGATTTGCTTTCTTGCTAACGCGGACAGTTACCTTATTTTGTTCTTGCATGAGAGACATAGTTTTTTCGGTGATAACTGGTTCAACAATTACATCGAAATCATGGATGCTAGCTTTTTTGTTAGCGAGTGCTTTCTTTTCTGCCATGTTACTTTGCCTCCTCTAAGTTTTCTTCGACAACCTTCAAGGTTGCTTTGTCTAAGACGATCTTATCGAAGTAGAGAAGATCGAAGACTGAGACATTGTCAACGCCTGTAAGAACGACATTAGCAATGTTGCTTCCGGCTCTGAAGAGATTTTCATTTTCCTCTGAGAGGACAACGAGAACTTTGCCAGTAGCTTTAAGATCTTTAAGTACTTTTACAAGTGCTTTTGTCTTTGGTTCAACTTCAAGTTTATCAACGACAATGAGATCTTTAACCATTGAGGACCATGCTGAGCGGAGTGCTAAGTTATGTTCCTTACGGTTTTGTTTAATCTTGTGGTTTTGTTCGCCTGTTGGGCCAAACACTGTTCCACCACCAACCCAGATTGGGGAGCGGGTAGAACCTGCACGGGCGCGGCCTGTGCCTTTTTGTCTCCATGGTTTTTTACCACCACCGCTTACTTCATCACGTTTCTTGGTTTTTGCAGTGTCTTGTCTCATATTTGCTTGATAGACAACAACTGCATCATGGATAGCTTGTGTGGCTTCCTTTTCACCAAAGACATGTGCTGAGACAGAAACGGTTGAGACTTCTTCGCCTGCTTGATTGAGAACTTTTAAGGTAATTTTCTTGTCTGCCATAATTATTCTCCTTCCTTAGCCTCGGCTGGGGCTTCTGCTGCTGGAGCTTCTTCAACTTTTGGTTGTTCTTCCACTTTAGCGGCTTCTGCTTCTGCCTTTGCGGCTTCTTCTGCGGCTTTCTTAGCAGCTTCTTCAGCGGCTTTTGCTTCTTCAGCGGCACGTCTAGCTTCTTCTTCAGCTGCTTTCTTTGCTGCTTCTTCGGCAATTCTTGCTTCTTCTGCTGCTCTTGCTTCTGCTTCAAGGTCGACTAATTCGGAAACCTTTTGTGGGTGACCGAGTTGTGTCTTGATGGCGCTTCTAATAAGAACTAATGATTTCTTTGCGCCTGGGACTGAACCCTTAATTAAGATGTAATTCTTATCTGCGTTTGATTCGATAACTAATTGGTTAAGGATTGTTGCAGATTGATTACCACTATGTCCGGCCATCTTTTTACCCGGGGTAATACGTTGAATAAGACCCATGTTAGCCATAGAACCTTGAGTTCTGTGCCAGCTGTGACCGTGGCCTTTAACACCGATTGTCATGTTCCAACGTTTAATTGCGCCTGTGTAACCATGACCTTTGGATGTACCGACTACGTCAACAACATCGCCTGCCTTGAAGAGATCTGCGGTGATTTTGTCGCCAACTTTGTAGTTAGCCATTTCATCGCCTTTAACTTCTGCAAGGACCTTCATTACTGGAACACCAGCTTTTGCGAAATGTCCTTTTTCAGCTTTGTTTGCTTTGGATTCTTTCTTTTCTTCGAATCCGACTTGGATAGCTTCATAACCATCCTTTTCTAATGTCTTAACTTGAGTAACGACATTTGGAAGTACTTCGACAACTGTAACTGCGTACATTGTTCCGTCTTTGGCGAAGACTTCTGTCATGCCCATTTTACGACCAATGATTTGTTTCATCTTGTCTTACCTCCTAAAGTTTGATGTCGATGTCAACTCCAGAAGCTAAGTCAAGTTTTCTAAGTGTATCAACTGTTTCCTTAGTTGGATTTGTGATATCGATCAATCTCTTGTGTGTTCTGATTTCAAATTGTTCACGAGCATCTTTGTACTTATGGACAGCACGTAAGATGGTGTAAACTTGTTTTTCCGTTGGGAGTGGAATAGGGCCAACAACACCAGCCCCAGTCTTTTTCGCTGCTTCAACGATCTTTTCAACTGCTAAGTCGAGAATCTTGTGATCGTATGCTTGCAAACGAACCCTGATGGTTTTAACTTTTGCCATGAATTTTCCTCCTATAACTATTTGTTTCAGGCTTTCATCGACTGCTCAATGCGAATTCCCTGGCCACCTTTCATGACAACGCCTGTTGGTGTGTCAGCAACCTCGCATATCAACGCAAGCGATAACGTTTAATAAGATACGCCTATATATAATATAAATCAATAGAAATTTTTTAGGTGCGTGTGCGAAAACGCTTACTTTCAGGCAGATTTTAATGATTTTAGATGCCAATTTTTTGCAAATTTTTGCTTATTTTTGCCTAATTTTTATCTGATGATTTGGAAATTTTTATATCAAAGCAATTATTTTATAATTGAAATTTATAAAAATTTTTGATAAATTTGCAAAGAAAAAAGCTTCCTTATTTTTAATAACAAAATTTTAGAAGCCTTTAGATTTTATTTTAAATTTTTTAGATTATTTTTTGCTGACTCGCTATGATCAGTAATCATTTTTAGAGTTTCACAACTCTCAATTTTTGGGCATTCGGCACATGTGTTAAAACCTTTAGCGACAGCGCACTTGCGAATCTCGCATTGTTGACTGCAGAAATATGTTTTTACTCCATCACCATGACAACCTTCACAATTTATCCATTCAGGCTTGATTTCGATCTGATTCATTTCAGACCAAAGTTTAGCCACTTTCTTGCGTAGTTCATCATCATTATTTATGGTGGCTTTTCTTGCTTCACATTCCTCGCAATTTAGACCACAATATGCAATCTTATTTTCCATACTTTTCTGCTTCCTTTTTTAGTCCTTTTTCGTAAGTAAATTTACACCCACAATATAGCTGTTGATAGAGGTCATAATGAATCCTCATTTCACGAGCAATATCGATGCCTTTATTTTTCTTAAAATCCGAGAAAAAATAGCGGGTTTTTCCATATTTTTCCTGCAATTTCCCGGCAATTTCATTAATTTTTTGAGAATTCTTTTGACGCGAAATTGTCATGACTGTAGTAAAGAAATCATACCCATTTTCGTTGGCAAAATTGAAGGCTTGGTCCATACGTTTTTCGTAGCATAAAAAACATCTTTCTTTACCCTCATCTTGGTCCGCAAATTTTTCTAAATCTTTATTGTAATTTTCGTTATCGTATTTGGTCTCGATGACCTTAACTTCATAACCGTAATCACGCTTAAAAAATTCAAGAAATTTCTTAAGTTCGTTTAACCTTCTAAAGTATTCTTCTGATGGATAGATATTTGAGTTATTAAAGAAGATTGTTACATCAAAATGTGGGCATAAAAAGGTAAGTGGGAATGTTGAACAAGGACCACAGCAAGCATGTAAAAGAAGTGAAGGCTTTTTATCTTTTGGAAGTGCCTCTAATTCTTCTAAAGATTTCTTGTAATAGTTAATCTTGTTCATAGATAAACATTGCATCACCAAAAGAGAAGAATCTATATCTTTCATCTACTGCATGCTTGTAGCATGATAAAGTAAATTCTCTGCCCATAAGTGCTGAAACAAGCATGATTAAAGTTGATTTTGGTAAGTGGAAATTTGTTATTAATGCATCAATACACTTAAACTTATATCCTGGATAAATGTAAATTCCTGTATCTCCTTCTTGAGCTTTCACCATTCCTGTTTTTTCGTCTGCAATTGTTTCTAATACCCTACATGATGTTGTTCCAACTGCAATTACTCTTTTTCCGTTTTGTTTTGCTTCATTTATTTTTTTACAGTCTTCTTCTTTTATATAAAAATGCTCTGTATGCATTTTATGCTCTTCAACATTTTCTTCTTTTACTGGTCTAAATGTACCAATACCAACATGAAGAGTTACATTTGCTATCTCTACACCTTTTGCCATTATTTGTTCAAGTAAATCTTCTGTAAAATGAAGACCCGCTGTTGGAGCAGCTGCTGAACCTTCATATTTAGCATACACCGTTTGATACATTTCTTTCTTTTCTAGTTTTTCTTTTATGTATGGTGGAAGTGGCATTAGTCCAATTTGATCTAATATTTCATTAAATATACCATCATAAGTAAATTTAACTTTTCTATTTCCATTTTCTAAAACCTCTAAAACTTCTCCCTCAAGCAGTCCATCACCAAATGTTGCCTTAGCTCCCTTTAGTAGCTTTCTACCAGGTCTTACCATTACTTCCCATATATCGCCTTCTATTCTTTTAAGTAATAAAAATTCAACTGCAGCCCCTGTTTCTTTTTGTCCATATAATCTTGCTGGAATTACTTTTGTATTATTTCTTACTAAGCAATCTCCAGGTCTTAAATACTCTAATATATCTTTAAATTGTTTATGTTCTATTGTTTGATTTTTTCTATTTAAAATCATTAATCTTGAC
>JAEEGG010024744.1_pt1 | contig 11622 bp, 10 predicted proteins | sample 9134161 | NCBI WGS metagenome assembly JAEEGG01 (sample SAMN16246543, study PRJNA631951) | gut metagenome | biome: gut microbiome; feature: rumen; material: CR-attached | host: Bos | place: Iran: Karaj | collected 2018-10 | reverse complement strand
TATATACCTAAAGCACAAGCCTTTGTTTCATCTCATTATATTTTTCCGAGGTCATAAGCGCGGTTTCATCGGTGTCTTTAAGAGTTACTGTATATGTCCACCTGCCGTATACCTCAAGCTTTTTTATTGCATCGGTCCTTACAATGTAGGACTTATGGCACCTCATGAATCTGACCGGGTCGAGCTTTTCCTGAATGGAAGACAGAGTTGTGGTTGTCAGGAAAACCTCGTCTTTTGTTACTATTCTGGACATTCCGTCGGTTCGCTCAACCATTATTATGTCTTTGGTATCAATAAGGTTTATCTCTTCCTTTCCTCTTATAACAAGTTTTTCAAAAGAGGAATCGGATTTTGCTGCAGCGCTTTCCTTCTCATGAGGTACCGTCATGCTCTTTATTCTGGCAAGAGTCCTGGTTATCCTCTCCAGATCAAAAGGCTTTACCAGATAATCAAAAGCATAGATTTCAAAGGCGTTTGCCATGTACTCGCTGTGGGCTGTTGCAAAGACAATTTTCACCTTGGGGTCCACCTCGGTAATTGCCTTGGCGCAATCAAGACCGCTCTCACCGCCAAGATCTATATCCATGAAGACCACATCGGGACGAAGCTTTATAAAATCGCTGATAGCCGCAGCGAAGTTTCCACAGGAGGAAACAACGCTGCAGTCATCAGTCCTTTCGATCATTTTCTTTAAAATGCCTCGGATCTGCTCTTCATCCTCGACTACCATTACTTTTATCATTTGTTATCCTTTTTGATTTCAACATATTCTGCGATGCTGTTGCCAATATCATTTCTCATCTTGGTTTCTGCCTGTACATTCTTGAGGTTGTAGTAATCAAGAACTCCAATACTTCCTGAGCGAAGAGCCTCTGCCATTGCCCTGGGAATGTCAGCCTCCGCTTTAACTACCTCGGCCTTCATCTCCTGCTCAAGGGCTACCGCCATAGCTCTTCTTTCCTCTGCTTTGGCCTGGGCAATCTTGGTGTTAGCTTCTGCCTGAAGGCTCTGAAGGTTAGCACCAATGTTTCTTCCGATGTCGATATCCGCTATATCGATTGACATGATCTCATAAGCTGTGCCTGAATCAAGTCCCTTTTCCAAAACAACCTTTGAAATGTCATCCGGATTCTCAAGTACGCTGCTGTGGGTCTGAGCAGAGCCTACTGTTGTTACTATGCCTTCACCTACTCTTGCAAGAACTGTGGCTTCACCTGCACCACCAATGAGATGATCAATGTTGGTTCTTACTGTTACACGAGCCTTAACCAGAAGCTCGATACCGTCCTTGGCTACTGCAGAGATCTGCGGAGTCTCGATAACCTTGGGGGTTACGCTCATGGTAACGGCTTCGAACACGTCACGTCCTGCAAGGTCAATGGCTGAAGCCTGTTCAAAGGAGAGGTTCATGCTGGCTCTTTCAGCAGCTATAAGTGCATTGACTACGCTGTCCACATCACCACCTGCCAGGTAATGAGCCTCCAGCTGATTGGTCTTAACATCGATTCCTGCCTTGGTTGCCTTGATCATTGGATTAACAATCTTGGCTGGTTTTACACGGCGAAGCTTCATGCCTACCAGTGAAAAGATACTTATCTTAACGCCGCTGGCTACTGCTGAAATCCACATTCCAACGGGAATTATTGTAAAGAATACTACCAACAGAATTATTATAAGCGCTGCGATTATTATAGTTGCTTTCATTTATTTCTCCTCCTGAACGATTATTTTGTTGTTTTTCACTTCTGATATTACAAGAGCCGAATCTTTTTTTATGTAATAATTCGATGAAACGATATCCAGCTTGACTCCATCAAACTCACCTTTTCCCGAAGGACGCAGGTCTGTGATGGCAACACCTTTTTTCCCAATAAGGTATTCCATATCTGTTTCATCAATAAACAGGTTCTTGCCCTGAAGATCCGTATCCAGCTTGATGGGGGATTTGATCTTCTTTGAACTGAATACCACGATGCTTATTACCAGCATCACCGCGATCACAACAATGGCAATGACGCCAATCAGAATCCTCTCAGAAGCATTTCTTCCGGTCAAAAAAATCCCTGCCGCGGTACATATTGTTCCTGATATCCCCGGTAGTCCAAACCCCGGCATGTAGAATTCCACGCCGATGAGGAGGATTCCCACAATCAAAACTACAATACCCAATATCTGAACTGCTCCCATTTTACTCTTCCTTTCCAAAGCTGACTGTGAAACTTGTTTCTTCTTCGTCAGATTTAAGTTCTATTTCTCCTTTGGCTTTACTTACTATCTCAGAGACAATTGCCAGTCCCATGCCGTGTCCCTCTTCCTTTTTGGTGGTAAAGCCTCTTTTGAAAATACTGTCTCTGATCTCCAAAGGAATTTCCGGTCCGTTGTTCTCAACGCTGAAAATGTACTGCTGCGGCGATTCCGTGATGTTTATCCTGATTTTCTTTTCCTGAACGTCACTGTCCTCAAGAGCTTTTACCGCATTATCAATGAGGTTGGATAACACCTTGCAAAGCTCCCAGTCCTCAATTTTCAGGTCCTTAAGGTCTGATTTCACATCGATCAGAAACTCGATTTCCTTTGCTTCTGCTTCAGCGGACTTGGCAGCCAGGAGTGCATTTATGGCGGGCTTAGACGTCTTAACAGCTTTTCCCGTTTTAAGCAGCTCCTTGTACACCTTCCTGAGGTATGAATTCATTTCATCATATTCCTCAAGCTCCATAAGACCATACACGATCTGCAGCTGATTCAGATAATCATGTCTGTCCATCCTGAGTTTGTCATTGAGTCTGGACAGATTGTCTATGGTCTCAATAAGCGCATTGTTCCTGTTTACCAGCTGCAGGTAATTCTTTATCAAAATGATTATGCAGCCAGTCAATATCACCACCAGTACGACACAAAAGATTAGATATAGTGACTTGTCTCCCACAATCGCCTCCGTGTTTGTTTATAGTCAAATAATATCATTCCCAGATTCGTAAACAACTCATACTCTCTCAATTATACAAAAGCAGGGTTGAAATGTCAGAAATATGTTTTTAGAGGGAATCACTTCAGAATTTTACGCAGCTAAAAAGGAGCCCGGATCGAATGCGAGCATTTCATCCTGACTCCTTTATTATCGACTAAAACCACTGCGTGGTTTTTCATATGAATTATCTCGTGCCTGGAAACCGTAAGCTAAACGATTTTGTATAGGCCATTTAGCACAGATTATCAGGATTATTCGCATTACCTATAAATCTTGGAGTATCCAGATTTTTGTTGTCACTGTGTTGTCACAGTGTAAGGCGATTTTACATGTTTTCTCCTTGTTTTACAAGGCTATTTGTCAAAGCAGACTTGCTTCTCTGAGCGTACAGTAAGTACGCCCGTTTTCCTCATAGGTATGCCAAATAGATTTTCAATTAAATACTTACTCATACCGATACCTTTTCTACACAATCAGAAATTCATTTTCTTGCTCTATATATCTGCAAAAGATGAATATACCGCAAATAATTTCCGGGACGAAATCGCAAATATCTTCCACAGCCCATCCTCCTGCAATACCCTTGTGCATAATACGGAGAACCTCCGAATTGTGGGCGTTTATCAGAGAATAATTCTGGCTATTGTGCATTGTCAAAAGATATTCTTCGCCGTTCACAACAATGTTGGCATGGTCAACTCTTGGCATTCTGCAAATTGGCCAGCCCACCACGTTGGGATCATCACCATCTGCATATCCGGGACGAGCAGAACAGATTAGCTGATTTCCATTGTCGGTCAGTATATATTCCCGATTTCTTACATCACCGGAACTTGCTTTGGATTCATCGAAATAACGGACATCTGCCGTTGAAAGTAACTCACCTGCAATGCTGAAAATCTTTCTTTGCGGACCGATCAACGCACTTTTTATTCTTGCCAAAGCACGTTGCGGTTCATTTTTATATAGAATGCCTGCCTTTATCGTGTATTGCATAACTGCGCCTCCTCTCTTATACAAGTGAATACAGGATGATTCCTGCAACGCCGGAGCCAGCCATAACCCAAAGCGGATTTAGTTTCCACTTTCTTAAAACAAAAATGCCAATGGTAAAAATAATCACGGCAGTCACATCCAAAGATGTCAAATCATTGGGAAGCGTTCTCTGCCCGTAAAACGCCATAATCAACAGTGAAATACCCGCTGATGCGATCATTGCAATGACCGCAGGACGAAGTCCGGCAAGCACACCCTGCACCATATTCAATCCACGAAAACGATAATAAATATAGGCAAGAGTCATCACAATAACACAGGATGGGAACACACAGCCAACAGTTGCGATAATGGCTCCGGGCAGTCCTGCAACTTGGATACCAACAAAGGTTGCGGAGTTGATGGCTATGGGGCCGGGTGTCATTTCAGCAATGGTCATAATATCCGCAAATTGTACCATCGTCAGCCAAGGGTGAATATCAACCACTTGATTTTGGATTAATGGCATGGCAGCATACCCACCACCAATGCTGAATAATCCAATTTGAAAAAAGCTCCAGAACAATTCAAGGTATATCATCGTTTATCACCTACTTTCCGCATTTTTCCTTGATGCCACGTATCCGCTGCTCCGATCACGCCACAGACAAGAATGATGGCTATGATATTCACAGAGAAAAAGCGAACAGCTACAAAAGAACCAAGCATAACAATAACAGGCAATAGTCGTTTTTTCTGAAAAATGGTTTTTACCATATTGATCACAACATCACAGATTACTGCCGCCACTCCGCAGAGCATGCCTGCCATTGCCATATTTACAATGGCATTATCTCGAAATGCCTGATAAAACACGGAAATGATAGAAATAATCATCAATGGCGGCAATATAGTTCCCAATACCGTGAGCATTGCGCCGGGGAACCCCGCCACATGATAACCTACCAAAATGGAAGCATTAACTGCTATTGCGCCCGGAGAAGACTGTGCGATTGCGGTCAGATCCATCATCTCATCTTCTTCAATCCAACCAAGTTCCTCCACGAATTTCTTTCGCATCAACGGAATGATTACAAATCCACCGCCAAAAGTGCAAGCACTCAGTTTAAAAGTGGAGAAAAACAATTTTTTGTATTTTTGCAAGCTATTCACTTCTAAAAATGCCGCCCTTTCTATGTTTATTAACATTATACCGCTTGATTTCTGATAACGGAAATAATATAATTTTACAGAAAAGATAAGTATTTTTATATAAGAAGATTGTTATGACGATACGACACATGATAATATTTCGTACCGTATGCGAAAACGGATATAATTCCACCAAAGCAGCGGAAGTTTTACACATGACACAGCCAGCAGTCAGCCTTGCCATTAAGGAACTGGAGCAATATTACGGAGTACACCTGTTTGACAGAATCGGCAGACGATTGCAAATCACCGATGCAGGGCAGCATTTTCTTCAATATGCGATACATATATCCGACTTGTTTTCAGATATGGAAACAGGGTTGCGAGATTGGGATTCTAAAGGAGTTCTCCGTATTGGTGCAAGCATCACCATCGGCTCGCAGTTTTTACCGAACTATGTAAAGGCATTCTCTGAACTCTGCCCAGGGCTTGATGTCAGAGTTACCGTTGAGCAATCAGAACGTCTGGAACAAAAAATTTTGGCAAATGAATTGGATTGTGCGTTGATCGAAGGCATTGCACATGATCCAAATATCGTTTCGGAAGCCTACATGGAAGATCATCTGAGTGTTATATGCGGTACGGATAAAGGCTGGACACAGGGGCAAGTTATATCCATAGAAGATTTTCAAAGACAGCGATTTCTTTTGCGAGAAAAAGGCAGTGGTACACGTGAGGTTTTTGACCGTGTTATCACGCAAGCCGGTATCCATGTTACACCGGTATGGGAAGCCATGAGCACGACCGCACTTGTCAATGCTGTAATCAATGGACTGGGAATTGCCGTTTTACCCCATCGAATGATTCTTCCGGCTCTGCGACAAGGCTTGATTTGTACTGTCAAAGTAGATGGGTTGAGTTTCAGCCGAAATTTTCATATCATTCATCACAAAGATAAGTTTTTAACAGCTTCAGCTAAACGATTTATTGCTTTATGCAAAGAATATGAAGCCGATTACCCGTTACCAAGTTATAACGGATTGTACGAATAGAAAGTAATAGCCGCAGTTCATCGTTGGACTGCGGCTATTGTAGTTAATCTAATGGCTTGTATTCGGTTACTTGTGTCCATGCGTTCTTTCCTTTCCGCCTCGCTTGATTTGGCCACCCTTTTCCCGATTGGTTACGGCCGGTGTTGCCATTTCTGCAACACGAGACATACTCAAACTTGTTGATTGTTCACCCCTTCGCTCCATCTCCATTACAGAGATTTCTTCACTACTATGGGCTCTGCTGACTTCTCACAGTTCGTTGTTACTAGGCTAATGGAACCTCTGTGAGACCTCCACGCTTAAGGAGTGCGCTCCTTCTCTCCATCTACTCGCCACATTTACTCTGTTCCTACAAATGGTAACTTTACGGCTTCGTCTTTTGTGGCAGACTTACCAAACGGAACCTAGCCTTATATGTGATTTCTGTTCGTCGAGCCAGAGATTTGCCTGCAGCTTCCTTCAGATTCCACCTCGCGGTAGACACCCTTGCTGTTCAGCTATATACTTCCTTGTTACCTAGGCGTATTCGGGACTTTCACCCGTTGGAGCGCGCCCATGGCGCGCAAACCACAAAAAGCCCGTACTGACATCCGATCAGTACGGGCTTAAATGTTAATATGGGGATCATGTGAGAGGAATGAAACTATTCTTTACTCACAAACCACTTGCAATGCAGAATAATCGCATTGTAGCGGAATCTTATCAAAAGCTTATCAGAAGAGATGGGTGAAATCGAAAAACCGTTGGTATTACTGGCTTTTTTGGATTTTTCGAATCATTCCAGCTCTACAGTTCCCGGCGGCTTACTGGTAAGATCAAACATTACGCGGTTGACGCCTTTTACTTCGTTGATGATGCGGCTCATGACGCGCTGGAGGACGGCAAAGGGGATCTCGGAGGCTTCGGCGGTCATGAAGTCTACTGTCTCAACGGCGCGGAGGACTACGGCGTAGTCGTAGGTGCGTTCGTCGCCCATTACACCTACGGAGCGCATGTTGGACAGCGCTGCAAAGTACTGGTCAGGGAGCTTTTCAAGTCCAGCTTCTGCCAATTCGGTGCGGTAGATGTAGTCAGCATCCTGAACAATGCGTACCTTCTCAGCGGTTACCTCTCCGATGATACGGATGCCAAGTCCTGGGCCTGGGAATGGCTGGCGGAATACCAGATACTCGGGAAGCCCAAGTTCCAGACCAACCTTACGAACTTCGTCCTTAAAGAGAAGTCGCAGTGGCTCTATGATCTCTTTGAAATCTACGTAATCGGGAAGTCCGCCTACATTGTGATGAGACTTGATAACCACTGACTCACCGCCAAGTCCGGACTCAACAACATCGGGATAGATTGTTCCCTGTGCTAGGAAGTCTACAGCGCCAATCTTCTTGGCTTCCTCTTCGAAAACCCTGATGAATTCTTCACCAATTATCTTGCGCTTCTTTTCGGGCTCGGTCACACCCGAAAGCTTGGCATAGTATCTTTCAGCAGCATTTACTCTGACGAAATTGATGTCGAAATTACCGGATGGACCAAATACACCCTCAACCTCATCTCCCTCATTCTTACGAAGAAGACCATGATCTACAAATACGCAGGTGAGCTGTCTGCCGATAGCCTTGGCAAGAAGTGCTGCCAGTACAGATGAATCAACACCTCCGGAGAGTGCAAGAAGCACCTTGCCGTCGCCGACCTTATCGCGGATTTCCCTGACAGTGTTCTCAACGAAGGAATCCATTCTCCAGGTACCTTTTGTATCACAGATTCCCCTTACAAAGTTAAAGATAATGTCCTTACCTCTGACAGTGTGGAGAACCTCCGGATGGAACTGAATTGCATAGAGCTTTTTATCCTCAAGAGCGGCAGCAGCCACAGGACAATCTGCTGTGTGGGCAACAATCTCAAATCCAGGCGCCTCCTTGCTGATGTAGTCAAAGTGACTCATCCATACTATAGTCTCATCCTCAATTCCCTTAAACAGAGAATCCTTTGCGCCATCAATAAATGTATTTGTCTTGCCATACTCACGAACAGGAGCCTTCTCAACCTTGCCGCCAAGAAGCAGCATCATCAGCTGAGCTCCATAGCAAAGCCCCAGCACCGGAATGCCAAGCTCAAACAACTCTTTAGTATAGCTGGGTGCACCCTCCTCATAGCAGGAATTCGGGCCACCGGTAAGGATAATTCCCTTGGGTTCCATTGCCTTTATCTGCTCAATGGGCGTCTTGTACGAATAGATCTCACAGTAAACATTACACTCTCTGACGCGCCTTGCCACCAGCTGGTTGTACTGGCCGCCAAAGTCAATTACTATGACTTTTTCTTCTGAAGTCATCCTGCCTCCTTAATCTTATACGCAAACTACAATAGTTAAATGAACCTTCTAACAGTTATTATTGATCTGTAGGTGGCCGGACTGTACTTGATTCCGGTCTTCTGAGTGCTGGCGTGAACAATCTGTCCTCCGCCGATATAAATTCCTACATGTCCACCATAATAGATAACATCTCCCGGCTGAGCGTCCGCATATGAGACCTCTCTGCCGTATGAGCCCTGTCCCCAAGAGGTTCTGGGCACTGAGATACCAAAAGCTTTGTAAACTGACATAACAAATCCGGAACAGTCAGCGCCATCTGTAAGACTGGTTCCCCCGGGAACATAAGGGTTACCAACAAACTGGCAGGCGTACTTTGCAATATTTGAGCCTGTGGCGCTACCGGGCGCAGCATAGGATTTGCTGCTACCACCGGACGATCCCGATGACTCTGAAGATGTCCCTGACGATGTGCTGCTATATGTATAATCTGAAGATTCTCCTCCCTCACTCTCTGCGCGCTTTGCTGCCTCAGCCTGTCTCGCAGCTTCCTCAGCAGCTGCTCTCTCTGCTTCCAGAGCCTGCTCAGCCGCCTTCTTGGCAGCCTCAACTTCCTTCTGCTTGGACTCGATCTGTTTCTGAAGACCTGCTATGCTGGCCTGCTGACTCTTGACCTGAGCAGTGTAGACCGCAGCGTCCTGTTTAGCCTTGGCGAGCTTAACTTCATAGTCCGCATAAGTGGCCTTGTACTCAGCAAGAAGCTCTTCCATGTAGGCCTCTTCCTCTTCAAGCTCGTACTCAGAAGCCTCAAGCTCAGCCTTCTCCTCTTCAAGCCTCTGTGCCAGGGCTGCAGCAGCCTCCTTGGCATCTATATATTCATTAAGCTTGATCCTGTCGTACTCGTAAAGTTCTTCAATATACTGAGCCTTGTTAAGGGCATCCGCATAACTGGTGGCCGTCAGAAGCAGCTGCATATAGGAGAGATTTCCCTTCTCATACATGAACTTGACCCTCTGAACCATGGACTCATACAGGGTCTCCTCCTGATATTTAGCCTCCTCATACTCAGCGTAGGTCTGCTCGATCTGCTCATTTTTGTTACTGATATCTTCCTTGATAAGCTCGATATCTGTCATAAGTCCCACGATCTCAGCCGATGTGGTATCAATGGCCTCCTGAGTCTCACCAAGCGCCTCTGTGGTATCACTGATCTGGCTATTGGCCTCGTTGAGCTTACTCTGGCTGGCAGCCTTCTGACTCTCCGCCGCGCTCTTTTGATTCTTGAGGTCCTTGGCCTCCTGCTCCAGTTTCTTTTGCTGCTGCTTAAGCTCCTCGCTGGTTGTAGCATAAGAGCTTATGGGAGTAAGTACAAAAAAAGCAAGGGACAGTATCACGGCAACGACAGAATAGACTCTTTTCATTCCAATACCCCCTTGCTTTTAATCTACTATTTGTATCAAATAAGAATAAAAACTACTATATTTAGTATAACATTATAACTCGCAGTTTCCAACTGTTCTTGGGAAAGACTCAACATCTCTGATGTTGCCCATACCGGTCAAATACATTACGCAGCGCTCAAATCCAAGTCCAAAGCCGGCATGACGAACACTACCGTATCTGCGAAGGTCAAGATAAAACTGATAATCCTCCTTCTTAAGTCCCATCTCATCCATTCTCTTCTCAAGAGTTGCAAGATCGTCCTCTCTCTGGCTTCCGCCCACAATCTCACCGATTCCGGGAACAAGGCAGTCAGCTGCTGCAACAGTCTTGCCGTCCTCGTTGAGCTTCATGTAGAAGGCCTTGATATCCTTAGGATAATCTGTTACGAATACAGGCTTTTTGAAGATCTCCTCTGTAAGGTATCTCTCATGCTCTGTCTGGAGATCACATCCCCAGCTTACCTTGTAGTCAAACTTGTCATTGTGCTTTTCAAGAAGCTCAACAGCCTCAGTGTATGTGATCCTTCCAAAGTCGCTCTCAGCAACGTTCTTAAGTCTCTCAATAAGTCCCTTATCAATGAACTCGTTAAAGAATGCCATTTCCTCTGGGCAGTGCTCTAATACATAGTTGATAACGTACTTGAGCATAGCCTCTGCTGTATCGCAGTCGTCCTTAAGATCTGCAAAGCACATCTCAGGCTCGATCATCCAGAACTCTGCTGCATGTCTTGTAGTGTTTGAATTCTCTGCACGGAATGTTGGTCCAAAGGTATAAATATTCTTGAAGGCCTGAGCAAAAGTCTCGCCGTAGAGCTGACCTGAAACTGTAAGATTAGTAGCCTTTCCGAAGAAATCCTGAGAATCATCAACGCTGCCGTCTTCATTTCTTGGAATGTTATTTAAATCAAAGGATGTAACTCTGAACATTTCTCCAGCACCCTCTGCATCACTAGCTGTGATTATTGGTGTATGAACATATACAAAATCTCTTTCCTGGAAGAACTTATGAATAGCATAAGCTGCAAGTGAACGTACACGGAATACAGCTTCAAAGGTATTTGTTCTTGCACGAAGATGAGGAATTGTACGAAGATACTCAAGAGAATGCTTCTTCTTCTGAAGAGGATAATCCGGAGTGCTAGGTCCTTCAACGCTTATTTCATCAGCCTGGATTTCGAAAGGCTGCTTTGCATCTGGTGTAAGAGTAAGGATACCCTTAACAATAACTGCTGATCCTATATTTATTTTTGCAATTTCGGCAAAGTTCTCAATTTTCTCAGCACCGTATACAACCTGAACTGGCTTGAAGAAGGAACCATCATTAACAACTATAAAACCAAAGTTCTTAGAGTCTCTATTTGATCTTACCCATCCTCCTATTGTAACTTCTTTGCCGGCATATTTGTCCGTTTCTTTAAATAAGCTTCTGACTTCAACGAGGTCCATTACTATTTCTCCTTGTTCCATTTAATAGATTTACATACAAGTCCATGGATTGACTTTAAAAATTATGCATGTTAGAATTATAGCATAAAAGATTTTATTATTCAATATTTAATTTTCGATATAAAAAACACATATTTTACTATTTTTGCAAATAGTTCAGAAGGAAGGTAACTTATGCTTACGTATTCATTTGAGGACATCGGAAATGTATCTTTATACGAGCATCTATATAAATGCATTAAGGCAGACATCATTTCAGGCAAAATAAAGCCGAATGAAAAG
>JAEEGG010024737.1_pt1 | contig 11624 bp, 14 predicted proteins | sample 9134161 | NCBI WGS metagenome assembly JAEEGG01 (sample SAMN16246543, study PRJNA631951) | gut metagenome | biome: gut microbiome; feature: rumen; material: CR-attached | host: Bos | place: Iran: Karaj | collected 2018-10 | reverse complement strand
TCAGACATTGCCAATGATGAGATTGATATATATCAGTTCAGATCTTTGTGCAATCAAAGAAAAGCATCTGCATGTACTGCTTTTACTACAACCAAAAATGGATTTGAGGCAATTACCAAGAACTTTAAAGAGTACGAGCTTGTCTTTTTCTCAGTCCCTAATGTTGAGGGGATGACTGCTACTGTCGATGGCAAAAAAGTTGATATCATAACAGCAGATTACGGACTTATGGCTATACCGGTGAGCAAGGGAAGTCATACTATAACTGTAAAATATCTGCCAAAAGGTATATACCTTGGTCTTGGCATATCAGTGATCGGAATATTAATACTTATTTCATACATTAGCTTTAGTTATCTTAATAAGAATCAGGAGATTACACAATGAGTGGAATGACTATGAGCCAGAAGATCCTGGCAAAACATGCAGGACTTGACCATGTTGTAGCTGGTCAGCTTATTGAAGCAGATCTGGATCTTGTTCTTGGCAACGATATTACAAGCCCTGTTGCTATAGGCGAGATGAAGAAGTTTAATACAGATGGAGTTTTTGATAAGGACAAGATAGCGCTTGTTCCTGACCATTTCGTCCCTAACAAGGACATTAAGTCAGCTGAAAACTGTAAGTGTGTTCGCGAGTTTGCCAAAAAGAACAAGATCACTAATTATTTTGAAGTTGGCAAAATGGGTATCGAGCATGCCCTTCTTCCTGAAAGTGGACTGACTGTTCCGGGTGATCTGATAATCGGTGCAGATTCTCATACTTGTACTTATGGAGCACTGGGAGCATTTTCAACTGGCGTGGGTTCTACTGATATGGCTGCCGGTATGGCTACCGGTAAGGCCTGGTTTAAGGTTCCTTCAGCGATAAAATTTGAACTCAAAGGATCTTTTTCCAAATATGTATCAGGTAAGGATCTCATACTTCACATAATCGGAATGATCGGAGTAGACGGAGCACTCTATCAGTCCATGGAATTCACAGGAGAGGGTGTTAAGAGCCTTTCTATGGATGACAGATTCACTATTGCCAACATGGCTATTGAAGCAGGCGGCAAGAACGGAATCTTCCCTGTTGATGAAAAAACTATCGAATACTTAAAAGAGCATGCACCTGGCAAGGAATATGAAGTCTTTGAAGCTGATCCTGATGCAGAGTATGTAAAGACTATAGAGATCGACCTTTCTAAACTTACACCTACAGTTTCATACCCTCATCTTCCGGAAAATGCCAAGACTTTTGACCAGATAGGTGATATAGAGATAGATCAGGTTGTTATCGGTTCATGTACAAACGGACGTATATCTGACCTTCGCATGGCTGCAGCTATTCTCAAAGACAGACATGTTGCAGATAATGTCAGATGCATAGTCATTCCTGCTACACAGAAGATATATATGCAGGCTCTTAAAGAGGGTCTTCTTGAGATATTCATAAATGCAGGTGCTGTAATATCTACACCAACCTGTGGTCCTTGTCTTGGAGGTTATATGGGCGTTCTGGCAAGCAAGGAAAGATGCGTATCTACAACTAATCGTAACTTTGTCGGACGTATGGGAGCTATTGATTCAGAGATATATCTTGCGTCACCTGAAGTTGCAGCGGCAAGTGCTGTAACAGGCAAGATCTCACAGCCATCTGAACTTTGAATATCAAAGTACCAGCGATATCAAAAATATCGCTTTGATATCAAAAAAATAGCTTTGATATAGCCTTTTTGGAGGATAGTTAAAATGGAAAATGCAAACGGTAGAGTTTTTAAATACGGAGATAACGTAGATACTGACGTTATCATACCTGCAAGATATCTTAACAATACAGATCCAAAGGACCTTGCAGCTCACTGCATGGAAGATATCGACAAGGATTTTGTCAGCAAGGTAAATGAAGGGGATATTATTGTTGCTAATAAGAATTTTGGCTGCGGATCATCTCGTGAACACGCACCTATAGCTATTAAGGCTGCAGGCGTATCCTGTGTTATAGCAGAAACCTTCGCCAGGATATTCTACAGGAATGCTATCAATATAGGACTTCCTATAATTGAATGCCCTGAAGCTGCCAGAGAAATTAATTCCGGCGATGTAGTGAATATTGACTTTGATAGTGGTATCATAACTGATGAGACCACCGGCAAGAAATATCAGGGGCAGGCATTCCCTGAATTCATGCAGAAGATAATAGACCTCGGAGGCCTCGTAAATTATATTAATACAAAATAATTTTGGAGGTTTGCATGGCAGACGAAGAATTAAGAAAAAAATTTGCGGCTAAAAAGCCTGTGAATTTTAAAGTGGATCCGGCTGAAGGAACACATGTGAAGAAAGTTATAGGCGTAGTATCAGGTAAAGGCGGTGTTGGTAAAAGCTTTGTAACAGCTATGTCAGCCTGTGCTATGAACCGTGAAGGTTTTAAGACAGCTATCATGGATGCTGATATCACAGGACCTTCTATACCTAAGATGTTCGGAGTATCAAGCGTCAAGCAGGTCAATGAGAAGGGACTTATAATCCCTGCTTCTTCATCTAAGGGAATAGATATTATGTCTATAAATCTTCTGATGCAGAATGAGACAGACCCTGTTATCTGGAGAGGTCCGGTTATCGCAGGCGTTGTTAAGCAGTTCTGGTCAGAGGTTTGTTGGGGTGATGTAGACTACATGTTTGTAGATATGCCTCCGGGAACAGGCGACGTTCCGCTTACAGTGTTCCAGTCACTTCCTGTTGACGGTATCATTGTAGTAGCTACTCCTCAGGACCTGGTTGCTATGATCGTAGATAAGGCAGTTAACATGGCCAAGATGATGAACATACCTGTCATCGGACTTGTTGAGAATATGAGTTATATGAAGTGTCCTCATTGCGGCGAGATGATATCTATCTTTGGCGAAAGCGGTCTTGATTCATATGCAGCTTCCAAGGGAATTGATATACTCGGTCGCCTTCCACTTGATTCTTCATTTGCAGGACTTTGCGATAAGGGACAGGTTGAGGATATAGTGTCAGAAGATCTTGATCAGCTCGTATACAGACTTAAGGCTCTCTCAGAATAAGATATGGGGGGATACTGATTTGAAATTCAGACCTGATAAGGACCAGATCACATGGAGTATCACCGGTATAATCACTGCACTTGTTGTAATGCTGCTTTATTACGTTATATTCAAGGGCGGGCATATTATATCCGGAATTCATTCTGTAGTTAATGGTATGGAAGGAATTGTTACTGGCCTTGTACTAGGATATATCCTTTCACCAATCCTTAATTTTATAGAGCAGAAGATCTTAGAGAAAATATGGGAGAAAGCCGGAGCAAAGCGTGATGAGAATGGTGAGTTTCGTCATAAACAGCTTATAAGAAATATCGCCATTGTCATAACCATGACTCTGGTAGTCTTTGTAGTATGGGCTTTTCTATACTATATCATCCCTCAGATCTATCAGAGTATAAGGGATATTATTCGTAATATCCCTATGTACTATAGGAATATCGACCGCTCGATCAACAGATTTATGGAATCATCTGATCCTGCAACTATAAATACGGTTAATACAGTAGCAGATCAGATATATATCAGAGTTAACAATTTTATACAAGAGAAAGTCCTTCCCAATATATCAGAGATCATCTCTATGGTATCTGTTCAGGCACTTAATGTTATAAATGTTTTCTTCAACCTGATAGTTGGATTTATTGTAGCTATATATGTGCTTAATGCAAAAGAAGGCTTTTGTGGTAAGGGCAAGAAGATGGCATATGCCTTTTTTAGAGAGGATATTGCCAATGAGGTTATCTCGTCTTCAAGACTTGTTCATACGACTTTTACTGGATTTATCACTGGCAAGATAGTGGATTCTACAATCGTTGGAATACTGTGTTATATTGCCTGTATGGTACTTGACATCCCATATCCTTTGCTTATAGCAGTGATTGTCGGAGTTACTAATATAATTCCTTTCTTTGGACCATATATAGGCGGTTTTCTGGGAGGACTTATACTTATACTCATAAATCCGTTGTCAGCACTTGAATTTATTATATTTGTCATAATACTTCAGCAGGTAGACGGCAATATAATAGGACCTAAGATACTTGGAAACTCTACAGGTCTTTCAAGCTTCTGGGTTATTTTTGCTATCATGCTGTTTGGAAGCGTATGGGGATTTGCAGGATGGATACTGGGTGTTCCGATATTTGCCGTTATCTATGCGCTTATTTCAAGGCTTACAGATTATTATCTTGGCAGGAACAATCTTCCTACAGACGAGGATACTTATATAGATACCGCCTATATAGAGGATGGTAAGTTTCACTATCTGGGAGACCCCAACAGCACTAAATACAGAGCCCAGAGAACAGGATCTTCCTGGAGCAGGATCTTTAGATCCAAACATAAGGATGAACATAAACGCTCTCACAAGGATAGTAACGTAACAGGTACCAAGTTGCCTATTGAACATAGTCATGTTACGGAAGATAAGGCTTTGTCTAAAGACAAAACTGAGAATAAAAATGCTGAGGGTGTAGATGTTAAAAAAGATCAAGAATAATTTTGTAAAAAGAGCAAAAGATTGTATTCTTGACAGCTTCTGATTTGGACTTATAATAAATTTAATCAATTTAACATGTTAAATTTGTACAGGTCAAAAGCTTTTATAAATGCTTTTAGGCATGCAATTATGACCTTGTGTCATAATGCGGGAGGCAAATAATAAGAAAAGAGGATTAGGAAATGGCTAAGAAAGAACTTGACTGGAGCAACATCGGCTTTAGTTACATAACTACTGATTACAGATATGTATCTAATTTTAAAGATGGAAAATGGGATGATGGTGAGATAACAACAGATTCTAAGGTTGTCTTAAGCGAGGACTCAGGTGTTCTTCACTATGCTCAGGAATGTTTTGAAGGACTTAAAGCATATGAGACAAAGGATGGCAAAATAGTCACTTTCCGTCCTGATCTTAACGCTTCTCGTATGAAGGATTCTGCTGCAAGACTTGAGATGCCTCAGTTCCCTGAAGAAAGATTTTTAAAGGCTGTAGAGGAAGTTGTAGCTGCCAATAAGGACTGGGTTCCACCTTACGGAAGCGGTGCTACACTTTATATCCGTCCTGTTATGTTTGCTACAGGCAATGTAATCGGTGTTAAACCTGCTGATGAATATCAGTTCAGAATCTTCTGTACACCTGTTGGCCCTTACTTCAAGGGTGGTGCTAAGCCGATCGTAGTTAAGATCTCTGACTTCGACAGAGCAGCACCACACGGAACAGGTAATATCAAGGCAGGACTTAACTATGCAATGAGTCTTCATGCTATCGTAACAGCTCATGAAGAAGGCTTTGCTGAGAATGTATATCTTGATGCTGAGTCAAGAACTTACATTGAGGAGACTGGCGGAGCTAATATCATCTTCGTTACTAAGGATGGTGGACTTGTAGTTCCTAAGTCACATACAGATTCTATCCTTCCTTCTATCACTAGAAGATCTATTGTAACTGTAGCAAGAGATATCCTTGGTCTTAACGTAGAAGAAAGACCTGTTAAGCTTTCAGAAGTAGAGAACTTCACTGAGATGGGTCTGTGCGGAACAGCAGCTGTTATAAGCCCTGTTGGCAAGATCAACGATCATGGCAAGGAGATCTGCTTTGCATCCGGTATGGATGAAATGGGACCGGTTATCAAGAAGCTCTATGATACACTTACAGGTATCCAGATGGGTAGCGTAGAAGCTCCCGAAGGCTGGATCCACGAGATTCCAGTAGAGTAAGGTAGGGGAGACTTTCCACTTTCGTAGTGGGAGATCCACCCCTTGTAGATATGCAATCATGGATGGTTTAAAAAGTCTTTTCATGTCTTGAAGTTGTTATAATTCAAGGCATGATAGATGAACTTTTATATTCTAGGGTCTGAAACTCGCTTCGCTCAGACAGTCAGACCCTAAGAAGAATATAAAACTTCATCTATCAAGCTCTTGAATTTTATAACACCTTCAAAAGACATGAAAATCCTTTTTAAACTATCCATGATCGCATATCTACAAGGGGTGGATCTTTTTACGTAATTGGAAAGTTTGAAAATGCTCTCGTAGGCAGATTGGCCTAGGAGAGCATTTTTCGTATAGCGCAACGTGCAGCGCATGTTTAAGTTTTTTCTTAGCTTTAATACTGTATCAGTAGATATTACGAATATCTATTTTAATGATCCTTGTTAGAAGCAACAATAGAAGAGTTCTGGTTAGCATTAGTGGTTCTCATAAGCTTTATGGCTTCTACTGCGGTTTCGTATATCAGGTACATTTCGTTGCCTTCAGAGGTGCTTCTGTCGCAGCGCTTTAAATTAGCTTCAAAGAACTCACTGGCTTTCTCGACTATGCTTGGGCTTATGATATGGCCGTTGCAGTAAAATGTTCCTGTTCCTTTATCATATCTGTTAGTTCCTTCATAAGTTGTAGCTGCAAATGTTCCTGCTCCCATGGCTGCAGCCAGACCGTTAATAAGATCACGTCTGTTCGATGTCATGATGTTCCTCTTTCATAATCTTAAAAAATCATAAATAATTACTTCATTGCATTTCAAACCGAAGATTATGATAATCCATCAAGAAACGAAAATCAATCAACAGTTTTCCACAAAAAAATCATTCAAAATTTTTAAAAATACATCAACTTGCCCAAGTCATTATAAAGCGCAAAACAGCACGTAATAACGCACTCCGCCAGATTGGCATGCGCCAATCTGGCTTTTTTTAATTGATGAAAGTACGGCTTGATAATATAATGATGTAAGCATAAAAAACATTTAGGAGGGATTGGTTTGAGACTGATTTTTATAAGGCATGCACAGCCTGATTATTCTATAGATGGGCTTACTGAAAAGGGTAAAGTGGAAGCGCAGCTTCTTGCAAAAAGGACAGCGAACTGGGATGTAGACAGGTTCTTTTGTTCACCTCTTGGCAGGGCGAAAGATACGGCAGAGCCTACGCTTAAAGCTCTTAACAGGGAGGCTACGATCTGTGACTGGCTTCAGGAGTTTCATTACAGGGTAGAAGATCCCTATACCAAGGATTTGAGGGTTCCGTGGGATTATTTCCCGGAGTTTTTCACAACTCAGCCTCTAATGCTGGATCCTGATAAATGGTATGACTGTGATCTGTACAAGACCAATCCGGAGATTAAGTCTAAGTGGTTTGAAGTTTGTAACGGCCTTGATGATATCCTTAAGTCATACGGATATACCAGAAATGGCAAGTACTATGATTATAAGAATCCTGATGGACCGGATCTTCCTGCAGAGATAGGTGATATTCAGACAAGGGGCATCATGGAGTATCAGGTAAGGGATGAAGATGACAATAAGACTATAGTTTTCTTCTGTCATCTTGGAGTTGAATGTGTGATGCTTGCGCATCTTCTGTCTATATCACCGGTAACTTTGTGGCATGGAACTTTCCTGGCTCCATCATCTGTTACAGTTGTTAATGCGGAAAAGAGATACCACACTCAGGCCTTTTTCAGAATTCAGGCACTTGGCGACACATCTCACCTTTATGCAGCAGGAGAGCCAGTGTCCGGGTTTGGAGCTTTTTCAACTGTATTTAGTAAATGATTAGTAATAAGTCAATAATAAGATATCTAAGGATAAAATGGATCATAGAATGAAACAAAATGATAGAATTTACACGTTTACCCATACACTGATGCTTCTTGTTGCATCATTTTTCTGGGGGACGACTTTTGTAGCGCAAAGTCTTGGAGCGGAATACGTGGGTGCCGGGACATATCTCGCACTTAGAACTTATATCGGTATCGCATTCCTTCTGCCCTTTGTGATATACAGAGATAGGGAGGAATATAAGGTCTATAAGAAGGGTTCTTTGGGAAGGGATAATTCAATAGAATCCGCAGATGTAGATTTGAAATCTTCATCTGTAGATAGAACCTCATCATTACTTAAAGATAAGAGAAAAAAAGAGATAGAAGCCTTTATAAAAGGCGGCCTTCTTGCAGGACTTTTCATATTCCTTGCAAGCTTTGCTCAGCAATACGGCATCGCTTATACATCTGTAGCCAAGGCTGGATTTCTTACCGCTTTATAGGTAGTATTTGTGCCTATTATCTCAGTTTTCTTTGGCCGAAAGTTTAATAACAATCTATGGATCTGTATTGCGCTTTCTGTTGTGGGACTATACCTTTTGTGTATGAAGGGGAGCTTTTATCTGGAGATGGGTGATGCCTTGATGGTTGTGTCTGCACTGGGATTTTCAGTTCAGATCCTTGCAGTATCAAGGTATTCTAAGAGAATTGATCCTGTTAAGCTTACGCTTTCTCAGTTTATAGTCGAGGCAGTCCTTGCAACAATAGTTATGTTTGTTTTGGAAAGGCCTGACATGGCATCTATCTATAATGCGCTTCCTGCAATTCTTTATGCAGGTATTTTTAGCAGCGGTATAGCTTATACCCTACAAGCACTTGGCCAAAAGAACCTTAATCCTGCAATTGCTTCAATTGCAATGTGTCTTGAAAGCGTATTTGGAACACTGTCCGGCTGGATAGTGCTGGGCCAGAGCCTGTCACTTCGCGAGGCAGCAGGCTGTGTTTTGATGTTTGGTGCAATCGTACTTTCACAGTTTCTTGGAAGCAGTGATTCTAAAGAGCCTTCTAAAAAGAGTGTAATTTCTGATTAAAATATCTTTTGATCCTATGCAGGTGGCAAGGAAAATAATATATGGTAAAAGACAAAAAGAAAACTAAAGCGGAATTGATACTTGTTACTGGACTTGTTATAGTAGCTGTATGTATCTACCTGTATTTGCATTTTGTTGGAGCAGTAAAAGGTGCTAAAGTGCAGATTCTGGTAGATGGTGTAGTTACTCAGGAATATGACCTGTACAGTAACCAGACAGTTGCCATCGAGACTGAAAATGGCGGACAGAATATACTGGTTATTGATAATGGTGAGTGTTATCTTGATGATGCCAACTGCCCTGATAAGCTGTGCGTGTCGCAGGGCATCATATCGAAGTCCGGTCAGAGTATCATATGCCTTCCTCACAAAGTGGTTATCACCATAGAAGGCGCTGATGAAGCAGAAGTAGATACTATAGCAAAATAATTAATTAAATAAAAGAGGTTAGTGTGAAAAATTATATCGATATGACAATTTTTCACACAGCTATTTGAGACGAGCTCAAATAGCCTTGATGGCAAATCCGAATCTGATATTCGGATTGCCGGACTCGCACAAGTGCTCGTCATGGGAGGAATAAAATGGATTCAATTTTAATTAAAGACACAACAAGAGAGCAAAGAGAACAGATAGTAGCTGAGTCGATCGGCAATATAAACGGATCATGTGATGGCTGTATGTCCGGCCTTGTTGATATGTATCAGGATTATATTGATGGCAAAAAAGAAATCCGTGATATCAACATGGAGTTCAGGGCTCATTATGAGTCAGGAGTAGAAGGACCTGAAAAAGCAGATTGTGGCTATAAGTATTAAGATAAGTCAAACTTCCCACTTGGATGGACCAACATCTTCCTGTAAAGCTTTGGGGACTCTGACCCATCCAAGTGGGAAGCTAAGATAATAATATTGAGAGGTGCACAATGCGTACTAGAGCAGCTAATCTTGGATTACTTCTCGGCGTAGCCCTGATTTTATCATACGTCGAATCTCTGATTCCTTTTGCATTTGGGATTCCGGGGATGAAGCTTGGACTTCCTAATGCAGCAATACTTATTGTATTATATTTATACGGATGGCAACAGGCGCTTATTATAAACGTGCTTAGAATTGTTGTTTCCGGTTTTTTGTTTGGCAGTATGTTCGGCATTTTATTTAGCCTTGCCGGAGCGATCATCAGTTTTTTTGTCATGTGCATCTTTAAAAAGGCAGATTTTTTTTCTATAAAGGGAGTATCAATATGCGGGGGCGTAAGCCACAATATAGGCCAGATGCTTGTGGCGGTATATGTTGTTAAGACAAGTGGCATCCTGTATTATCTTCCGGTTTTGATGATTGGCGGCCTTATAACAGGTATACTTATTGGAATCATAAGTGAGAATATCATTCCTAGAATCAGAAGTGAGGTAATCCTCAAATGAGCTTGTCATTGAGGAATAATATGCTTTTATATCACTACTTTGACAAGAAAACAGGGCCATTTTGGAATCTATCGGATTTAAGCGAGAAAGATAAAATTGAATTATATAACAGATTTATGATGGAGCAATCAGATTGGTTGCTCCTTTTGTTAACTATTTAATTAGTATATATAGATATCAAATACTAATTGGATTTTGCATGGAACTGATGTAAGATTTTGATTGTGGTTTATCTTTTAAAATAATGAATTCAAATACGGCAGTCTTCAGGAAATACGCGGTTTGCAACCGATAGTTGCCATATAATTGGTGGTACGCAACCGAATGCATAGGTATATTTATACTATCAACTAAGGAGGTGCGTAAGCTATGAGTGAAAAAATGATTGGAGAAAGAATCGCATATTACCGGAAGAAAGCCGGGATGTCACAGGAAAAGGTTGCTGAATATATGGAAGTAAGTCGCCAAGCTGTAACAAAGTGGGAGGGAGACAGATCTAAACCGAGTTCAGATAACCTTATTAAACTGGCAAGTTTATTTGATATTGATGTGGAGGTCCTGTTGGGCAATAAAGACGATAACAGTCCAACTACAGGAGATAGTGTAACAATTAGCAAGGCTCCATGGATATTTATAGGGATATCGTTTGTGGTTCTGTTATTATATATTATAGTGGGTTCAGTTATGAAGAATATAAGTCCGGGAACAGTTATCACAGGATTTGTAGTATTAATTCCGATTCAATTGTTCCTGCATTTATATTTTACATATTCCATAAAAAACGAATCTTTTAATGGACTTGCGGGATATGATAGTAAAATTAGTTATGATCTTAACGTGTTAAAGAAAATTTTGACACACATAGATTTGAACATTGGTATGAGTTCCACAGTATTTATCTTCTTGAGCTGTGCTGTTGACTATCTTCATTTAGGCTCCATTGTGTTTATTGTTGTTTTTGTTGCGTACATCGTTGATTTAGTAGCGTCCGTACTTGTTAATAACTATAGGATGATAGACAAGCTCTATAGAAATGATGAGGACAAGGAAAGAGCACGTAAAGGAATGCCTGTTTTCGTGGTGTATCTCATTTTGTTACTTGCTGGATTACTTGTTACGATAATTGTGTTTGAAGAAAAGAAAATTGACAATAATACAGCTCCTGCTATGAAAGTCATTACCCTAACGATTTTAGGAATGTTATTTGCTACAGGAGGATATGCTTTCGAGAATAGGAATATTACAAAATGGAAGCCGGGAGAAAGCATATATAAGATAAGCAAGATTAGTATACTGGGAGCTTTGTTTAGTTTAGCACTATTCGGTCTGATTCTCCTCGTTTAGCAGAATTATTGTAGTAATATTGGGGAGTGGTCTGAAAAGGAATATGAGTATGCAAAAAGCATAAAGAAGATAAATCGAAGGTTGTCGAGATAATTGAAGTCGATTCTTATGTTGATTTTAGTACGGAGGGAAGGAAAAAGATGAAATACCAATACAAAGAAATGCTGGAATCT
>JAEEGG010024733.1_pt1 | contig 11626 bp, 8 predicted proteins | sample 9134161 | NCBI WGS metagenome assembly JAEEGG01 (sample SAMN16246543, study PRJNA631951) | gut metagenome | biome: gut microbiome; feature: rumen; material: CR-attached | host: Bos | place: Iran: Karaj | collected 2018-10 | reverse complement strand
GAGAATCTATTGATAATCGATTCTGTGATGAGGTGGTGCAGCACTCGGCTTGTGCGAGCCAAGGAACGAAGGCGATGCAGAAGACGCTAAGTGCAAAGGTGGATTCTCCACTGAAGCCGTAGCATGCACATCAGCCAACGCCCTCTCACATCCCCACAGCATCCTGTGCCCCACAGTAGAGACTCCCCGTGGGGCGTCTCCCCGGAGACCGCAGCATGCACATCAGCAATGTGGATAGCAATTCGGAGAACTTTTGGTGACGGGTTCTTTACGGTTTTCTTTTAGACACCCCACGGGGAGTCTCTACAGTAACTACGGCTCATGCGTGGGTGGGAATTTGGAAACGTTCCCATGACGGGCTCTTTACGGTTTTCTTTTAGACACCCCACGGGGAGTCTCTACAACAACTACGGCTATTTCATGCGTGGGTGGAATTTGGAAACGTTCCCGTGACGGGTTCTTTACGGTTATTCTCCTTCCATCAATTTAAAGGTACAGAAATCCTTTTCGTAATCAGGGAGTTTGGCGTATTCGGTGTCGTCCATTCCCTGGATGAGTTTTTTGCCGCGGATATAATACTTCGTGGTCTCCTTGTCGATGGTCACCTCCACCACGTCGTCTTTCACCACATAGGTGCCCTTTTTCGTGGTCTGGTCGGTGGAGCCGGGTGTGTAATTCACGGTGCCGTCCTCGTTCTTGTAGGAAGCGGAATAGCCGCTGCGTCGGGTCTCGTCGAAGAGCTCCACCGAAGTATCGTCTATGAATTTCAGGATTTTGGTCATATAGAACGAATGACCGTCGTCCATGGCAAGAATTTCCTGGTACATCTTCCATGACGTTCCGGCGAGCTTTGGTTTCCCGCAGCTCATCAGCAACAGAGCAGCGCCGACCGCCACAAGAGCAGTTGTCAGCAATAGCATGTTTTTATGTTTCATCATTTTGTTTTTAGCTGTTAGTTTGTGATAGGATATTCTAGGCGGTTCTAGGATATACTAGGCGGTTCTAGGATATACTAGGGAAATTAAGGATTTTCAAAGATTTTCCATCTCATCCAAAGAGCCGATGGAATCAGCTCCAATCCCGCAGGGATTTAACTCCAATGAAATTTAATCATAATACAGCATGAATTCGGCTTTCTTCCCTTTGGTATTGGTGAAGGTGCCTTGGTAGCTCATGCAGGTCATCTGCTTCTCCGGTACATAGAATTCCTCGTAGTGTCCGACGAACTTGCCGATGTAGCGTCCTCTCTGGTCATACTCGTTAAGTACCAAGATTTTTGTCCGTTTGTTATACGACACGAATTTGAGCTTGCGTTTTATTCCGCTGTATTCAAACTCTCCGGTCATGCCGTTCATCTCGATTTCTGCGTGCGCTCCGCCGATATTGCCCCATCCGCCCATATAGATGCCAGGCTTTTTCTGAGTGGTGAGTGAGATTCCGGGTACGCCGGTACCCACTGTGGTTTCGGCATGTGCGATGCATGTGCACACCGCCATCACAATCAATAAAAAGGTTCGTTTCATAAGTTGATAATTATTTAAGGTGGTTTGAAATCACCGGTTTTTCCGGCATTAACTGTTAACTCTGCAAAAATAAACAAAAAAACTCAGACCGCAAATAAAAATGTAATAAAATTAGTTTTTAGTTGTTAGTATTTTACAATGATGCCTGATACAAGGTCGTGATGAGAAAACAAGCAAGAAATTATCGTGTCACAGTAATCCTTCTCAATAATGTTTAGAAACATTATTTTTGATAAATATTTGATGTTTGGACTATTGTATTGACACAACAAGAGTTTTGGATTTAGACTTCTGTGAATTTCAAGACACTGATAGAACTATTGGAAATGTCAGGATTATTTTGAGACGGGTCTTACAACAAGTCCAAATGGACGGAATAAGCCATTCCATGAAACTTCCTTATCGTTGAAATACAACATGGAAGCATAATCCGAAGCGTCACTGTTCCTGGGGATTTGGGTAGAGCCCCAATATTCACCATCATTCTTAGAAGGAAAATAAGTATTGTCATCCCATCGTCCTACCACATTAGGCATAAAGATGGTATTACCGTTGGAACCATAAAACTTCCTACCTTCGACACCATTCATTATTGCGCTCTCACTGGGACAGCTAGTGTAAAGTGCCTTAATCTCATCAAAATTAGGCATGACCCATGAACCTCCCCATTTCACGTGAGCAACGTCGTACTTGGTTCCAGCTATTTCCACTCCAATGCCTATGCAACTCTGACTTTTTTTGTCGTAATACTTATAGGTGTCCAAAACATAGGTTGACTTAGTCTCGGTTTCACCCCAGGAATAGTAATTGCCCTTCTCCCAAGGAGCTGAAGCGCCCACGTTGCAGCAAGCCCATTTCACCCCGATGCCCAGATCAATGGCATGAGGATGTTTGTTGTCGGGACAGAACGGCACATTCAGCTCTGCATAGGGCGCGGCAACCAAATCATAGCCACCACATTTCACGACAGGGTGTGCGCGATATTTATGTCCGGTACGAAGACTATAAAAGCTGATGTTGTAGGAAGACACAGTGTTCTCATCCGGAGACTGAGGCTCATGATAAACCGGGGTCCGTGCCACGTTGCCCTCTTCGTCAAAGATGATGAATCCAAGAACGGAAGGAGTCAGAAGGCAGGAAGAGGATTTGGCGGAAGTCGAGTAATCTGTTGGAGTGGTCTTGTCACGAATGAACTTAACATCAGAAAAGTGCGGAAAAACATAACCATCATATACCGTCACAGTCGGGAGGCTGTAATCGTCTCCCAAATCCCAGCCAAAACGGTTGTCCGTCAAGGTTTTATTCCCATGTCCTCCACTGCTGCATTGAATCTTTGCTGTGCCATTTTTCACGCTCTCATAAACTTTTGTGGCGTTTCCAGCATCTTGTAGAGCATCATCTGTGGGCATTCCCTTGAATTTCATATCCAAGTCGGCAGAGAATGTGGCGCCTAACCAGTTTTCCTGTCTAACACGGGATAAAACGCCGAAACTGCAGTCGAAACCTGTTTTCACCGGGCCGTTTACCACAGCATAAGTGAATCGGATGTCGGAATCAGCCATCGAGGCATGATGACGAACACTGTTCACACAGGGAAAAGACGTGTTGAAACCGTTGGCTGCCGGATAATAGTTGATATCCACATCTTGTACAAAATCAGCCAGAAGATCAGCACTAAAAGCCATGCTTGAATTTCCTGTGACATCAAGCCTTTGATTCACCCCCATGTACATATAGGTGTTCCATAGCAATTTGAATGACTTCTTACAAGCAGGTATTGTGACCGGTTCTCTCAGCTCTCCGACAATCCTGAAGAGTTGGTCAGACTTCACATCACATGTAGCATGAAAACCGACGTAGGATAATGAACGGCTGGAATCAACCACACGCTTCAGCCAGCCCTTTAAGCCAACCTGGGCTTTTATTCCTGTCCTGGAAGATTGGGTGGTACCCACATAGGGATAATACATAATGAATGGTGCCCCCATATGGCTTTTGGCTTCATCTATCTCTATCGAATTGGTTTTTAAGCGAATAAACCCATTATTAATATCGGTGTCGGCGGGTTCGTTACCGTCCGAAAGCAGCGCATAGCCATAGAAACGTTCTGCGACATCCTCCAAATCGATTTCTCTGAAAAAATATAAATCTCCATTGATGTTTGTCACGATGCCGGCAATTCCGGCAGGAAATTTCTCCGAGATATCTAAAGCGGCAATCTTGTCCCCAACCTTTGGAAGCAGTTCCGGAGGTGTTTCGGGAGAGAACTTGATTCGGAGTGATGAAGCCTCAACGATATAATCTTGTAACTCACCGTCAAGGCGAATTGTCTCCGGACGATATACGGTCTCAGGATGAATGAAACTCATACACTCGATGTTGTCGAGCGGAAGTGTGTAGATGCTGTCGGCTGTCTGAACGGTCTGCACGCCAGGAGCGAAGCTGATTTTTTCAATCTCATCACGCAAGAACATATTGAACTCGCCGTCTGTTCGATACACATACATGATATCACCCAATATGGAGGCATTGTCAACAGTGTAGCCTGGGCTGGATTGACTGCCCGACAGACCTGACATCTCGTTGATAATCGCAACAACATCAGAGATGTCTGTATTACCGTCATCATTCACGTCTGAGAACCGTCGCAATGAATCGTCACCCGCCATCACGTTGATTACGGATACCACATCAGAAATATCAACAAAGAAATCACGGTTGACATCGCCACGACGTGCGAGATAGCTGATTGTAAGCACCTCGTCGTTAGGGATATTCAAACTGCCGGAAGGGTTGATGAAACGGACGGTGTGCTCATTCATCTCAATCGATGATAATTCGGAGATGGGCCACAACGTGGAAGTACCGTCACGATGACGTATCACAAGAGACTGGGACGTCGATGATTCCGGCAGACAAAAAAGTATTATTACAAACAAGAATATATATTTCCTCATGGTTTTAATAGGATTTGATTATTGGTGATTAATGCAAATATATGGTTTATGGTGGCTTATCAATGATTATTCTCCTTATATTCTGTTGCAAATATAACGATTTTTATTATGCCCACAAAATTTAATCAAAATTTTTTAATGGGAGTTAATTTTCTGTGAAAATGGAAGTTAATTTTTTAAATGGGAGTTCATTTTCTGCGAAAATGGGAGTTAATTCCTGCGGAATGGAAGTTTATTCTTTGAATGGGAGTTAATCCTGCGGAATGGAAGTTAATTTTCTGCGAAAATGGAAGTTACTCATACAAGTTTCGGATGTTCAATCAACAAAAAAGATAAAAAAACGTTTTGTCATGGGCTGCGCCCAATGGTATGGATTGCAGCCATGCTTGCCTGAAAACAAGTTTTCAGCAACCATGCCAACAACCCATACCGCACTACGTGCTGACAAAACTAAACAAAAAGTAGAACTTCGTTCTTCAAAAAACGCTTCGCTTAGCAAAAAGCCATCCGGTTTGATTGCCAGAACACAACTGATAATGTGTTGTAAAACAAAAAATAATGACTTCAGAAACTTGAGGTTTAATGGGAGTTAATTTTTCAAATGGAAGTTAATCCTTCGGATGGAGTTATATCCCTTCGGGATGGAGTTATATCCTTCGGATGGAGTTATAATTTCTTTCAGAAATTGGAGTTATATCCCTTCGGGATAGGAATAATAAGTCCCATCACCGAATCCTTCCCGTTTGAACGCTCATAGGAGCTGACGTTTTCTTACGTCATGCAGCACCGACCATTCTGAATCGCACAATGCCGACACCCACAATAACAATCTAACTACCAACTACCAACTATAAACTACCAACTATAAACTACCAACTAAAATAAATCATTTCTGTGGTGATTCTTCAACAAGGATATCAAAGGGCAATGCGGAAACCATAACGACTTAAAATCATTTTCGGGTCAGAATAACCTCGTGTACCCACTTCACAACTAATACAAGCATCACCAGTAACATAGCTAAACCAACTGCCACCACGGTAACAACGAGCGCTGCCAGATGATGGACCTTGGGGATCGATGAGTGGAGAATCCTCATAATACCATGCTCCATAATAGTCATTACACCATTCTTCCACGTTTCCGGTCATGTCGTAGATACCCAGTTCGTTGGGGGCTTTGGTTGCCACTATATGGGTTTTTTCGTCACTGTTCTGTCGATACCATGCCACATCATCGAGATTGTTGCTGCCGCTATAGATGTAGCCCTTACTCCGATTTCCTCCACGTGCGGCATACTCCCACTCCGCTTCGGTGGGCAGACGGAACTTCTGGCCGGTCATCTCGTTCAGCTTCTTGATGAATGCCTGACAGTCCTCCCATGACACTCTTTCAATAGGGAGCTGCAGTCCTTTCCAGTTCTGCGGCATCGTTCCCATCACCGTCTCCCACAGTTCCTGCGTCACTTCCGTCTGACCGATATAGAATTCGTTAATCTTCACCTCGTGAAATGGCGTGGGAGAATCAAATGTCCTGTTTGAGCCCATCATAAACGCACCGGTTTCGACTTTCACCATCGTGAATTTCGTGCCTTTTACTTCAAAAACCTGTGTTTCGGCTGGTTCTTCACCCCCGCCGTTCGCCATGATATTAATCACCGCCACGACGTCGGAGATATTTACCATTCCGTCGTTGTTCACATCACCTTTTTTCTGGGCGAACAACATTCCTGGAATCATCAGGAAAAACAATAAAAATACAGAGATAAACTTTTTCATAATAGTGTTTTTTTATGCCGTCCCATTGATAGAACAGCCGGTTAATACTCGGTTAATTAGTTTTTTTATAGTTCTGCTATAATTCTTGCCCAATAAGATTCTTAACTAATCACAAAGATAACAACAAATGTTAATTATCCCCATTTTCTCTTTGTTAATTAAAGTTAAACGCTTTGTTTTTCTTTGAAAAGAAGTTGCAAATTGTGGCTAACGGTTCTGTGTGATTTATTATTTTGTTGTTTTTTTCAGACCGCTACATGAAACTTTCCCGAAAAATCTGAATCTTTCCTCTAAAGAAATAGATTTCTTTAACTCGACTGGCTTATAATTCGGAAATTATATCTATATTTGCAGAAACTAAATAATTCCGCAATGATAACCGGCGAAATCAAAAACCGAATAGACAGCATTTGGGACACATTCTGGACAGGCGGCATTACCAACTCCTTGACCATCCTGGAGCAGATGACCTATCTGTTCTTCATGAAGATGCTCGACGATGCCCAGCGCACGAAAGAGGCGAACGCGAATGCTTTTGGTGTGGCTGTGAAAGACCCTACTTTCAAACAGGGCTTTTGGCACAATCCCGAGACTGACAGGGATGTGGATTACAACGACCTCCGATGGAGCGTGTTCAAGAACAAGGAGCCTGAGACGATGTACCGCACAGTCAGCAAGGATGCCTTTATCTTCATCAAGACCTTGAACGAGGGCAAGGAATCCGCATACAGCCGCTTTATGGAGAATGCCACGTTCCTCATTCAAAGCCCACGCACACTGACCAAGATTGTTGAGGGTATCGACCACCTCGACATGAACAACCGCGACACCATGGGCGACACCTACGAGTATATTCTTGGCAAGATGGCGGCATCGGGCAACAACGGACAGTTCCGCACGCCACGGCATATCATCCGTATGATGGTCGAGATTATGCAGCCCACGCTGAAAGACACCATTTGTGATCCAGCGATGGGCAGTGCGGGCTTTATCGTGGAAAGTGCCAAGTATGTGCAGGAACACTATAAATCGGAACTGTTGAAGAAAGAGAATGCCGACCACTACAAGAACGGAATGTTCCATGGCTTCGACACCGACTTCACGATGCTCCGTATCGGGGCGATGAACCTGATGCTCCACGGTGCGGACAATCCCGACATTGAGTATCGTGACAGCCTCTCCACCGACAACACCGATACCGACCGCTATACCCTTTGTTTGGCAAATCCACCCTTCACAGGAAGCCTCGACAATGAGGCAGTGAGTAAATCACTGCTTGCCATAACCAAGACGAAGAAAACGGAACTGTTGTTTGTCAGTCTGTTTATCCGGATGCTTCAAATCGGTGGACGATGTGCATCTATCGTTCCCGACGGTGTGCTTTTCGGAAACAGTACGGCACATAAAGCCTTACGGAAAGAACTAATCGACAACCAACGACTGCAGGCAGTCATCTCCATGCCGTCGGGTGTGTTCCAACCCTATTCGGGTGTATCCACCGCCATTTTGGTTTTCACCAAGACCAATGCAGGAGGCACGGACAAGGTGTGGTTCTACGACATGAAAGCCGACGGATTCACGCTCGACCAAAAGCGGACGGAATGCCAAGAAAATGATATTCCCGATGTTATTGCCCGTTTCAAGAATTTGGAAGCCGAGGATGGGAGAACACGCAAGGAGCAGTCGTTTCTCGTTCCTGTGGATGAAATCCGCAACAACGACTACGACCTCTCAATCAACAAATACAAGGAGGTAGAGCGTGTCAAAGTGGAATACGATGCACCCGATGTTATCTTCGGCAGAATCGCATCGCTGCAAGAGGAAATCAATAATGCAATGGCTGAGTTTAAGGAGAAGTATCTATGAAAATGCAAATAAAGGATATTATACATGAGTATTCTGTAAGGAATAAGAATAAGAAAGATTATCCTGTGTATAGTGTCACAAATAGTCAGGGCTTTTGCAAGGATTATTTTGGAAAGGAAGTGGCAAGTAAGGATAAATCAGCATATAAAATAGTTCCCTACGGATGTTTTGCATATAATCCTTCAAGAATCAATGTTGGTTCAATTGATTGGCAGCATAGCGAAGATTTTGTTATTGTGAGTCCCCTTTATAATGTATTTGAAGTTAATACAAGCATTGTAAAACAAGAGTATCTTTCATATTTTTTTAAAAGTCGTTTAGTATTTGATTATATTAATACATTTGCAAAAGGGAGTGTTAGATTAAATATACCTCTATCAACATTAGGTGAATTTCCCGTCCCCGTTCCTCCCTTGTCAGAGCAAGAGCGTATCGTTTCAGAACTTGAACTTCTTTCGAGTATCATAGAAAAGAAAAAGGAACAACTTAAAGAATATGATCAACTCGCACAATCCATCTTCTATGATATGTTTGGAGACCCAATAGAAAACCCCAAAGGATGGGAGGTGAAAAAGTTGGGGGAAGAGTGTACGGATTTAAAATACGGAACAAGTAAACCTGCTTGTGATAATGGAAGATACAAATATCTTCGAATGGGAAATATTTCAATAAATGGTGAATTAGACTTGACGGATTTAAAAACTATTGATATTCCTGACGAAGAAGTTGATAAGTACCTTGTGAGATTTGGGGATATTCTTTTCAATAGGACAAACAGCTTAGACTTAATCGGAAAGACCTGTATGTTTGATTTGGACGAACCTATGATAATAGCAGGTTACATTATTAGGGTAAAATTGTCAGACTCTGTATCTCCAAGATTTATTGCAAAGATGTTCAACTTACCGTCCATGAAATTACTTTTAAAAAAGATGGCTAAGGGAGCAGTAAACCAAGCAAATATCAATTCGAAAGAATTGGCATCGATAAAAATTCCTCTTCCCCCTCTCCCCCTCCAACAATTCTTTGCAGAGAAGATAGAGGCAATAGAGCGTCAGAAGGAGCTTATCAAGCAATCGATAGCAGAGACGGAAGCGTTGTTTAACAGCCGAATGGACTATTATTTCAATTAAACGCATAAGATGGAACAGAACGAGATAAAAGGCAAGGTGCTGAAGAAAGGGGTGATATGGAAGGACCTCTACTTCTACCGCAAGAGCGACACCATCTATCAGTTGACGGTGGAGTTCTGTAAGCGTTTTCTTCCCGCCCACGGCGACAGGACTGTCGATCAGATGATTCAAGCCGCCCGTTCGGGGAAGCAGAACATAGTGGAAGGTTCAGAGGACGGGCTGACCAGTTCTGAGATGGAGATAAAACTGCTGAACGTTGCCCGTGGCAGCCTTCAGGAATTGCGTGCCGACTACCTCGACTATCTGAACACCCGTCACCTGCCTGTATGGACCAAAGAGAGCGAACGCCAGCAACGTCTTCGCGCCTTCTGCCATTCCCATAACGACTACAGTGACTATGAGCCGCTGACGGGAAAGATGACCGCCGAGGAGATGGCGAACCTGCTGCTCACGCTTTGTCACCAGACCGACAAGATGATGTGCGCTTATATCGAACACCTGGAGAAGCGTTTCGTGGAGGAAGGCGGTATCAAGGAGCGCATGTATGCAGCCCGCACCGGCTACCGCCAACAGCAAGATGCACGGCTGAAAGCCTTGGAAGCCGAAAACCAGCAGCTGAAAGCCGAAAACCAGCAACTGAAAGCTGAAAACGAAGCGCTAAGAAAAAGGATTGAGAGCCTTGAGAGGCAATGCTAGGAGATTCTAAGAAATGCTAGGCAGTCCTAGGAAATCCTAGGCAGTCCTAGGCAATCCTAGGAAACCCTAGGAAACCCTAGGAGACCCTAGGAAATCTTAGGCAAACCTAGGAGAACCTAGGCAAACCTAGAGAATCCTAGGCAAACCTAGAGAATCCTAGGAAATCTTAGGCAATGCTTGGCAACCCCTAAAAAAAACAAAAAAACAATGAAAAACTTCGACTATCTACAAGACTTAGGGCTGACCGAATTGCATCAGTTCTGTGCGGCAGCAGAGGAACTGCAGGTGAGCAATCCCGACCTCAGTGCTATCAGCGCGAGAAAGGCATTGGAGTATGTGGTGCGTTCGCTCTATGTGATGAAGAACATAGAGATACCAGAGCGTGCATCATTGTTTGAACTTGTAGATGGCGAGGAATTCCGTGAGTTTATCGGAGATGACAGGGTGATGATGGCGGTCCATTATATCCGCAAGGTGGGCAATAACGGAGCACATGGCGTGAAAGTGACGAAACGGGAGGCTTATTTCTGCCTGCTCAACATCTATAACGTGGTGGCAGCCGTCCTGCTTAAACTGACCCTTATCAAAGAGGTTGTCCCCTTTGATGACACCTTACTCCCCAAGATTCCACAGACACCGACTCTGACACCGGCGAAGGTGACGGTGACACCGCAGTCAACCATCGTTCAGACTGCAAGCAGAGAGGCAGTTGCTGACAAGACACCTGTCAAGGAGATACCGACTGACATATCAGAGGCTGAGACACGCAAACTCTATATCGACCTGATGCTGAAAGAGGCAGGATGGGAGGTGCTGGACACGGAGGGAGCAATTCAGCCGTCAAAGGCCTGCATAGAGGTTGAAGTAAAAGGAATGCCGACCGTTCAAAGCAGTATGTCCCATATCACCTACACCGACAGCCGAATCGCCGCCGAAGAGGAGGAATTTGTCTATGGCGGCGGAAAAGGATTCTGCGATTATGTGCTCTTCGGGAGCAACGGACTGCCCCTTGCCGTTATCGAAGCCAAGCGGACAAGCGCATCCCCCGTCAAGGGCAAGCACCAGGCCGAACTGTATGCCGACTGCCTGGAGAAACGGTATGGGCGAAGACCTGTCATCTACTACACCAATGGCTTTGAGACCAATATCATAGACGGATTGGGCTATCCTCCACGTAGGCTGTACGCTTTCCATACCGAGAGCGACTTGGAACTGATGATACAGAAACGGAAACGGCACGACATCAACGACTTCAGCGTGAAGGACAGCATCACCGACCGCCACTATCAGAAGATGGCAATCAAGTCGGTCTGTGAGCATTTCAACAAGAAGCACCGCAGAGGCTTGTTAGTGATGGCTACAGGCACCGGAAAGACAAGGGTCGCCATCTCACTGGTGGATGTGCTCGCCCGCAACGGATGGGTGAAGAACGTGCTGTTCCTTGCCGACCGTATACCATTGGTCAGCCAAGCCCATAAGAACTTCGTGAAACTGTTGCCGAACATGACCACCTCGATACTGAGCGAGGACAAAGACCCCGACACGAACGCACGCATCACGTTCTCCACCTATCAGACCATGATTAACTACATCGACACCGATGAGAAAGCCTTTTCAGTCGGACGGTTCGACCTCATCATCATTGACGAGGCTCACCGCAGCATCTTCGGTAA
>JAEEGG010024732.1_pt1 | contig 11627 bp, 10 predicted proteins | sample 9134161 | NCBI WGS metagenome assembly JAEEGG01 (sample SAMN16246543, study PRJNA631951) | gut metagenome | biome: gut microbiome; feature: rumen; material: CR-attached | host: Bos | place: Iran: Karaj | collected 2018-10 | reverse complement strand
TGCTCTGCTGAAATAAGCACTTTGGGTGCCTGATTTAAATCGATCATCTGCTAAATACTCCAATTCTTTTCGGAATAAGGTCAATTATACACCGATACTTTTTGGATATTAATACCTCATACGGGACCTGACTATCAGCGTCATTAAGACTATACCTGTGATTAAAGAACCGGCAGCAATGATTACAGCCCATACTACCGTAACTGTTCCATCTTTCTTTTTCGGAGTCTCAGTAACGGTACTTGTTATGGTTTGAGTTTGGTTCTTTGTAACAGTGGTTTCGTTGGTAATCGTATTGAAGACACTGGTAATAGGACCGGCAATTGTCAATGCAGGCAACGTAATGGTATCAGTCACACGATAAGTTGTTACAGATGTCACGATCTCGCTTTCTGTCTGTGTCAGAGTAGTAGGAGAAGCTGTCACAGTGGTAGGAGTAGCCGTCACTGTAGTAGGAGTAGAAGTTACGGTTCTCGTTGGAGCAGTTACAGTTCTCGTTGCTGTAGTGGTAGTCGGTGTGGCTGCATGTGTTACCGTTACATAAGTCGTATAAGCATTAGTTATCGTTTCAGTTTCATTGATTACTGTCGTTAATTCAGTTGTAATTGTTTGTACATGAGGTGCAACACTTATACTCCCGCCATTCACCGTTTCGAGAGTATTGGATAGTAAAATCCCAACAGCCTGATTACCATATATAAAAGTAATAGGAATAGCAGTAGATAGTTCACCATTTGGGGAATTGAATGTATAGTACTTGTACTCACCAGCAGTTATTCCCTGGATCACAGGCAAATCAGGCGCAAAGCAAAGTACATAAGGCTGCATTGGAACAAGATTATGTGCTACAAGCGTAATGGAATCCCCTTCACTGATTTCAGTTGGCTGTATCGAAAGAACAGGCTGTTCTGCAGTCAAAACACCACTTACCACACTGCTTGTTGAGTCTCCCAGATAAGTGATCACAACCGGGTAAGTGAAATAATTAACAGTTGATGGTATTGTGACTTCAAATGTATTAGGATCATCAGCAATATAATCATCATATGATGCAGTCTCATTAAAGGTAATAATAAATGATGTAGCTGTATCTCCAGGTGCAACTTCAAAAGCAGGTTCCAAAGTCAGAGTTACAACTGATCCTCTGCTAAATGTTGTCGGTGAATACTGCAGTGATGAACTGTCAGCTTTCAAAGTGATACCTGTGTATACAACAGAAGCGGTTATTACGCATATGACGGATAGTATAGTAAACAGTCTGTATAGTTTATTACTCACTGACATATCTCCTACACGCTGAAGATAAGACAATAGTACCACTACTGTTTAGCAGAGACCAGTATTTGGATATAAATAATTGATTAATACAATCCGCAGGTTAACATGTCTTAAATAAATGTGTTAAGATTTCTAAATATGTTTTCTATGTAAAAAGCGTTATTTTTATACCGGGTGAAGAAAATGAAAGAATACAGAATCAATACAAAATGCGTTCAGGCAGGTTATACTCCCAAAAACGGCGAACCAAGACAGATGCCTATCATACAGAGCACAACTTTCAAATATGATACCAGTGAAGATATGGGCAAGCTGTTTGATCTTGAAGCCAGCGGTTACTTTTATACCAGACTTCAGAACCCTACCAACGATATGGTAGCAGCAAAAATCTGCAGTCTTGAAGGCGGAAAAGCAGCAATGCTGACCAGCTCAGGACAGGCTGCCAATTTCTTCTCAGTTTTTAATATTGCAAACAACGGCGATCATGTTATTGCAAGTTCCGCAATATACGGCGGCACATATAATCTGTTTGCTGTGACCATGAAAAAAATGGGGATAGATTTCACTTTCGTTTCACCTGACAGCACTAAAGAAGAACTTGATGCTGCATTCAGACCAAACACCAAAGCAGTTTTCGGTGAAACAATCGCAAATCCTGCATTGACAGTACTTGATATCGAATTATTCGCCAGGACAGCTCACGAACATGGTGTTCCCTTCATTATCGATAACACCTTTGCCACTCCGGTAAACTGCAGACCTATCGAATGGGGTGCCGATATTGTCACACATTCGACAACCAAATATATCGATGGTCATGGCGCAACAGTCGGAGGATGCATTGTAGATGCCGGTAATTTCGACTGGATGAAATATGCAGATAAATTCCCCGGATTATGCACTCCTGATGACAGTTATCACGGAATAACCTATGCCACTAAATTCGGTAAAGAAGGCGCTTTTATTACTAAATGCACTGCCCAGCTGATGAGAGACTTCGGTTCGATCCAGTCACCTCAGCACGCATTTTATCTGAATCTCGGTCTTGAAAGCCTTCATGTCCGAATGAAAAGACACTGTGAAAATGCACAGAAAATCGCAGAATATCTGTCTCACAATGACAAGATATCATGGGTACGCTACTGCGGTCTTCCCGGTGACAAATATCATGAACTTGCCAAGAAATATCTTCCCAACGGTTCATGCGGTGTGATCAGCTTCGGTATAAAAGGCGGAAGACCGGCAGCAGAAAAATTCATGAAGAGCCTCAGACTTGCAGCCATTGAAACACATGTTGCAGACGCAAGAACCTGTTGTCTCCACCCTGCCAATGCAACTCACAGACAAATGAATGACGAAGAACTGCTTGCCGCCGGTATCACACCTGATCTTGTAAGATATTCATGCGGACTTGAAGACGCACAGGATCTTATAGATGACATCCAGCAGGCACTTGATCAGATCTAAGGACAAATAAATGCCTATTAAAATTTCAAAGCATCTTCCGGCATATGATACGTTAACCAAAGAAAACATCTTTGTAATGGATGAAGTTCGAGCTTTCACACAGGATATCCGTCCTATCAAGATACTCATTCTTAATCTTATGCCGACAAAGATAGAAACAGAAACACAGTTATGCAGACTGCTCGGCAACACTCCTCTTCAGGTGGAAATAGATCTTATCCAGACAAAAACACATAAAGCCCGTCATGTATCGGAAGAACATCTGGTCAGCTTTTACAAATACTTTGATGATATCAAATACCAGAACTTTGACGGACTTATCATTACCGGAGCACCGATAGAGCATCTGGCATATGAAGATGTTGAATACTGGAAGGAACTGTGCGAAATCATGGAATGGTCAAGAACCCATGTTTTCAGCACATTCCATATCTGCTGGGGCGCCCAGGCCGCCCTTTACTACCACTATGGGATCAAAAAGTATCCTCTGGATGAAAAAGTATTCGGTGTATTCCACCATTCTGTCGAAAAAGAATACTCAAAGCTTTTCAGAGGATCGGATGATGTATTCATGGCACCTCATTCACGACATACTGAAGTACGAAGAGAAGATGTCGAGAAATGCAGTGATCTTGAGATACTTGCATCATCACCTGAGGCAGGCTTATACGCAGTCAGATCCAAGGATGAACGACAGATCTTTATCTTCGGTCATTCTGAATATGACAGGCTTACACTTGACAGAGAATACAGAAGAGACAAAAATCTCGGACTGCCTATAAAAGTACCCAAGAATTATTATCCGGATGATGACGATACCAAAACACCGGTCATGAGCTGGCGCTCGCACGCCAATCTTGTTTATTCAAACTGGCTCAACTACCACGTGTACCAGACTACACCATACAACCTGGATGAGATCGCTTAGTTATCCAGTCTGATAATATCGTCTATGGTTTCACGTTTGACGGCAATATATGATTCGCCCGAATGAAGCATAACTATCGGCGGACGGCATATTCTGTTGTAATTCGATGCCATCGAGTAGTTATATGCACCGGTAGTACAGACCGCAACGTAATCACCGCGGGTTATATTGGAAGGCATCATTACATTTTCCTGAATGATATCACCGCTTTCACAGCAGCGTCCCACAACAGAACATTTCATATTGGGAGTGTCATTCATATGATTTGCAGCAAGGCAGGTATATGACGATTTATAAAGAGCATATCTCGGATTGTCAGGCATACCGCCGTCTATTGATACATAATTCTTATATCCGGGGATAGCTTTGACGGAACCGACAGAATACACAGTCATACCTGCATCAGCAACGATACTCCTTCCCGGTTCAAGCAGGATCATAGGAACAGAAATACCAAGAGATGTACATGTTTCCTTAATTACCTCAGCAAGAACTGCTATTTTATGGGCAATATTGATCTGAGGATCACTCTCCACATATCTGACTCCGTATCCTCCGCCTAAATCCAGTTCCCTTGCTGAATAGCCGTATTTGTTCTTCATGTCGGCAATGAAGGAAAGCATTACAACTGAAGCACGTTCGAAGACATCCTCAGTAAAGATCTGCGAGCCAATATGACAATGAAAACCTTCAAGTGAGATATGAGGCTGTTTCAACGCATAAGCTGTGATGAATTCAGCCTGCCCGGTCTCGATAGCTGAACCGAACTTTGAATCCACTTTTCCGGTGCTGACCGCTTCATAAGTATGAGGATCAATACCGGGAGTAAGTCTGAGAAGGATCTTCTGAACCTTGTTTCTGGCCGCAGCCTCTTCTTCTATTGTGTCCAGCTCTTCAATGTTATCCACAACAAAATAGCCAAGTCCGTAGTCCATACCGAAACGAATATCCGAATCGGTCTTGTTGTTGCTGTGAAAATATGCATTTGAAAGATCAAAATCAGCCTTCAAAGCAGTATACATTTCACCTATTGAAACAACATCCACTCCAAAACCTTCATTCTGCATGATACGGTAGATCTGCTTGAATGAATTGGCCTTACTTGCATAAAGAATCTTGAAATTTGAACCTAAATTGACCCTGCATGCATCTCTGTATGTTCGGCAATTGGCTACAATACGATCTTCATCAAGCAGATATAAAGGCGTTCCGTATTTTTCAGCAAGTTCAGGAACATTCTGACCGGCAAATAGAAGATTGCCGTTATTGTCGGATGAAATGTTGTCACAAATATAATTCATAAAATTCTCCGTTAAAGAAGCTGTTTACGCAATTCTGAAGGAGATAAAACAGATAAATCTGCGGGAGCGATATCGAAAACAGTCTTACACCCATTATCTCCTCTGTTATGCATTCTGTAAATTGCTCTTGCAAATGCTACAAGCACATTGGCAGTGAACTCAGGATTTGAATCAAGAGTAAGTTTATACTCTATGGTATGTTTGTTTCCATTGCCTGTTACTCCGCTTCTGATTACGACTCCGCCATGAGGCAATGCGGAATGATTCTTCAATAATTCTTCTTCTGATATGAAAGTAACAGTAGTGTCATAATCACTGAAATAGTTAGGCATTGTTATGATCTGCTGTCTGATCTGATCGAGATCAGCCCCTTCCTCTGCAACGACATAGCATTCACGTCTGTGTTTCTGTCTGGTTGTCAGATCAGGTTGTTCTCCTCTCCTCACTGCATCGATAGCTTCAGGAACAGGAACGGTATACTGTCTTGCATCCTTTACTCCGGGAATACGTCTGATTGCATCAGAATGGCCCTGGCTGACTCCACGGCCCCAGAAGGTATAAGTCTCGCCTTCAGGAAGGATCGCCGAAGCATAAAGACGATTCAGCGAAAACATTCCGGGATCCCATCCGGAGGAGATCAAAGCAGTATGCCTCCCAAGCATTGCCGCACTGTTTACCTTTTCAAAATGAGAAGGAATATTTGCATGGGTATCAAAACTGTCAACAACATTGAAGTTCTGTGCCAGCACCGGTGTTGAAACAGGAAGATCCGTGGCACTTCCGCCACAGGAAATAAGCACATCTATTTTATTAACAAATTTAAGTATGTCATCTGCTTTATAAACAGGAGCACCAAACTGTGTTTTTACCGAAGAAGGATCTCTTCTGGTAAATACGCCAACCAGTTCAGCGTCTGCATTCTGTCTGACAGCACATTCAACACCTTTACCTAAATTTCCATATCCGTAAATTGCAATTCTCATTGATTTCCTCTCACTGTTTTAAAAAGCAACAATGTCCTTCATTTCATAAAGACCGGGTTCTTTCCCGATAATGAACTCTGCGGCTGCGATAGCACCTTCTGCGAATAACGCTCTGTCGTGGGCTTCATGTTTAAGAGTTATAGTCTGATTATTTGTACCGATCATGACTTCATGCTCTCCAACAATATTACCCATACGGACCGCATGTATACCTATTTCGGTAGGAGTTCGTTTGGCATGACCGCTTCGTCCGAGATTGATCTCAGCATTGTCACGGACAGTCTGAATAGCTTTGGCTATTGCAAGAGCTGTTCCGCTGGGAGCGTCCAGTTTTCTGTCATGATGTTTTTCAATAATCTCTATTTCTGCATCAGGCATGGCAGATGCAACTTTTTTCGCAAGCTCGATCAGTATTGCAATACCAAGCGACATATTTGCCGAGAAGAACAAAGGAATCCTGTATGCTGCCTTCTTAATCAGTTCCCGTTCTTCTTCCGACTGCCCGGTAGTAGCTATAACAAGAGGCAGATTGTTTTTTACTGCAAAATTCAGAAGATCCTTGGTCAGTTCATGATTTGAAAAATCAACAATACAGTCAACATCGGCAGATGCTGTACTGAAATCAGGTGAACAAGGAATCTGACTGGCCGGATCAACAAACTGATCCACTCCGGCAGTCACTTCAGCACCACGACATCCTTTTTTTGCCAGTTCGACAACTGCCCTTCCCATATGGCCATTAATGCCACAAACAAGTAATCTCATTTTGACATCCTTATTTGATGATATCCATTGATCTCATAACTGAAAGAAGTTTTTCTTCATTCTGAGGTTCCATATTTGTCAGAGGCAGTCTGAGATAGTTCTCACACCAGCCCATGGCAGCCATAGCGGCTTTCACAGGAATAGGATTCACTTCACAGAATAATGATTTTACAAGCGGCATAAAGTTACACTGCATTTTTGCAGCACCTGCTGTATCTCCGATAAACCAGCGTGTGCACATCTGGACAACGGGATTAGGAATGACATTGGAGAGAACAGAGATTACACCTTTTCCTCCCATTGCAAGAATGGGAACGATCTGATCATCATTGCCGGAATAAATATCAAGCTGATCACCGACAAGAGAAAATGTTTCAACAATTTTGCTGATATTGCTGTTCGCTTCTTTGATGGCTGCAATGTTTGGGTGTTTTGCAAGCTCAACATAAGTGCTGGGTTCAAATCCAACACCGGTTCTTGAAGGAACATTATACAGAATAACCGGTGTGTCAGAAGCATCAGCAATAGCATTGAAGGACTGGATCAGACCTTTCTGGGTTGCCTTGTTGTAATAAGGGGTAACGACAAGAAGTGCTGAATATCCCAGATCACTTGCGAATTTGGAAAGAGAAATTGCATAGGCCGTATCATTTGACCCGGTTCCTGCAATACACGGAACTCTTCCGTTAATTCTTTCTATTGCATATCTAAGAACCTCTCTGTGTTCTTCATCTGAAAGCGTTGAGCCTTCACCAGTAGTACCGGCAATGACAAGTGCATTGATACCTTCACTGATCTGCCAGTCAATCAATTTGCCGAAAGCATTGTAATCAACACCTTTTTCATTCAGAGGTGTGATAAGTGCCGTGGCAGCGCCCTGAAAAATCGTGTTCTTTTTCATTTTAGGATAAACTCCTCATTTAAATTAACTGTCAATTGCAACGGAAATAGAAACAGCCAATACGGAAGAACGCATTGGCTGTAGTGATGTACCCAAACAATCCGCAGAATATACGATAAACTGCAGAACCACAATCAATACATAGCTCTCCGCTTTCGCGACAGTCATACAGATGTTATCTGTATGCCCAGACAAAGACTTGTCATGTCATTGTCTTCGGCAGCATCCCCTTTCTTACCGGCAACGGTCCGACTGACCTTCTGCACCGATATTACTTATGAAAGCTGCGCCTCTATCCTTTCATTGCAATATTCAATTTGGATTAGTATAGCAATAATACATAATGATTGTCTATCAAAAAAAAGAGCAAATTCACTGCAAGATTCAAATCAATCAATATATTCAGGATTAATATACAGATTGACAGTAACAATCGTAAGCATTTCAAACAGAAATGCCCAGGTATTAGAACAAACAAGCGACCTGGATAATAGTGTGTTCAACTCATCTGATGCCGGAGTTTTCGCCATTATCAAGACGAAATTCAACATTATAAACCGAGTTTATCACTCAGTTCTGCAACGTGCTGCTTTGCGATCTCTTCGTATTTGCCGTAAATATCGCAGATATGTGTAACCATATCACAGAATTCGCCAAGTCTGTCAGGGGCGAGCCACTTACCGTGTTCATGCTCAGAATCGATTTTATTTACCCAGATCTCCATTATCTTCAGTGGTGCCTCTCTGACAATAATGAGATGAATGTCGTAGGTTACGTCTACGGTTATGTTTTCAGAATAGTAAGAATCGTAAGCATTCCTAACTACGTTTATCTTTGGCGACAGCCGCGAACGGATCTCTTCATACGCTTTATCCAGATCTACCGTATAACTGTCGTCATCCCAAAGCTTGCTGTCGTGGTAAAGTCCGCTCTGTGCGTACACAAGATCCTTAACAAAAGACTGCATACAGTTTTTAATGAAACCACCGTCAGGTGTTAGATAATCTCTTTCGCCTTCCGCTCCGTTTCTGACAGCAGATCTGCCGACGATCTTTTCGTACAGGTCAAGATTTTCATAAAACAATCTTTCTTCCGGATCAAGATCCATGTATTTCTGGTCTTTCTTATTTTCACTTTCCTGACGAAGCGCTTCGATTGCCTTTTTCAGAACCGGTCTGACCGGTAAATCATATTCCTCGTACAATGCTTCCACTCTGCGGATAAAATCGTCATGAACGTCTTCAAAAGGATAGTATCCTTCTTTGTAATAAGCATTGTGCAGCTCAACGGCAAGCTGGCTGACTCTGTCGTTGAGATCAGGGTCGTCCCTCAGATCTTCGGATGGTATCGACTCGAATATATCGAGAAAATCATCCTCCGCCTGAGCGAAATCTGAGTAGTATTCGCTTGTCGAGTCAGCGAAAAAGCTGTAGTTTTCCGGATCGGGAAGATGTTTAATGACACTCTCGAGTCCGAACAGTATGTAATCAAGGTCCTCCTGCACGTCATCTGGCAGATTTTCAAACTGACCCGGATGTGCCTCAAGAACTGCGCGGATAACATCATCGTCATGTCTGAGCCGATCCGATGCACTGCCTACAGAGTATTCACATCTTTTTACTGAGGAAAGGACAATCTCCTTGTCGTCCTTCAGTCTCTCAGATGCTTCTTCAATCACATTACCTTCGTAGGTTTCTATCGCCGTGAGGACGATCTCCTTGTCATCCTTCAATTCGTCTGAGGCAAACTGAAGCGCGTATCCGTCGTGCCTGACGGCTGCAAGAACTACGTCGCGGTCGCTGCGCAATTCTTCGGACGCAAATTCCAGCGCATTCCATGCCGAACCGACAGCCGCCGTCACAACCTCCTTGTCGGCACGAAGACGTTCCGAAAAGTCCTCAAGCAATCCTCCGCCCATGGAGAGTATTTTAATTGCGAACGCTTTATTGTCTTTTACTTTTTCAGGTGCTTTTTTCAGATTGAAAAGCTTTCCACCAAGCGACGCTTCTATAACGTCGGGATCGTCCTGCATCTCATCAGAAAGGATGGATAGATTTCCACCGTCCTTTCTGACAGCGAGGAGTGCAATACCTTTATCGTTTTTAAACCTGTCGGTTACGTATTTTATAACGTCGGGATTAATATTTACTGCCTGTTTAACGAACTTACGGTCGTTTTGCAGTTTTTCAGACGCATAAACAAATGCAGATGGCAAGCTCTTAACAATCTTCAAGACCGTACTTTGTTCAGTTCTCAGCGAGTCCGGGGCGTACTTCAGACATTCCCCACGGCGTAGAACAAGCTTTTTCATAAAAGCTTCGTCTGCCCTGTCCTCATCAGACGCCTGCTCCAGCCAGTCGCACCAGAGATCTTCCGGGACTTTGCGGATCACATCATCTTTCCTGCAATCAGCGTACTTGTCTATCGTATCCATAAAATCATCCGTTTCTGTACGACCTACAGGTTATACTTTTTTCTTTCTTCACGCGCCTTGTCTTCAGCCATCTGTGTAAAACGTTCTATGTTATCATAAACATATTCGGCGACACGGCAGAACTCTGCCGCCTGATCGGGGCAGAAGTAAGCTGAGCACCGCTCACAGTCTCCGTTCGCCTCACATTCCAACAGTTCATCGTCCGTTTTTTCGGCAACATATCCCTTCCAGTCTTCGTAGTCATCCCACAGCCCATCGACGCGTATACCAACGATTGAGAATGCGTGATGTCCTCTAAGGAGATGGAATGAGAGTATATCGTTTATCTTAACGTGTACAAACTCTGAGAAAATATACTCTTCCAGCCCATGCGTGACCTCAAAATGATCTGCCAGTTCCTTTTTTACCGTCTCATAAACCGGTTCCATGTCTATATAAACCGATTCTATTTTATAATCTGCCGGCCGGATCAGCTCGGAGAGCAATTCTCTCATGAACTCTTTCACAGCATATCTGACATACTCGCCGCCAGGCTGAAGGAACTCTCTTGCCTCGTCAACATAATTGTCTTTAAGACACAGCGGGACGAAAAGATCAAGCTTTTCGGTCGCTTTATCGAAAATTGCTTTTTCTTCCGTTTTATCCATATATTATCCTCACCTAACTGCCGATCTGTCTGAATCAATTTTTTTCCTTGCTGTCCTTGTTTTGTTTCGCTTTAGTCGCTTTCATGGCCTCTTCTGCTTCCTCATCCCAGACTGTTCTTTCGGGTCCGAGTGTTCCGTACATCGTGTTTTCAAATGAATACGTCATCTTTGCAGTCTTGATCAGCCTCTCGTTTTCAACGTCATCCGCAAATGTGCCAAGCCGGCTGTAAATATCCTGCGTTATCTCGTAGTTATACTGTTCGCGTCCTTCCCGGCTGGTGTATATTATCTCGGCGAAATACCTGCCGTTGTCCTCGTCGTAAAAAGCAGTCCAGTTGTTGCCCTTTTTTTTCGTTTTTATTACCTTCTTTGCCGCCTCTTTCTGCTCTTTTGTCATTCTCTTTCTTGTCATAGTCGATTTGTGGTGCCTTTCATTCGAAATCTCAAGAAACCGCTTCAGTGTTTCGTTTGACAGGATCTGCCCGCGCACTCTCTCATTAAAATTGTTTGCGAAATCCTCAATGGTACAACCGACGTAAAAGTCCCGCGGCAAAGGGTTGGCGTATTCGCCTCCTCCGTAACTGCCCGCTGAACTTCCCGGGGTAAAACAGTTGTAGTGGATATCGCTTGAGCCGTTTTCATGAAAACGCAGAGTTATAATATCGTGTTCGTGAGCGATCTCTATATCGTCGTCAGCCAGATGAATGTCGCTGTGAAGAAATCTGAGTCCATTCTCATCTGCAAATCTTTCAGCAAAGGTGTCGTATTCGCCGCAGATCAGGACCTTACTTTTACGCCAACGTTTTATAAGTTCAGGTGATGCGGCAACGGATTCTACCGTACGGCTAAGGATAAGGCAGTCTATATGCGAGAAGAAGTCGATATAACCCTCGCCAAGTCCGGTTATTCCTTCTGTCACACTG
>JAEEGG010024731.1_pt1 | contig 11628 bp, 8 predicted proteins | sample 9134161 | NCBI WGS metagenome assembly JAEEGG01 (sample SAMN16246543, study PRJNA631951) | gut metagenome | biome: gut microbiome; feature: rumen; material: CR-attached | host: Bos | place: Iran: Karaj | collected 2018-10 | reverse complement strand
CTTCAGGATTTTCTTTCTTCTGGCTCTTGAAGCCACTGCATTGACTGATCTTGTCATTTCTTTTGATTTTTTCGTCCAGCGCCTCGCTCCTTTCGAGAACTTTTCTGCTGAGACAAATTACACATTTTGTTAATTACATGAGAAGCAATTGTTTCACGACTTTCTCATCAGCACGGTCGACAAGGGCGGTGTGATCGAGATTACGTTTTCTCTTCTGGCTTTTCTTGGTCAGGATGTGGCCATGATAAGCGTGCTTTCTCTTCAGATGGCCGCCGCCGGTTACTTGGAAACGCTTCTTGGCAGCGGACTTGGTCTTCATTTTAGGCATTTTACAATTAGTTTTAAAGTATTAAAAATGAGTTTATTTCTTCGTTGACTTAGGAGCTATCATCATCTGCATGCGCTTGCCTTCCAACTTCGGCATCATCTCAACCTTTCCGAACTCTTCCAACTCTTGCGCAAACTTGAGCAACATGATCTCGCCTTGTTCCTTGTAGACGATGGAACGACCTCTGAAAAAGACCTCGACCTTCACCTTTGAACCTTCCTGCAGGAAGCGCTTGGCATGGTTGATCTTGAACTCGAAGTCGTGGTCGTCAGTTTGGGGTCCGAGGCGTATTTCCTTGATAACGACCTTGGTGGCCTTGGCTTTCTGCTCCTTCAGGCGCTTCTTTTGGTCGAAGACGAACTTCTTGTAGTCCATCGCCTTGCAAACCGGCGGGTTGGCATCGGGTTGGATTTCGACGAGGTCGACACCCAGTTCTTCAACGATTCTCAAGGCCTCGCGCAAGGGGTAGATATTGGGTTCCACACCCTCTCCAACCAAACGCACCATGGGAGCTTTCACCTGCTCGTTGATACGGTGGTTGAATCCGTCCTTGTCTTTGTTCGGCTTCTGTCCTGGCCTACCTTTTTGTGGGATCTGTGCTATTGTTGTAGTCTCCTATATTAAGTTTATAATCCGTTTATGAGTTATCTCTTATCTCTTGTTCTGTTCCTCTTCGACTTGCTTGCGAATCATCGCGGCGAAATCGTCAGTCGGCATGGTGCCAAGGTCGACTTGACCGTGTTTTCTCACAGACACTTGATTTTCAGCCGCTTCCTTCTCTCCAACGATGAGCATGTAAGGATATTTCTTCATCTCAGCGTCGCGAATCTTACGGCCGATCTTCTCGTTGCGCTCGTCAATGAGGGCGCGAATATCGGACTTTTTCAGATACGATTGCAAATTTTTCGCAAAATCGAGGTATTTTTCGCTGACGGGGAGGATAATCACCTGGTCGGGAGCCAACCACAGCGGGAATTCTCCAGCGCAGTGCTCAAGCAACACGGCCACGAAACGCTCCATGGAGCCGAAAGGTGCGCGGTGCACCATCACGGGACGGTGTTTCTCGTTGTCGGCACCGATGTAGCTCAGGTCGAAACGCTCAGGTAGGTTGTAGTCCACCTGGATGGTGCCGAGTTGCCACTTGCGACCGAGGGCGTCCTTCACCATAAAGTCGAGCTTGGGACCATAGAAAGCGGCCTCACCGTATTCCACATGGGCGGGCAGACCCTTCTCGGCGCAGGCTTCCTGAATGGCCGCCTCTGCCTTGGCCCAGTTTTCGTCCGTACCCACATACTTCTCGTGGTCGTTGGGGTCGCGAAGCGATATCTGTGCTTCAAAGTTCTTGAAGTCAAGCGCCTTGAAGATGATTTCGATGATTTCCATCACGCGGATGAACTCTTCCTTCACTTGATCGGGACGGCAGAAAATATGGGCATCGTCTTGGGTGAACGAACGAACACGGGTGAGACCGTGCAACTCGCCGCTCTGCTCGTAACGGTACACCGTGCCGAACTCAGCGCAGCGGAAAGGCAGGTCCTTATAGGAACGCGGTTTCCACTTAAAGATCATGCAGTGGTGAGGGCAGTTCATGGGTTTCAGCAGGTACTCCTCGCCTTCCTCGGGCGTGGTGATCGGGCGGAAGCTGTCTTCGCCGTAGTGGTCCCAGTGACCAGAAGTCACGTAGAGCTGCTTGCCACCGATATGAGGCGTGATGACTTGTTCATAACCATACTCCTTCTGAATCTTGGTCAGGTACTCCTGCAAGCGAAGGCGCAGTTCAGTGCCTTTAGGCAACCAAATCGGAAGACCTTTGCCCACGGTGTCGCTGAACATAAAGAGTTCCAGTTCACGACCCAACTTGCGGTGGTCGCGCTTCTTGGCTTCTTCAAGCAGGACGAGATACTCTTCCAGTTCCTTCTGCTTCGGGAAGGTGATGCCATAGACGCGGGTGAGTTGCTTGCGCTTCTCATCGCCACGCCAATAGGCGCCAGCCAGCGAGGTCAGTTTCACGGCCTTGATGAACCCCGTGTTCGGGATATGGGGTCCGCGGCAGAGGTCGGTGAAGGCGCCACATTTATAATAGGTGATGGTGCCGTCTTCCAACTCGCTGATGAGTTCTTCCTTGTACTCGTCACCTTTCTCGGTGAAGTATTTCAGGGCTTCGGCCTTGCTCACGTCGACGCGCTCGAAGGTCTGCTTCTCGCGGGCCAGTTCGAGCATCTTCTTCTCGATAGCGACGAGGTCGGTTTCTGTCAGGGTGATGTCACCCGTGTCGATGTCGTAGTAGAAACCGGCGTCGACAGCGGGACCGATGCCGAACTTCACGCCTTTGTACAGGGCCTCAATGGCCTCGGCCATGAGGTGGGCCGACGAGTGCCAGAACGTGGCTTTGCCTTCGGGGTCATCCCATGTGAAGAGTTGGATGGTGGCGTCCTCATTGACGGGGCGCATGGCATCCCACATCTTGCCGTTCACCTTGGCGGACAGCACATTACGTGCCAATCCCTCGCTAAGGCTCTTGGCGATATCCAACGGCGTCACGCCTGCTTCAAATTGTCTGACACTATTGTCAGGGAAGGTTATGTTAATCATAAAAATAGGTCTTTTTGAAAGCGGGTGCAAAAGTACAAAATATTTCGTTACGAAACACACAGATATAGAGCCTTTTTGGGAAATATTTTTCAGACTCGCCAAATGGCACTATTTCGGCACTTGTTTTCCCCTTTTGACGACCCGCAGCGGATGGCTAAATAAAAGGAGCAAGCACGGTTTTTCCGACCAAGACGTTTGGTCAACAAAATACTAGTTAAAGAAAGTTCTTATGGAGCATAACTTGTTGGATTATTGTGTTTTGTTATTAAATGAAAACTCCTTGGAGCAATTTTTAGAAGTACTCTATGATTATTTTTCATAAAAAAACTATTTTTGCATCGAATTAAAAGATGGAAATATGTTTAATCAAAGAATAATCACCATGAAAAAACTATCGTTAATCCTTTCGTTTTCCGCGCTCACCTTAGGTTTGTTCGCGGTTATGTCATGCAATTTTTCCAACAACCAAGGGCAGCAGAATGCAACAGATCAACCTGCCGAGACCCCACAAACGACGCTTTTCAAAGCCGTTGCCACCGAAAATGATGTTTTCCCTGCGAACTGCGACACCATGGGCATAGCATGGGGCGACCTCAACCAGGACGGCCTCAAGGATGTGGTCGTAGTGGCCACGCCGCGTCTTCCCGAAAAGATGCAAACCCGCGACGATGGTTACGAATACAATTTCAACAGCCCTGTGATGGGCATCTACTTCGGCACCACGGACGGGAAACTAGCACTCTACAAGGAATACGAGAACACCATCCCTGGCACCGAAGACGAGTTTTGTTTCATAGAGTTGGAGACGGAAATCTCTGACAAGGGCATTTTGTCGTTCAACATTGAGTATTTCTATTCCGCAGGCTCTACGAATACCAATTACAACAAGTTCCTGTACAGGTACCAGGACAACGACTTCTATCTCATCGGTGCCGACACCGGAGCTTTGTCGCGCTATTCAGGCGAAAACGAGGTAGTAAGCTTCAACTATCTTACACATAAAAAACAGACCATCGTCTCAGACGTTTTCGACGAAAGCGTGGAACCCAAAGAGACTTGGGAGACGATTCCCGAAAAACCGCTCGAAAAACTTGGTGCCAGATTGCTGGATGAGATTTAGGCCTTTTGGAACAACCAACGGGGGCGGCAATGATGCCGCCCCCTTGCTTTTATCTTGCATTCTTGCACTCTTCAAGAAGGTGACGAGGTGATAACGATCCTCCTTCTTAAAAAAATGAGTGACTTAAGTCAGCAGCAAATCACTATTCCATATAACCACTTATTATTGCGCCAAATCTATTCAACATGAAAAAAAACATCACCCTGCTTTTCTTCCTAACCATGTCATTCTTCTGCCAAGCCCAAGACTGGTTCGGTTTCAACCGCTTCAAGGACGACAACGAACGCATTATCGCAAGCGGCGATTACCCAGAGGTGGTCTTTATGGGCAACTCCATCACCGAAATATGGGCCGTCTACCATCCAGATTTCTTCACCAACAACCACTTCTGCGGCAGAGGCATCGGCGGACAGACTTCGGCGCAGATGCTGGTGCGCTTTACCGCCGACGTCATCGACCTCCACCCCAAAGCCGTGGTCATCATGGCCGGCACCAATGACGTGGCCCTCAACAATTACTGGGTGTCGCCCGAACAGGTGGTCGACAACATCGTCGCCATGTGCAATTTGGCCCGTGCCAACGGCATCGTCCCCCTCATCAGTTCGATACCGCCTTGCGCCATGTTCCGATGGAGACCCGAGGTCAAAGACGCTGCACAGACAATCGCCAGCATCAACCAAAACCTTAAGGTTTATGCCGAGGCGAACGACATCGTTTACATCGACTACCATTCCGCCCTCGCCGACAAGAACCTCGGTTTTCCCAAAACGCTCAGCGACGATGGTTGCCACCCCAATCCCGACACTTATTTCATCATGGAAGAAATGGCATTAGAGTCCATTCGAACGGCCCTCAAAAGATAAAACCTTATTTTTGCGTCAAAATAATGGCACATGAAAAAACTATTTCTTGCTCTTCTATTGGCCATAGCCACCATCACCCAAGCATTTCCACAATCCGCCAAGCAGGTCGATGAGGCGTTGGCCCACCAAACCGCACAAGCCTTCGCCAACACGCGGTTGGCACTAAAAGGCCTTGATTTGAACCTGGTCTCAAACGAAGGAAACTACATCTACAATATCGGCGACATAGGCTTCGTCATCATTGCGGGCAACACGGTTTTGCCTCCTGTACTGGGTTGGTCTGACCAAGGCATTTTCCCGTCTTTGGAAGGCGCACCCGAGAACTTCACTTCGTGGATTGCGCATTATTCAGCGATGACCGACTTCGCCGTCGCCAACGGCATACAACCTGAAACCAAAGTGCAACGCCAATGGGACGATGCCACACAAGGCATCTTCGGGACACGCAACGCCACGACCGTTGACCCTTTGGTCAACACACACTGGAACCAGGACTGCTACTATAACGAATACTGCCCAGCCACTGGCGGTTGGTGGTGGGGCGGTCCCTGCGGCCACTGCTATGCCGGTTGTGTGGCCACCGCCATGGCCCAGGTGATGAAATATTGGGACTATCCCGAGTCGGGCTTTGGCTCACACAGCTATGTCCACAGCGAATATGGCGAGCAGAGCGCCAACTTCGGCGCCACCACCTACCACTGGAGCCAGATGCCCAACGAAATATGGAGTCACAACGATGCCGTGGCCACCCTGCTTTATCACTGCGGCGTGAGCGTCAATATGAACTACGGCCCAGACGGCAGCGGCGCCCAGAGTGCCGACGTGGAAACGGCACTCCGCTCCTATTTTGGCTACTGTGGTGCAAAATATCGCATGAAGAGCAACTATCAAGAAGAGGCATGGATCGCCTTGCTCAAGGCAGACCTCGACCAGTCACATCCCATCTATTATTCCGGTGCCAACGGCGACAGCGGCCATGCTTTCGTGTGCGACGGCTATGACAGCAGCGACCTCATGCACTTCAACTTCGGTTGGAGCGGCAGCGGCGATGCCTACTATTCCACCTACGATGTCAACGGCTTCAACCAAGGCCAGGCCGTGGTGAGCAACATCTTCCCTGTCAGCATCCAAGCTGACGCCAATGGTATCATCTACGTCGCAGAAGACGGCATCGGCGACGGTTCGTCATGGGACAACGCCACCGACAAACTACAGTTTGCCTCTGCCCTCTCAAGCGGCGGCAGCACCAGAGTATGGGTAAAAGCCGGCACCTACTATGGCGACACCTCTGACGCCGAAGGCGCTTTCAATATCTCATCCTACAACCGTGTGTATGGCGGCTTTGAAGGCAACGAAGGTCCCGACTACGACCTCTCACTGCGCGACTTCGACAAAAACGCCACTATCCTTGACGGTCAAGGCCAACGACGCGTGCTGTTGCTGGACGAACCCCTCACCGCTGCCTCGACGGCCATCTGGGACGGTTTCACTATCCAAAACGGAAGCGCTGGTAGCGGCGCTGGAGTATATCTGAACAACTATGCTACCCTCACAAACTGCAACATCTATAACAACGAAGCCACCATGTACGGCGGCGGTGTCTACATCAACTCGACGGGCGGCACGGCCCATGTCTCGCTGCACAACTGCCGCATCATGGACAACAGCGCCTCGATGGGCGGCGGCGTTTGCGACCGCGTGGGCGCAGACTATACCAACTGTCGCATCAGCAACAACATCGCCTCTACCAAAGGCGGTGGCATCTACCTCTACAACAGCGCCGAACCGACGCTGAAAAACTGCATCATCAGCAACAACACCGCCAACAACGCTGGCGGAATGTACGCCCGCGGCCAGTTCACCGCCTACAACTGCGACTTCGTGATGAACCTCGCCACGGAGAGCGTCGGAGGCATATACCACGAGAACAGCCACAACAAATACTACAACTGCATCGTGTGGGGCAACGTCGCCAACGGCTTACCCAACCAGTTCGCCGGCTTGAGCGACTTCGACCACTGCGCCGTCTGCGGCATCGTCAATGGGTCGGACAACTATGACATCCCCAACGAGAACAACGGCGACGAGCCAGGCGTCTACGTCCGCTTCACCCATCCCGCAAGCGGTGCCGGTGCATCGCACCACCGAGAGGACTGGAGTTTGAGACCGCGTAGCATCTGCCTCAACGCGGGCAAACCTAACACCACGGGACTGGGCAACACCGACATCGCCGGCAACCCGCGCCTGCAAAAGGGCCGCATCGACATTGGCGCCTACGAGAGTTGCGCCTCGCTCACTCAAATTGAGGATGCTTTTTATGAAAGCGACACTCCGTATTGGTTCTTCAACCGTCCATTGACCGAACCTGGTTACTATACAACCGTGCTTGAAGGGCATGACTGCGACAGCGTCATCGGTTTGACTTTGATGGTTTTGGAAGGTGTGGAAGAAGACGGCCCTTCGACTCCTTCGACAGGCTCAGGAACCGCAGGGACCTATGCGGTATGGCCCAACCCAACGAATGGCATCCTGCATATTGAGGGCGAGGAAACCCTAAAAGTGGAATTATACAACCTCGTTGGACAACTGATGATCAGCAAAGAAAACACCAATGACATTGATTTGAGCGGTCTTGAGGAAGGCATTTATTTCCTCGTAATCAACAATAAAAACGGAGCGAAATCCATCACTAAGGTAATCAAAGAATGACAATGAAAAAGGCCTATTTTTCAGCAGGTTGCTTCTGGGGCGTGGAGTATTACTTCAAGCGTCTCAAAGGCGTGACGAAGACCGTCGTCGGTTTCATGGGCGGCGACATGGAAAACCCCACTTACAAACAAGTCAAGACTGGTACCACAGGGCATTTGGAGACCATCGAAGTGGAATACGATCCCGAATTGGTTTCCTACGAAGCCTTGTTGCGCTATTTCTTTGAAATCCATAACTTTGAGCAAGTCGATGGTCAAGGTATTGATATTGGAACACAGTATCTTTCAGCCATTTGGTTCAACGACACCATGGAGCGTGACACGGCCATTAAGGTCTTTGGCGAACTGATGCAGATGGGCTATCATCCGGCTACGCAGATTCGGCAGACCATGCCTTTCTACACCGCCGAAGACTATCACCAAGACTATCTGGACGAGCGCGGTGAGACGCCAGAATGCCATATTTACCGGAAGATATTCTGAAAAACTTGTAGGGCTGTCATATTATGTCAACCGCGCTAATCATCCATGCGCGGTTGACACGGTGTGACAACCCTACAAACCTATAAATGTTGGTTATTTCACCACAAATTTATATGTCATTCCATCAATGGCAATGAAATACATGCCTTGAGGCAGATTCGACACATCAATTTGTTGGGTTTCTCCAGTGATTTGTCCCGTCATCAAGGTTTGACCCATGGTGTTGGTGATGTGGAATTTGGTTTCGTCTGGTAGAGACGTGGCGCGCCGCGTCTCTACAAACAAAATACCGTTGGTGGGATTTGGATAAACCGTTAAGGTCCCTGAGCTCGTCGAAGGGCCGTTCTCTTCCATGCCATCGGTTTGCACGGTGACGTAGTCATGGATGCCGTCAACGGACATGGCTGGCTCCGATTCGCAGGTGCCACCCACAATTGTGTTGATGGCAGTCACCTGGTAATAAAAGGTCTCCGAACTGGTGTCATGGTCATCAAAATGCATGTCTGTACCAGTGGCAATACCAATCAAATCATAGTTCTGGCCGTCAGTGGAACGATACACATAGTAACCGTACGTCGTGCTCGTGGTGCCTGCCCAAACCACATTGGTGACCGTGATATCGTCGATGACCAGCGAATAGTTCGACACACGGGTGAAATGGCGGAAACCGAGGTAAACCTCCTGGCCTTCATAGGCCGAGAGGTCGACAGAATAGACTTGATATGGGTTGCTGGAATCCCATTCGGCAATGGTGGTGATGTCCAACCCGTCACTTGAAGCTACGGCCACTCCAAAATGTTCCGTCGGATACGAGGGATCATAGCCTGCAGCATAGAAGGTCATTGAGGCATTCTCCATCACTTTCACTTTTGGCATGAAAGCGTAGTTGTCGGGCTGAAGCGCTCCAAGGCCATTCATATAGGAAAACGAACTCAAAGAGGCGTTGGTGTTAGTCGTGTTCACCGAACCATCAGAATTCATGCCGCCCCCGCTATAGATGCCAAAAATCTGTCCGTCGCCATCGGCATCGAGGAAAGTCCAGCCTTGAGGGTCTTCCTCAAAACCAGTGTAAATCTCGCGTTCCCACGAAATCCTCACTTTGTCTCCCATATTCTCTGCCCTGAGGTTTTTAGGTGCCACGCAATCCAATTCGACTTCATCACATTGCGGAGCGGCAAGAGCATAATAGTCACCTGTCTCGCGACTGCCCTCTTGGATGATACGGATGCAATAATTAGAGGTATAGCGATTCACTTCATGTGTGAACGAAGTCTCACCGTGATTGAGGGTGGCAATCAGTTCGTCATCAGCATAGACCAGCGCACCTATGGCAGGGCGCGTCACCTCAGCCTCAATGCCAGTCACCTTGATATCATCGAGGCAGAGGAAATAGGTATCACCCGTTGTGTTGAAGTGGCGAATGGCGACATATATCTGCTGTCCGGCGTAGGCCGAAAGGTCGGCAGAATATTCGGTGTAGGTACCCGTGCTGTTCCACTCCTGAATCATGGTGAAATCAGAAGGATTGGTGTTGCCCGATGTGGATACGGCCACGCCAAAATGTTCAGGATCAGGGGCAATACCCGGCATGTCGGCATCGCAAGCCATAAAGGTAATGCGACCATTGGCAGTTGGAGTCAATCGTGGCGTGACGATGAAATTGTCGGGGTTGAGTTCGTCCATTCCAGCCATCCATGACCATGAACGCAGGCCGATGCCTCCATTATAACCACCATAAGGATACACACGGAAATTCTGTCCGTCGTTATTGGCATCGATGAGGGTCAAGTCAGAAAAAGTACTGTCGGCAAAATCGTAATAGAGTTCCTCCACTGGAAAAGGCACATTCATCTCAGGCAATGTCCAAGAGAGTTGCACTTGGTTGCCATCGCTTTCGGCCTGCAAACCGGTAGGTGAACCTTGGAAATGATCGGGGGTGCGGTAGGTCCAAGCGTATTCATTCTCCAGCGTCACTCCCGATTGGTAATGAGCCCTCACCGTAGTCGTATGGCTTGAACCATCGGCAAAACCAGTGGTATTCAAAAGATAATGGGTGCCGCGCTGGTTAGTGGCCACTGTCTGGCCATCGAGAACGATGTCACAGCCCATCAATGAAGAAGCGTTTTCATCGCCGATAAATATGTCGTCAACGCAGATGGCGAACATGTCGGTGCAGTTGAAGTGGCGAATAGCAAGAAAGACCTCCTGACCAGCATACGAGGAAAGGTCAACGGAATACTGACGCCAAATGCCTTGACGGTTTCCTTGGCCTTTGGAAGACAAAGTCCATTCCTGCAAGGTGGTGAATGCCATCGGGTCATTGTTGACCGTCGTGGAGATGGCCACTGCAAAATGCTCAGCGCAATATTGCTCATCCATAGCGCAAGCCCAGAAACTGATGATACCGCCTACCGAAGGCAAAATCACACGAGGAGAAACCATGAAATTGTTGGGCGTGAGCGGCGAAGTGGTTGTGTTATCGTAGGAATACGACACCAACATACCATCCGAATTGCCATAGCCCATGCCGCCTGCAGAAGGCAGTTGCCAGTTATGGCTGTCGCCGTCAGCGTCGATAAGCGTCCAGTCGAGGATGCGACCTTCGTCAAAATCATCCTCAAAACCCCAAAAATAAGCCCCGTTGGGCGAATAGACGGCAGGCGCATGGTAAAGCATATAGCCCGATGAAGAGACATAGTTTTCAACGCCCATTTGGGCACTAGCTCCGAAGGGAGCCATCATGAGTAGCGCCATCGTCAAGAATGGCAAAACGTGTTTTTGCATAGGAATAAATGTGGATAAATGTTTTTGAAATAGGGCTGCAAAGGTAGAATTTTTATCCTGACAATCCAAAATCGCAGAGCAAAACCAAATAAAAAGACCATTTTCCTCTTTGATAAAAAGAAATAATCGCTACCTTTGCGCATCATTTTCACTAAAACCAACAATTATGGCAAAAAACATCGAAGAAATCAAAGCCGCGTTGGCCGCTTACGGCATCACCGGCGTGAAGGACATTTACTATAACCCGAGCTATGAGCAGCTCTTCAAGGACGAGATGGACCCCGCCCTGACCGGCTACGACAAAGGCGTGTTGACCGAACTCGACGCCGTCAATGTGATGACCGGCATCTACACCGGCCGTTCGCCCAAGGACAAATACATCGTCATGGACGCAAAATCGAAGGACACTGTGTGGTGGACCACCGAAGGCTACAAGAACGACAACCACCCGATGAGCGAAGAAGTCTGGGCACAGGTGAAAGACCTCGCCAAGAAACAGCTCAGCGGCAAGAGCCTCTATGTCGTCGACGCCTTCTGCGGCGCCAACAAGGACACCCGCATGGCCGTCCGTTTCATCATGGAGGTGGCATGGCAAGCCCATTTCGTACTCAACATGTTCATCAAGCCCACAGCCGAGGAACTGGCTGACTTCAAGCCCAACTTCACCGTCTACACCGCTTCGAAAGCCAAGGTCGACAACTACAAGGAACTCGGACTCAACAGCGACACTTGCGTGGCCTTCAATGTCAC
>JAEEGG010024651.1_pt1 | contig 11628 bp, 7 predicted proteins | sample 9134161 | NCBI WGS metagenome assembly JAEEGG01 (sample SAMN16246543, study PRJNA631951) | gut metagenome | biome: gut microbiome; feature: rumen; material: CR-attached | host: Bos | place: Iran: Karaj | collected 2018-10 | reverse complement strand
TGACGAAGGTGTAGCCAGCGTTGGCCGTCGCGGTCAAAGTGACCGATGTGCCGTAGGCGTAGGTGCCGCCCTCCGAAACCGTGCCGCCTTCCGCCGGGTCAGCGGAGACCGTGATGGTGTAGCTGTCCGCGCTGAAGTGGGCCACGTAGTCACTTGCCTCTGTCACAGTGAACGTGTAGGTGGAATTGGTGCTGACCACGGTTCCGTCCTTAGTCCAGTTGACGAAGGTGTAGCCCGTGTTGGCCGTCGCGGTCAAAGTGACCGATGTGCCGTAGGCATAGGTGCCGCCCTCCGAAACCGTGCCGCCTTCCGCCGGGTCGGCGGAGACCGTGATGGTGTAGCTGTCCGCGCTGAAGTGGGCCACGTAGGAAGCGTCGCCCGTCACAGTGAACGTGTAGGTGGGGTTGGTGCTTACCACGGTTCCGTCCTTCGTCCAGTTGACGAAGGTGTAGCCCTCATTGGCCGTCGCGGTCAGCGTGACCGATGTGCCGTAGGCATAGGTGCCGCCCTCCGAAACCGTGCCGCCTTCCGTCGGGTTGGCCGTAGTCGTGATGGTGTAGCTAGCTGTACTAAAGTTAGCCACGTAGGAAGCGTCTCCCGTCACAGTGAACGTGTAGGTGGGGTTGGTGCTCACTACGGTGCCATTCTTTGTCCAGTTACTGAAGGTATAGCCTGCATTGGCCGTTGCGGTAAGCGTAACAGAAGAACCATAGGCGAAGGTTCCGGCCCCTGTGACACTACCTGCATCCGTCGGGTTGGTTGAGGCCGTAATAGTGTAGCTATTGGCGCTGAAATTGGCCACATAGGCGGCATCCCCAGTCACAGTGAAAGTGTAAGCGGCATTGGTGCTGACCACCTCTCCATTCTGGGTCCAGTTGAGGAAAGTGTAGCCCGTGTTGGCTGTCGCTGTCAGCGTAACAGAAGAACCTTCGGCGTAACTTCCCGCCCCTGTGATGGTACCTGCTCTGGGTGGGTTAGTCGTGGCTGTAATTTGATAGCTGGCCGTGCTGAAATTGGCCACATAGGTGGCGGGGGCAGCTATGACGTTGAAGGTATACGTGGCATCGGTGCTGACCACCCGTCCATTCTTGGTCCAGTTGGTGAAGGAATAGCTATCGTTGGCCGTTGCGGTAAGCGTACATTCAGCACCATATTCATATTCGCCTCCACCACTTACCGTTCCTCCCTCAACAGGATTTGCTACAGCGTTGATGTTAAACAAAGGAAGTGGCATTTCACCACAATCCATATCAAACTCATACAAGAAATTGCTACTCAAATCAGAGCCTTGGCAAATCTCCGTACCATCCGAATAGCTTATTGTGAATGAGCATTCGAATGCCCAATAATTCTTAACCCAAGTCAAAGTGATATGGCTACCTTGAACCAACTTAAGTACTTGCGTACCTGAATAGCCTTCTGACAATGTAAGTGTGTATGAATATCCACAATCATCGGTTACTATTAACTTGTTTCCATTCCAGCCGTCGCCATAGGTGTCTTCAAAATCAAATACGACGGCACATCCATATCCCTCCCTGAAGTTCGCCACAAGGTTTCTGCCTTCCGTTACAACAAACGAATAGTTTGTATCATAAGAAACATGTCTCCCGTTTTCAGTCCAATCAACAAAGAGATAGCCCTCGTTGGCCGAGGCTGTCAGCGTGCATTCTGCACCAAAATCATATACACCTCCACCCGTTACCGTTCCTCCTCCAGCAATATTTGCCACAGCAGTGACTTCATTAATGCTGGGTCTGAAATGGGCCACATAATGACGATGGTACGTGTAATCAGTCCTAATACTGCCGTTGTAACACAAACTCAAAGAATCCCACTCATTCCACGCGAAATCATCCGTCCAATGATAGAATGTGTAACCTTCGTTGGGAGTGGCACAAAGGTCAACATTTATAAGGTAATCTCCATTTGCTTGTTCCTGATAGACAAAGAGTCCTGAGCCACTCACCGAACCACCTTGGGGAGGCTCAGCCGTAGCCAATATTTCCCATTGGCACGGATCCATTTCCTGAATGTTGGAAAAACTACTCCAAACTGGATTGTACAGGAAATTGTACAAGTCACCGCAAACCACATATACGGGAATATCCGTATTGACACCAATAAAAATACTTTCCATATCACCTTCTATCCACCCTCCTGTTCCCAATGCAGTGATAGAAGCAAGTCCTTCACAGCCATAGAAAGCATAATCATAAATACCTAATATAAAGGCTCCTAGTGTCAAACCCGAAAAGCCGCTACAACCGGAAAAAGCGTATGGACCAATCTCCGCTTCACCGAGGATGGTCAAATCGCCCGTGAAGCCACTACAGCCTTGAAAAGCACCGTCTTCGCAATTCCCCCAGCTATACCCTATTTGAGTCACCGTATTGGGGATAACCAAGTCGCCCGTGAAACCGCTACAACCCATAAAACACCCGCAACCTATCGCACTCAAAGAATTGCTAAGAGTAAGTGTACCGTTAAAACCGCTGCAACCGGAAAAAGCATAAGACTCTCTCCAATCCCAACCCCAACTCACATACTCTCCTCCCAAAATGGACACAGAATTGGGTATGACAAGATCTCCCGTAAAGCCATTACAATCTTCGAAAGCATGGGAACCAATTATGGTGAGTGAATTGCCAAGGGTCAATGTACCATTAAAGCCGCTGCAACCAGAAAAAGCAGCGTATCCTATCTCAGTCACAGAATTCGGAATCACAAGGGAACCCACCAATCCATCATGTTCATAAAAACCATAATCACCTATTGCCGTCACTGCATACGTATTTCCTTCATAGCTCACGCTTTCAGGAATCACCAGCGCACCAATGGCATTGGAGCCGTCCACATGTCCGATTACAGTAACCGACATGGCATCATTGATGGAGTAATTCAAATTGCCCACGGTAAACTCTTGGGCAAGTGCTTTTGTCATTCCTGTCGTGCATAACAACAGGGTGAATAGGATGGGCAAAAACATCCTTTTTAATTGTAAAACAATTATTTTCATATTAGGATTTTAATTAATTATCTGCTTGCAAAACTATGGAGATAATTTTAATTTTCAAAACATTATACAAAAGTGTTTCAAGAAAAAACCCCGCAAGATATTTTGCGAGGTTTTAGGTATTGTTTTGAGACGAATGACAGCACACTTGCCACTGTCGGAATCTCGAAAAGTTACTTGACAATGACAAGCTTGCCAGTCTGTGAGTGTTTTCCGCAGCTGACCGTATAGGTATAGACTCCAGAAGCCAATGAGCGCAAGTCGAGAACCTTTTGCACTTCGTTGCCAGACAGGTTGTAGGTCGCTACAGTTATGCCGAGGGGATTGGTCAGGCTGAGACTGGCCTTGGCGGCATCGGCAGGCAGGGTATATGCTATGGTTGCCCACGTGGCGGCAGGATTGGGGCTTACGCTGACGGTGAATCCCAAGGCTTCGTTCAAGGAGGCATCCGCAACCCAGCCTCTTCCTTCTCCCCTCTCTTCAGGCACAGAGGGACACGCATAGGCTCTTAACTGGCCTTCTGTTATTTCCTCCAGCAAGGCTTCGGCCATTGCCTGTGAAGTGCCGTTTCCCGACGAGGCGATGCCATTTACCGTGGCGAGTTCGGTGTCTGTCAGCTCGAAAACGGTGCGGTGTTCCCTGTTGAGGATCTGGTACAGGCCTATCAGGCGTATGTAGTCCGAATGGTCGGAGAGGGCTTCGCCTTGCAGGCCGTACAACTCGGGCAGCATGTTGGCCAAAGCGAAGGCGTTGGTGGAATCGCCTTCCTCCAGGTAGGAGGCCACAATCATCCTATCGGATGCGATGTCGTCCATGTTGCCGAGCCAAGTGCGGAGCTCCACGAGATCGGTAACACTGTCGTTGAGGCAGCTGCGCACGATGTCGCCGGCAGCGAGGCTGTAGGCATGCTTGTATTGTGCCATCTGTGCCAGCAGGGCGGTGCGTGCCGTGAAGCCCGAGGCCATCTGCCTGAGCAGGTCTGTCATATAGTCGGGCAGCGGGTGCTCCTTGTTTTCCAGGTAGCTGATGAGCGTGTCCTTCTTCAGCTCGTCGGGGTTGGCGGCGAGGATCTCGAACAAAACGGGGTCGGTGAACACGTCGTAGCGGTCGGCGGCTGTGGTCAGCACCTTGCCTGAGACGTATGGCGAGAGGCCGAGCAGCTGGGCACGAAGCCGCCACATGTCGGATGAAGTGGCGTTGTTGATGTCGGCCACTTGCGTGGGGATGCTGCCGCCGTCGATGCGGCTTTCGTAGAGTTGCAGAAGGCTGTTGTAGGCTGAACGAGCCGAGAGGTAGTCCGACGCCAGCGCGGCCTTTTCGGAGGCCGACTTCGACACCGAGCCGCCACCCCCGTAATGCGAAAAGCATCCGTTGGAGTTTTGTGTGTCTTTGGCATTTACGCGGTAGAGCAAAGCATTGTCTGGCGTTTGGTCTGTATCGCCAATGTCATAATAGTACTCGATAACCTGGTTGCCATCATTGTAGAATTGGTACAGTCTTCCACTGAAGGTGTTGCCCGCAGGCGATGCCGACGAGCCCTGCTGCGAGTCAATGTCGCCAACATTGCCATCCTTGAGTACGCAGAAGTCGATAAGGTTGCCCGTGTTCGTATTGCAAGTATAGGTAAGGCCGGGAGCCGGGGTGTTGGGCAAGGATGTTGCTCCTATGTTGACACCTACAGCCACGTTGCCGCAGCGCAGGCCGTTGAAATCGTTATGGTAAATGTCGTTGCTCCCTTCCGAGTTGACAACCTCAATGCCATAGGGCGAACCCGTATTGGCCGTTTGGGGATGGAAGGTGTTGTCTTCGATGCAGAAGTTCTCCACCCCGTCGGTATAGATGCCGAAATTGCAGGTCCAGTTGCAATCCACGGTGAAGTCGTTGCCAACGATAGTGCCGTAGCCTGAGTTGAGGGCATAGATGCCGCAGGTGTTTTTACGGAACAACGAGTTCTTGACGCTGAATGCACATGCCCCACCACCGTCGTCCGAGGCGTGTATGCCTTGATAGAAGCCATGGAAAGTGGGACGTACCAAGTCTTCCTCTGGGCAGGGCACGACATTGAGGTTTTCGCAGTATGAATCCACCCCGAAGCTTGCCGAATAGGCGCCGATGCCAACACAAAACGGCCAGACGCCTGTGACGTTTCTATTGGCTGAAAAGCTGCAACCATAAAAACTAAGACCTTTGACGCGTGACAAATCGACATGCTTGTAGAATGTTTCCGTTCCGATGTAGTCCTCGTCTATCGTGAAGGTGCAGTTGCGGAAATAGCCGTTGTAGCTGGCCTTCACGCCATAAAAGACATTGGAGTAGTGGAGTGCGTGTACCGCCTTGGCATTGTTGCGGAAGGTGGCGTCGGTGGCATGGATGATGCCGCCGGTGGTGTTCCAATAGTCGGGCCGCCACAGCTCCACGGCGCATTTGGCGTTCTCGATGACGGCGCCGTTCTTCAGCTCCAAATAGCCTTGGCCGTAGCTGCCGTTGATTTCGTATTGGTGGGTGCTGCTATCGCCCCAGACTTCGATGCCGGACCACATTTCTCCTGCACATGAATTGGTAAGTATGCCGCCATTGAGTATAAGACGACCACCAGGTTTGACTATAATCTTGGCATATTGCGAGCAATACACAGTACCTGTAATCGTAAGTGTAGCTCCTTCTTCAATGGTTACATCCATAGGAAGAAAATGATTGTTACTGCTCCAAGTCGTGTTTGTTGTTACACTAAAAGACGATGTTCCTAATGGGATTAATGAAAGTTGGTTCTCATTTGTAATGGTAATGTTTTTTCTAAGGCTTCTAACAAGTCTTACTTCGGAATAAACATTCACTTGAACGAAAGCTTCTCCTGTTGCTATAGGCATAACTTTCACCATAACTCCTGTATTAGAAACAATGGCAAGATTAGTACTCGTGGTCCATTCGAAAGTATAATTATTCGGATGAATAATAGAGCAAGTATATTCTGATTCATCACATAAATCAAAATGGGCATCTCCTAAAATATGGACCTCATGACCATACAAAGCGGCTTCAACAACCGCCATATGGACATCCACAAGACCATAGCCGACTTCTTGATTCCACGTTCCGTTAGGATGATAATAATTAAAATCCTCGTTATAATCATAATTGCTGACTTTCTGAGCTGTACTTTCCAAAATAGTATAGACTTGTTCTCTTGTAAGTTCTGGCCTTACAGAAAGCATTAATGCAGCCACACCACTAACATGAGGACAAGCAGCTGAAGTCCTTTGAAAGTCCATAAAATAATTACCATTAGTTTCTCCATTAACTCCTTCCCTATCAGTTGTAGGGATTGCGTATCCAGGTGCTATCAAATCCAGTTCCAATCCATAGCAAGATTCGCCATGTCTCTTTCCGTTCCTATACATAGCTCCTACCGCAAGAACTTCATTGAGTGACGCTTCACAAGTAACTGATTGATCTACACTATTTGCTGACTTGTTTCCAGATGAAAAACACACAATACAACCTTTTCCATTCCTTCCATTTGTTGCGGCTTTAACAATTGCATTATTAATATAATCATTTGGTTCAGCACTTCCCCAAGAACAACTTAGTATACTTGCATCAAAATCTTCCCAAGCTTTTGTGATAGCATTTGCGACTTTTTTTGCAGAGAACATATACCAAAACTATATGGATTATTCAAATTTCTAAAAATCCTTATTGGTACAATTCTTGAATGCGGAGCAACTCCTGCAATACCTATATTATTATGTACAGCAGCAATGATACCTGCGCAACACTCTCCATGTTTGTTTTTAGGTCTCGGCCTTCCTGTGCCATCTCCATTAGCTGTATATCCATCAAGAACAACACAAACACCATTCTCTTCATAGAAATCTTCATGTTCTTCTACACCGTCATCAATTACTGCAACTTTAATATAACCTCCAGGAGCATTGATTTCCTTTTGCAAAAAGTTCCACGCCTCCTCGGCTTTTATGTCTACTCCTACGGTGCCATTGTTTTGTCCAGTGTTTTTAAGATTCCACTGATCGTCAAAGTAAGTGTCATTTGTATGAAGTTCTCCTAAACTGTAAAAATTTGGTGAGGAATAAACCACATATGCAGTATCATACAATCTATTCGCTATGACACTAACAATCGTATCTGTTGAACAAACCAATCTGTACTCATTGTTACCTTCATAATATGCAGTAACATCGGGATATTGCAACAAAACTGGTTGGATATGAGAAGAATAATAAATACTGTCTTTTAGTTTTACATAAGTTTCATTGGTCAACCAAATAGGATTTCCATTCACTTGTTTAGCATATGTAAAAAAGCCAATATCATTGTTCGACAAGGAAATGAGAGAAATAAGCTCTGAAATATTTTTCGAAGCCAATGATTGGCTATTAACAATAATGTTGTTGTCTTAATCGTCTGCTAGAACTACATCTTCAACACTGTTGAAAACTCTTTCTAATCTAGCTGTAATGCTATCAAAATGATCAATATTATTTACAATAATATTTGCCGATGTGTAGTTTTCTTGCCAATAGTGACGATCACCATTGGCATAATAGAATCCGTATAAGGAATCATTTTGTGAATATGCGCCCAAACATATCATAATTAATATCAAAACATTTGTGATTTTCTTATTCATAGTCAATCGATTTTTTCTATACATTTAATTTTGTGATAAATAGGATCATAGTGAAAATAGCCGATGGGCTCAGCAACCAAAATTACTTGCAAAGCATCCTCGGTACGAAATTCTTTAGGAATGAATCCGTCGAAATAGATAATTCCTGTCTCCCCACCGTTATACTCAAATTCCAATTCGGCATGGACATTACTTCCTATTCTATCAAGTGGGTCTTTATGGTATAGGAATCTTCCTGTATAAATATCTCCTTCAACATATTCGCAGCCACTTTTCTTGATGCAACTTGACAATCCGAGACATCCTACTAAAAGCAGGAAGAAGAATGGTTTTATAATCTTATGTATTATGTATTTCATAGTTTTATGTTAAATGTTTGAAAAAAGAATATTTGCTATAAGAATTGTTTGATATTGTATATTTTCTATATTTTTTGTAGGTGGTGAAGAACTCTTCACTCTTTCACCACCTTGTCCGAATACACCTTCCCATCCTCCAAAATGACACGCATTGTGTAGGTGCCTGAGGGCAGCTGGTTCAATTCTATGCTCTCGAATGCCTTGTTTTGTGTGCGCACCAGACGCCCTTGCAGGTCGTAGAGCTCTACTTGGGCGGGTTGCACGTCTGGGGAGAACTCCATATGCAGCTGTTCCTTTGTGGGGTTGGGATAGAAAGCGTAGGGGCGAACAAAATCTTCCATCTTAGGAACAGAAAGCGAGCCATCGGCAAAGAACTTGAGGACAAATAAATATTCTGTTATATAATTTGGTACATCCCAATAACTGCCAGAAACCAAGCAACCTTCATCATCCATAGCCATAATGCTCATTGGCACAAAAAAAAGGCCATCTTTTTTATAATACCTTTGCCAAAGAATATTGGCATTGTCGTCAGTCTTGGTGACAACAATAGTATTCGGAACATCATAATACCCTGGACTAGGAACCTGCCAATCGCAAGTAAAGAAAGCATTTCCCTTTCCATCCATTATATTCTTGTATGCCGGGTATTTGATAACTTCGCTTTCGGGTCTCATATAAGATAGTTGAACCAAGCTGTCGTTTTCATTATATTTCACCATAAAAGATAGTTCAGAATAAAAATTGGGGTAATTGTCTTTATCAATAAAATCGGCGTAACCTCCAATAAGCAGCGAACCATCTGGTAAGCATTTCGCCCCAGATTCATTATAATCAAAGAATTGAAGAACATCTTGGAGTGTTTCCATCCTAATGGGAAGGCTTCTTTGGTTAATCACCTCAAAGTTTCTGTTCATCCGCCAAAGCGTCGCTTCCAGATTGTTAACAACAGTCTGAGAAAACTGTCCATAATCGCCACTACCGTCTTGATATTCGAATAGATGACCTTGAGAACCTTCTGAATTAAGAGTCTGTTCTGGAAATTCGCTGATAGCTAGCAAATCCCCATTGGCAGACAGACGAAGGAATATGCGGTGGTTTATTGTAGAAGGATTATATGGGTCAATTTCCACAGGCATTGTACATAAAACGAGTTCACCATGACTGTCCATAAGGCTTCTAACCCCCGACATGTATCTTTTATATTCATCTTGCAATTCTATTTCCCTCATCCAATTCAGGTTCAGATATTTGTCGAATTGTGCCAAAAAAAACTTTTGATACGAATGCCCCTCATCTTCAATTCTGCCTAAGGCGAGATAGAAATCCTCGTAATTGGGGGCACAATACAAGCCATCTATCAAAGAAAAGACCCCCTCTTGCCCTAAGGTAAGTTCTCCAAGGATTTCACCTGTTGGTGTTAATTTCATCACTTTTGCAGGTGAAGGCACAACCTCATATCCTAGTGCAAAATAGCCCGGCAAGCCTTCTATGCCAACATTTCCCCCATTACACACTGCAACAAAATAGCATTCGGCATCTCCTCCATCTTCGGAAATGACCTCAAGGGAATAGCTTCCATAATAAGGTCTTTCCCATGGAAAAGACTGTGTAACCATAAAATCGGGTTGCTGGCCGTATATTGGGATATAGGTAAACAGTACGATTATGATATATAAAAAGGTTTTATTTGTGTGTTTCATAGTCTCCGTAAAGATAGCATAAAAGTTGTATGACTCGGAATTAGATGTTCACGTTGCCGAAGCTTTGGTTGAAGCCGATGTAGACGGCATCATCGCCGGCACCGGCTATTATGGCATCTGGGCCAACGACAAACAACAAATCACCCATCAAATCTATTTTGTCAAATTCATTCGGCATATTTATATCCTCATAATAATGATAAAAAGGTGCCTTTTCAAAGTTCACAGCCTGCACTTCCCACGTGCATACGCCAATGGCACAGAGGCCAAGGAGAAGTAATGTTTTTTTCTTCATGATTGTGTAGCTTTTTCTTGTTAAACTTTTGTTTTAATCGGTTTTTGTGAATTCACGTGACGAAGATAGAATAAGAGGCACGGATTCCGAACCTTATTCCAAATTTTAAATTTAAAATAATTTACAGATTATTGATAATGAAAGGAATGAACACATCCCATTCCGAACATTATTCCGAACTTTTGAATGCTTTTCGGGAAAGGAATGAAGAAAAAAGATGCCGAAAACTACTTGATTTTGGGCCAATCCTTGCCTTCAGATGCCAATTGTATCTTTTTTCTGCTGCGGTTCCTGATCTTGTCCACCATATCGGTGGTCTTGTGGAACAGCAAGGCCTCGTCTTGCCTTGAAATGTTGAAATAGGACAAGATGACATCCAACTGCTCGTTCTGGTCCAATCCCAAATCCTCTTGTCTGACAATTTCCCGTAGCTGGGGATAGAGGCAATCCACGGTTTCCATCATTGCATCCAAATGTGCTTGTTTGCCGAAAACCGTTTTTTCCAGTTTTTTCAGTAGCTCATCATCTCCTTGGTTTTGCAAAAACAGATGCAGTCGAAGCATAATGGCTTGCTCCTTTTTAAGCCCAACGGCAAGCTTTTCGCCATAATCAGAAGCAGTTTGCTCCAGCCTTTCCTTTTCTTTGAGCAAATCCTTGTAAGCCTGTTCGCTTTCTTTGTGTTTCTGTGTCAGAAAGATTTGGTTTTGTTTTTGTTCCTCGCTCTGTTGCGCCAGTTCCTTGTTCTGTTGCATGAAATGGAACAAGTTGGCCTTTGTTTCTGCTTCTTGTTTTCGTGTTTTTGCCAGTCGAATCTGTGAAACGGCCAAGGCACCCAATCCAATGATGGCCACAATACCAAAAAATGTGATAATATGTTGTCTTTGAATAAGTTTTTTGTTCATCACATTTTTCAGACTCTCATAATCATATTGCTGTTGTATTCGAAAAATAGATTTCTTTTCTTGGCTTGACAATATGTCAAATTTTAGATTATCATGAGCTTTTAGATATCGAAGTGCCGTTGCGGTATCTCCTTGGATTTCTGCAAATCGAGATAAAGCACTGTAGGCAGAAACCTTGGTGTTATCTTTTATGTAATCAGAGGATAGATTGTTTTCTATTGACTTGTAATATGCAGCAGCAGAATCTATGCTTCCCATCGCTGTAAAAGTCTTGCCAAAATTCAAATATAGTAAAGCTTCTTCGGTGTCTGTAAACTTGGTTTCTCTGGCTATTTGTCTAAGACAGGTGGTAGCTTGGGAATAATTTCCTTGAAGTCGATAATAAACGGCATAATTGTTCAAGACCTTCCATTTGACTTTGGAAAATTGACTTTGCTCGGCATAGGCAAGACTCTTTCGTAGGCATAAATCAACACTATCGTATTGTTTTAAAACCATATATGCAGCAGCTTCCAAATTCTTTATTATAGCTCGTTCACCCAAATGCTTTTCGAAATATTTGTCAGCTGATTTTAATATATTGCTGTCCGCTAAAAGTCAAAGAGTAGTAGATGACGGAGTCGGAAAGCCAATAAATAGGCGATGAGGAAGGTTGCATGAAAAAGTAAGCCCCCCTCAGTCAAACAGGGTTGGCTCTGGGGGTGA
>JAEEGG010024728.1_pt1 | contig 11630 bp, 9 predicted proteins | sample 9134161 | NCBI WGS metagenome assembly JAEEGG01 (sample SAMN16246543, study PRJNA631951) | gut metagenome | biome: gut microbiome; feature: rumen; material: CR-attached | host: Bos | place: Iran: Karaj | collected 2018-10 | reverse complement strand
TCCACAGCAAGGGGTTCGTCTACCTCAACCCCCCGCTCATCACCGCTTCCGACGCGGAGGGAGCCGGCCAGATGTTCCAGGTGACCACCCTCGACCTCAACAACGTTCCCAAGAACAAGAAGGGCGAGCCGGACTACAGCAAGGACTTCTTCGGCAAGATGACCAGCCTCACCGTGAGCGGACAGCTCGAAGGCGAGCTCGGCGCCACCGCACTCGGGGAAATCTACACCTTCGGACCCACCTTCCGTGCGGAGAATTCCAACACCCCGCGTCACCTCGCGGAATTCTGGATGGTAGAGCCGGAAATGGCGTTCTATGACATCAACGCCAACATGGACCTCGCCGAGGACTTCATCAAGCATCTCGTGAAGTACGCCCTCGACAACTGCTTCGACGACATCAAGTTCCTCAACGACCGCTACGATCCCGAACTCATCGAACGCCTCCAGGGCGTCATCGGTACCGAATTCGTACGGCTCGAGTACACCGAGGGCATCAAGATACTCGAGGAAGCCGCGAAGAACGGCGTGCAGTTCGAGTATCCGGTCTACTGGGGCGTCGACCTCCAGAGCGAGCACGAGCGCTACCTCGTGGAGAAGCACTTCAAGAAGCCCGTCATCCTCACCGGTTAGCCAAAGGACATCAAGGCCTTCTACATGAAGCAGCACGAAGACGGCAAGACCGTGCGTGCGATGGACGTGCTCTTCCCCAAGATCGGCGAGATCATCGGCGGTTCCGAGCGCGAAGCCGACCTCGGCAAGCTCGAGACCAGGATTGACGAGCTCCACATGAGCCGCAGGAACCTCGAGTGGTACATAGACACACGCCGGTTCGGCAGCTGCCCCCACAGCGGCTTCGGCCTCGGTTTCGAACGCCTGCTGCTCTTCGTCACCGGCATGGCGAACATACGCGACGTCATCCCGTTCCCCCGCACCCCCAAGAACGCTGAATATTAACGGATTATGTTGGTAATCGGTATCGCCGGAGGATCCGGCTCAGGAAAGACTACTGTCGTAAGTGCAATCAAGGAAAGGCTGCACGACGAGAAGGTCGTCGTCATCCCCCAGGACTCTTACTACAAGGATACGGGCGACCTCACGGACGAGGAGAAGCGCCATCACAACTTCGACCATCCGGACGCCATCGACTGGGAGCTCCTGTGCAAGCAGCTCGCCGAACTCAAGTCCGGAAAGACCATCCACCAGCCGGTCTACTCCTACATCTCCTGCACCCGGTCCAAAACCGAGACCGTGACCGTGGAACCGGCGGACGTCATCATCATCGAGGGCATCCTCATCTTCACCTGCAAGGAACTGCGCGAGCAGATGGACATAAAGATCTTCGTGGATGCCGACGATGACGACAGGCTGATGCGCGTGATGGCAAGGGACATCTCCGAGCGCGGGAAGGACGTGCACTGGGTCATCGAGCGCTATTCCAACACCGTGAAGCCGATGTTCCTCCAGTTCATCGAGCCCAGCAAGCGCTACGCCGACATAATCATCCCGCAGGGAGGCCACAACAAGGTGGCGGTAGACATCATCACCGCGACCGTCGAGAAATCCCTCAGGGAAAAGAAGACACTCTAAGTGAAGCGGCTTCCGAAAGAAGACAGGGCAGGACTGTATCTCACCGTCATCGCACACCTGACAGTGATTATAGTCCTGCTTGCCGTCAATCTCCACAAGCAGATCAGGAGCGAGAATTCCTTCGTGCTGGATTTCACCAAGCAGGAGGAACTCGAGAAGCTCCAGGAGCAGGTCGAGCAGTTGCAGAAGGAGAAGGAATTCCAGGAAGCCATAAGCCGCAAACTGCAGGAGGAACTCGCCGGGAGCGCACCCGTTTACCGCAACATAGCCGTGGACCGCGCCGCCCTGAAGGACGACCGCGGCACGGATGCGGAACAGTTGTACAAGGACGCCGAGAGGCTCCAGAAGGAACTGAACGCGGGGTACGACCTCCCGGACGAGGACCATGCAGACCCCACCCCCTACAAGAAGGACGACAAGGACAAAGGCGAGCCTGCGGCATATTCGGGCCCGTCGGTCGTCTCATATTATCTGGAAGGAAGGAAAGCCAGCCACCTTTCCATACCGGCATACCGCTGCCTCGGCGCGGGCCAGGTGACGGTGCTCATTCAGGTGGATCCTTCCGGGAAGGTAGTCAACGCCAAGATAGACGACAGCGTCTCATCCACTGACGGCTGCCTGCGCGCATTCGCCATCAGAGCCGCCAGGCTGTCGAAGTTCTCCGCGTCCACATCGGCTCCGGCGAAGCAGACGGGGAACATCGTCTACGAATTCATCGCACAATAAAGCTTACGATATAGTAAGCCATCACGCCTGAGGAGATAAGCTTCAGGCCGGTCCCGCACATGAAGCCCAGGAACGCTCCGATTCCGGCTTTGAACGCAGCCCACACGCCTTTGTTGGTGACCATCAGCTCTCCGAGGAAAGCCCCAAGGAGTGCGCCCGTTATCATACCTATGGGCGTGAAGAAAATGCCGGCAAACAGGCCTATGAGGGCTCCGGTAGACGCTGCCTTGTGCCCGCCGGTCCAACGGGTGGTCCACATCGGCACTACGTAATCCAGCACGGTGACGACTATGGTGATGGCAAGCCAGACCAGCAGGAAGGTCAGGCTCATCCCGCTTTCCTTCGCGAGGAAGACGAACAGGAGGCCGAGCCAGCTGATGGGCGGACCGGGGATGCCGGGGACGATGCTTCCGATGATGCCGATGATGGCGGCGATTACTGCGAGGATGTAAAGGACGGTCATCTTGTCAGGATTTACGCAAATATATGATTTTTTTATCTCGTTTTTATTAACTTAGAGTCTTGGCGGACATCTATATATATTAGAGCAAATTCCATACCCCATGGCACCAAGATTCCTGCGCCTCTGCGTCGTCACCGTCCTGATTCTCTTCGGCACGGCCCTCTTTGCACAACCGGGAGGAATGCGTATGGGAGGATACCAGATGAACAACGTCGCCTGGATTGTCGGAAACGTGGTCCTCTCCCCCGATGAGGAAGGCGGGGAGGAGATTCCTGGTGCCGGCGTTACGGTAATGGTGATAACGCTCAAGGAGCAGAAGGACAAAACGCTCAAGGCCACCGACACGCTCTATACGACGGTCTCCAACGAAGGCCGTTTCTTCTTCAGGATAGTGCCCGTGGGAAAGGCCTACGTTCGATTCAGCATGATAGGATATGAAGAGGAATCCAACCTTGTGTCCATCACCCCCGGCGAGAACAAGTTCCTCGCGAACCTGAAACCGGTGAAATACACGATAGACGGTGCAGTGATCAGGGAAAGAGTCTCCCCCATCTCCGTCAAGGGCGACACTATCTTTTTCAACGCCGCGGCAGTGAAGACGCTGAAGGGCGAAATGGCCATCGACATACTCGAGCAGATGCCGGGCGTGGAGGTTACGGAAGCCAGCGTATCGGTATTGGGAGAAACTGTGACCAACGTCTATGTGGACGGTGCTCTGCTCTTCGGACAGGCCCCGATGAAAGCCCTGGAGAACATCCCGGCGGAGGAGGTCACGACCATAAAGTCCTACCAGGAGTACGCCAACAAGGATCCTTTCCACAAGATCAGCAAGAACGAAGACAAACAGCGGGTGCTGGACATCCAGACCAAGAGCAAGCCCAAGCTCGTGACGGCGGGAGACTTCCTTGCCGGAGGCGGCTTCGACACGGACAGCACCTATCACAAGCCGCGCTACACCTTCGGCGGATTCGCATTTTTATCCTCGGAATCGCTGCAGGCGGGCCTCAACTTCAACATCAACAACATCAACGACGCGTCCGTGCGCATGAGAGGTGCTTCGTTCCGCAGCGCAAGGGGCGGCGGCTCGGCAGACCTGAGGATGGCTTCCGTAGGCCTGAACGTCACCAAGAAATGGATGAGCCCTACCACGAGGAATTTCGTACTCGGAACCATCAGCGCAGCCTACTCATTCTCGGACCAGTACAACGTCAGCGAGTCCATTTCCGAAAGGATTTACTTCCCGACATCCGCATACAGCTACAGGAAGGCGGAATCATCTTCCTACTCCAAGAACGGGTCCAGCACCCATTCGCTGCATTTAGGCGGGAGCAAAGCCCTGAAGGACGGAATGATTTCCGCCGGTCTGCACTACTCCTTCGGAGACAGGGAATCCTCATCCAGGAGCAGGAACTACAACTTCCAGGACGCCCTCCCACGCCAGGGAACATCCAATTCCACAGTGAGCGACAGCAGAAATCAGCAGGTCAGTGCCGAACTGTCCGCAAACAAAGGCTTCAATGACAAATTGCGGCTCGGCGGAGGAGTGGGCTATTCATACGGCTCCAGTGGCGGGACCTCCACCAAGATAGACACAACCACTTCCACCATCACCAACACGGTGCTGGACATCACCAGTGACGGCGATTCCAGGTTATTCAACGCACACGCCAGCATCGGATACGAATTGTCCGAGCGCAGCAGCATCGGGATAAGATACAACTACAGTAATTCTTTCAACCAGTCGCTGCAGTGGGCCTACGACGTCACCGATCCCGCCCAGGCGGCGTTGGATTCCATCAACACCCAGTTCAGGACCAACGACAACAACACCCACACCGTGACAAGCGAATTCAGGACTGCCCTGGCCGACGACAATGTCACCATGAGCGTACAACTGGCGATGAACTCGGTGGGCATCAACAGGTCGGACGATTTCCCGGAAAGCGACAGCTGGGCCCGGCGCTTCAACAGCCTGCGTCCCAGCCTCAGGCTCGCGAACAAATCACAGTTGAACCACTGGAATTTCTCTTACTCCGGCTCGAGCGTAACTCCATCGGTGGAGCAGGTGCGCCCGAAGCTAAACAACAGCAACCTGTACAGGGTCTCTGCAGGCAACCCGGACCTGAAGCAGAGCTACAACAACAAGATTTCCGCCTCATACAGCACCATCCTCGGACGGGAAGCCCGCGAAACCATCAGGGAAATGGAGGAGGATGAAGGCAGCAGGATCAGGGAGAACCAGATACGCTCGGACTTCACCACTTTCAGCGTGAACGTCGGATTCAGCACTACCAACGACGTGATAGCCGGCCGGAGCATTTATTTCACTGAAGAGACTTACCTCCCGGAATACAATTACACGATGCCTGCCCAGTCCACCTTCCAGTCCTATGCGAATGCGGGCAACAGCTACAGCGCAAACGCTTCGGTACGCTTTGGCACGCCGGTCAAATTCATTGGGAGCATCGTGAGCTCCGGCCTCTCGATGAACTGGGACAGCAGCCCGTCATATGTGGACGGCAACCTGATCACAACCAGGAACACCCGCCCGACATTCTCGCTGGGAATAAGGAGCAATTTCTCCAGGACCATACGATTCAACATCTCCGGCAACGGCTCCTACGTCCACTCCGCCAACACCGCCGGCAAACGCACCGACTACTTCACCGAAGCCCTCAGCGCCGGGGTCGAGCTGAACAACATCTTGAAATTGATGTACTTCTCCGGCAATTACACCAAGACTTTCATGCAGGGGATCAATTACGCGAACGCGAGGGACAACATTCTCGACCTTCGCGGAGGCGTACGCTTCGGACCGCGCAACAATTTCGACATCTCGGTTATGGTGCACGACCTCTTCAACAAGACATCGGGCTTCAGCACCTCCACGCACGCGGACTACGTAGCCAACTCCTGGAATCACAGTTTCGGACGTTATGTGATGCTGACCCTCGCCTACAGGTTCAACCGCCTCGGCAACAAAGGCGGCGGCCAGGGTGGTCCCGGAGGCGGAAAGAAGGGCGGTGGCCAGGGTGGTCCCGGAGGCGGTCCGCGCGGCGGCGGCCAGGGAAGGCCCTAGCCCGGACTAGAGGGACATCGCCTTCTTGAAGGTCTCGTCTGTCTGCAGGAAAATATGATAGTAAGCCTTGTCGCCCAGCTTTGAATAGCGGCCTACGAGGCCCTTCACCTGCGTCATCATATAGACTTTCTCGCCGGCCCAGAGCTTGGGGTCGGGCACGAGACCGTCCCTGGACTTCGCGAATTCGAGGAATGCGCTTTCCAGCCCGGCCCTGTCCAGATATCCCAGCAGGCGCTGGTAGTCGTCGATGGCAGAGAGTTCCTTCTTGTGGTTGTCGAAATACCAGGACGCGAAACGCATCGCAGTAGCCTTCTTGTTGCAGTTCACATAGAACCGGGAGGCCTTGGTGGTGTCCATTGGCACGAAGACGTCGGGGATGATACCGCCACCGCCATAGACCACGCGGCCGCCGACGGTATGGTATTCGACGGACTTGTCCACCTTCATGGAATCGGCATCGGTCATCTCGCCGGTGGCGTAGCGCTCATACACCTCATAATTATAGCCGGAGTCGTACGGCTTCTGGATGCAGCGGCCGGAAGGGGTGTAGAACCTCGCCACGGTCAGGCGCACCGCGGAACCGTCGCTGAAATAGAGCGGCTCCTGGACGAGTCCCTTGCCGAACGAACGGCGGCCTACGAGGATGCCGCGATCGTTGTCCTGCATCGCGCCGGCGAATATCTCGCTGGAGGAGGCGGAGCCGTCATCTATGAGCACCACGAGCCTGGTGTCCTTCAGGTAGCCCTTTCCGTCGGCCTTGTACTCCTCGCGCTCACGGTGCAGGCCTTCCATATAGACTATGCACGCACCCTTCGGCAGGAAGAGGTCGGAGAGCATCAGCGACTGGTCGAAGAAACCGCCGCTGTTGTCGCGCAGGTCCACGATTATGCGTTCCATTCCCTTGTGGAGAAGGTCCATCGTGGCGGCGGAGAACTCCTTGTAGGTGGTGCGGGAGAATTTGCTCAGGCGCACGTATCCGGTGGTGTCGTCCACCATGAAATACGCATCGATGGAATGGGTCGGGATCTTGCCGCGGGTGATCTCGAAGGGAATCACGGCGCCGTCGCGGCCAACGGTGATGAGCACCTTGGTGCCGGCGGGGCCCTTCATCCTGCGAACCATGCTGTCCTGGGGGAACTTGACCCCCGCAATGACCTTGTCGTCGACCTTGAGGATGCGGTCGCCCGGCTGGAGGCCTATCTTCTCAGACGGGCCGCCGGGGATGACCTCGAGCACTATCGCGGTGTCGTTGGGCACGTTGAACTGGATGCCGATGCCGTCGAAATTGCCGGCAAGGTCCTCCTCCGATTCCTTGAGGGTCTCGGGCTTGAGATAGATGGAATGCGGGTCCAGCTTCGCGAGCGCAGCCTCCACGGCGGCGTCCGTGACCTTGGCGTGGTCTATTGAATCCACGTAATTCTTGTCCACCTCCTGGAGGATGACGTTGAGCTTGGACCAGTCGGCGGGGTTCACCGGAACGGCTGCCCTGCCGGGGGCCTTATGGAAGAGAGAAACCGCGAGGGCACCCACAAGGATGCCCCCGATCGCGGCGAGTATAGTGCTTCTTTTCATTGCAGGTCTGCTTTTTCCACTTCTATGCCGGCGCGGCGGAGCAGGTCCACTCCGTCGGTGAGGCGGTATTCATCGCTGTAGACCACGCGCTTGATGCCCGACTGGATGATCAGCTTGGCGCATTCGATGCACGGGGACGCGGTGATGTAGAGCGTGGCGCCCTCGGAGCTGTTGCCGGACTTGGCGACCTTGGTGATGGCGTTCGCCTCCGCGTGGAGTACGTACGGCTTGGTGACGCCGCTTTCGTCCTCGCAGACGTTCTCGAAGCCGGACGGCGTACCGTTGTAGCCATCGGAGATGATCATCCTGTCCTTGACTATCAGCGCACCGACCTGGCGGCGCTTGCAGTAGGAATTCTGGGCCCAGATGGCTGCCATCCGGAGGTATTTGTCGTCGAACTTGTTCATCCTCTCTGATAAAGATAACGTTTAATGCTGCGCTTCGGAGTCCTTTCGAAATCCTCGGGCATGAATTCTATCTTGCGGATGGCCGCATAGTTGGGGAGATGCTTGTTGATCTCGGGCAGGCCGTCGGAGATACGCTTCTCCAACTGCGCCCTGCTCATCCCGTCCAGCTCGGCCTGGTGGTAGTCCGGATAGATGAGTGCGGTGAGGCCGCCTTCATCCTCCACCACGAGCGAATCCACCACATAGGTGACGTTGTTGATGACGGCCTCGAGCTCCTCCGGATAGATGTTCTGCCCGTTGGAACCGAGGATCATGCACTTGGAACGGCCGCGCAGGTAGAGGAAGCCGTCCTTGTCCACCACGCCCATGTCGCCGGTCTTGAACCAGCCGTCCTCGGTGAAGCTGGCCTTGGTGGCCTCTTCGTTCTTGTAGTAGCCAAGGAAGACGTTGTCGCCCTTCACCTGAACCTCGCCGGGGATGTTGATGGGGTCTTCGGAGTCGATCCTGAGGTCGCAGCCCCTGATGGGCTGGCCGCAGGAAAGCTGACGCGTCTTCCACCACTTGGCGTAGCAGATGAGCGGAGCGCATTCGGTCATTCCGTAGCCTACGGTGAAGGGGAAATGGATCTTGGCCATGAAGTCCTCGACCTCGGGGTTGAACGCCGCGCCGCCGAGGATGACCTCCTCGAAGCGGCCGCCGAACGCCTCTATCATGCTGTTGCGTATCTTCTTCAGGATGAACTGATCCACGATGGGGATGCGCATGAAAGCCTTGTGGCGGTCCACCACCGGCTTGATCTGGGACTTGTATACTTTCTCGATGATGAGCGGCACCGCGATGATGATGTCCGGCTTGATCTCGGAAAAGGCCTTCATGATGACCTTAGGGCTCGGGGTCCTGGTGAGGAAGTGGACGTGCGCGCCGATTGTCATCTCGAAGAGGAACTCGAACATCAGTCCGTACATGTGGGCGGACGGGAGCATCGCGACCACCTCCGATTCGCAGTTCATCTGGGGCTCTGCGTCCAGGCCCGCGCACTGGATATTGGCCCAGAGCGCCCTGTACGGCACCATTACGCCCTTCGAGAAACCGGAAGTACCGGAAGTGTAGTTGATCAGGGCGAGTTCGTCCGCACTGTCCTCATAGTAATTCAGGCAGTTCGGCGCGAAGCCCTTGGGGAACTTCTTCCTGAAGTCGTCGGCAAGGCTCTTGCGGGTTTCGTCCAGATAGTCGTTGCGGCTGAAGATGGTCTTCAGGTTGTTCATCTGCACGAACACCTGCACGCCGGGCATCTCGGCCTCGGAAAGGCCTTCCCAGATGACTTCGTCCACAAAGAACACCTTCGCTTCGGAATGGTTCACGAGATAATGTATGTTTTCTGCCTTGAATTCGTGAAGGATGGGCACGGGAACGGCCCCATAGGTCGTGGAAGCGAGGAAACAGACGCCCCAGTTGGCCTGGTTGCGCGAGCAGAGGGCGACCTTGTCACCCTTCTTGAGTCCGCAGCGCTCGAAGCAGATGTGGAGATACTCTATTCTCTCGGCCACCTCCTTGTACCTGAGCGTCGATCCCTGGTAATTTGAAAGCGCTTCGCGTTCCCAGTTGGCCTTGAAGCTCCTTTCGATGAGTTTGTTGACGGATTGGAATCCCATTTATCAATTCTTGTTAAGGTTCATGAACATACCCCTGCCGCAGCAGGAGAAAATCATTCCGGGGCCGTAGACCACGAACTTGAGGTCCTTGGACGGCCAGCGCGACTCGGAGAGGAAGGCGGATGCCTGCAGGAACGCTTCCACGTCCGGCTCGCTACCGCTCACTATCCATTTCCCGGCCACCCCGGCATATCTGTCATTATCCAGGGCGAAGGCGGCGCCGTAGAGGACAGCCGGGAATCCCTGATATGGATTGACATCCGTTCCGGCGGCCTTGGGGGCCTTGTCCGGACGGACGAGCACTACCTTGCGGTTGTTCCAATTGACCACGGCCACCTCCTTGACTTTCAATTCCTTCTCCCACGTAAGGGGGCTCTTGCCGGACTGGTTCTTCAGCTCGGCGAGACCGGCCCTGTAGGCATCGAGCCTGACGCAGGCGTCGAGATAGTCCTCATAGCTGCCGCGGAAATCCTTGCCCACCACCAGGTCGATCACGAACTCGGTGTCCGCAGGCAGGACGGGCAGCAAGCGGGATTCGCCCGTGCCCACATCCTCGAGGAAGCGCGTATATTGGGAATAGGTATCGCTGAAAACCGGGGTCACGAGCAGCCTCTCAGGCCCGTCGGCAGCATTCACGACCATCCAGTCGGCGGCCTTCTGGAGGAAGAGCGACATCTGCCTGCGGGGAAGATAACGTGACAGGTAATCCCGCGGAAGGGTACGGTCCAGTCCGGCATTGCGGAAGTAGATATGGTCCGTGCGGCCGCCCGTGACCGCGAGGGCCTCGGAGAACCGGGGCGCATCGATGATGGACGCACCGCTCTCCAGATGCCTCTCCACGGAAGGGATGAGCACCTCGGAAGTGGACAGGAGCACGATGGAATGGCGGCCGCCTTCCACTCCACCGGCCAGGAACCTGCTGAAGACCCCGCAGGTGTCCGCCTGCCCGAGCAGCGAACGCACCGCCGACGAAGTGTCGGCACCCGCCCGGCCGGCCTCGATTGCGAGCAGGGGAACAAGCTTGCCCATATAGACATAGGAAAGCATCATCCTGGAACTGCGGAAGTCCCTGAGGTTCAGGCGGGAGATTGCGGAGGTGGAGTCGAGCTGCATGCGCATGCCCTTGTCGACGCGGCTGAAATCCAACACCGCGAGGGCATCGGAGGGGACGGTCTGCATCAATTCGGGCAATTGCCTGGCCTCCTGGACGGTGCCGGAGGGGCGATTTCCGCAAGAGCAGAGCATTGTGGCGATCATTGCGAAGGCCAAGGTCAGGTTCAGTCGCATATTTGACAAATATAGTAAATATATTTGATTATGTATTTAGTAAGAAATCAGTATCTTTGCGCACGTTTTTTTAATGTAATATATGCAGGATATCAGGAACATAGCGATCATCGCCCACGTAGACCACGGCAAGACCACGCTCGTGGACAGGATGATATACCAGGCGAACCTCGTCCGCCAGCCCGAAAACCTCGGACAGCTCATCCTCGACAACAACGACCTAGAGCGCGAGCGCGGAATCACCATCCTCGCCAAGAACGTGTCCGTCACCTACAAGGACGTCAAGATCAACATCATAGACACCCCCGGCCACAGCGATTTCGGAGGAGAGGTGGAGCGCGTCCTCAACATGGCGGACGGCGTGCTGCTTCTCGTGGACGCGTTCGAAGGCTGCATGCCCCAGACCCGTTTCGTCCTTCAGAAGGCCCTCCAGATGGGCAAAAAACCCATCGTGGTGATCAACAAGGTGGACAAGCCCAACTGCCGTCCGGAAGAAGTCCAGGACGAGGTTTTCGAACTCATGTTCAACCTCAACGCCACCGACGAGCAGCTCGATTTCAAGACCATCTACGGCTCCGCCAAGCAGGGCTGGATGGACGTGGACTACAAGCAGCACGGCAATGACATCACTCCCCTTCTGGACGCCATCCTCGAGGAGATCCCGGCACCCGAGATGAAGGAAGGCACCCCGCAGATGCTCATTTCCTCGCTCGAGTATTCGCCGTACGTCGGCCGTATCGCAGTGGGACGCATCACCCGCGGCGAACTCAAGACCGGCCAGATGATCAGCCTCTGCAAGCGCTACGACGTGATCCAGAAGCAGAAAGTCAAGCAGCTGATGGTCTTCGAGGGCCT
>JAEEGG010024727.1_pt1 | contig 11631 bp, 10 predicted proteins | sample 9134161 | NCBI WGS metagenome assembly JAEEGG01 (sample SAMN16246543, study PRJNA631951) | gut metagenome | biome: gut microbiome; feature: rumen; material: CR-attached | host: Bos | place: Iran: Karaj | collected 2018-10 | reverse complement strand
TTGGCTAGATGTATCTAAAATAACAAAGGATACAGTAAAGCTTGTTCAATTTATTAAAAATAAAACTGGCTTATGGATTTCTGATGGAGATCAATATGGAAAAACTGGAGTTGGTTTTATTAGAATAAATCTAGCAACTTCATTAAATAATGTCAAAGACGGCTTAAATAGATTTAAAAAAGGAATAGAGTTATTTAAAAAGGAGGCTTAATTATGGAATTGGGAATTAAGAGTGAAATTGAATTTTTAGTTACTGAAAGGATATCTGCCAAAACATTAGGTTCTGGTGATGTCGATGTTTTAGCAACACCTGCAATTACTGTATTTTTTGAAAAGGCAGCTAAGGAATGTGTTAGAGGCTGGCTTGAGGATGGAGAAACAACTGTTGGAACAAACATAAATGTTAATCATATTTCTCCAACACCTATCGGTATGAAGGTTAGATGTATCGCTACATTAATTGGTCAGGATAAGAGAAACCTAAAATTCAAGGTAGAAGCATATGATGAGGTATCATTAGTTGCGACAGGAGAGCATTCTAGAGTTATTGTTAATTATGATAAATTTTTAGATAAAGCTAATTCTAAAAAGACAATTTAGTTATATAAATTAAAATAATATATGAGTTTTCTCATATATTTTTTAATCTCAAAAGGAGGATGTATAAAATGGAAAAAGTTTATATTGCGATTGATTTAAAATCATTTTATGCATCTTGTGAATGTCAAGAAAGAGGATTAAATCCTTTGACAACAAATTTAGTTGTCGCGGATAAATCTCGTACTGAAAAGACAATATGCTTAGCGGTATCACCATCGCTTAAGGCTTATGGTATACCTGGTAGAGCTAGATTATTTGAGGTTTTAGAAAGGGTTAAAGAAATTAACCAAGAAAGATTAAAACATGCTAAAAATCATAAATTTGTAGGTAAATCTTTCAATGATATTGAATTAAGACAAAATCCTAATCTAGAATTAGATTTTGTTATCGCAACACCTCAAATGAGTCATTACATAAATATAAGTACTAGTATTTATGAAACGTATTTAAAATATATTTCTAAAAATGATATTCATGTATATTCAATAGATGAAGTATTTATGGATGTCACAAATTATTTAAAATTATATAATACAACTCCTCATGAATTAGCTATGAGAATGATTAAGGATGTTTTAAAGAAAACAGGTATTACCGCGACTGCAGGTATTGGGTCTAATTTATATTTAGCTAAGGTTGCGATGGATATTGTTGCTAAACATATAGAGGCTGATTCTGATGGTGTAAGAATAGCCGAGCTTGATATATTAAAATATCGACAATTATTATGGAGCCATAAGCCTTTAAAGGATTTCTGGAGAGTAGGCCATGGTATAGCAAATAGATTAGAAAAATATGGAATCTATACAATGGGTGATATAGCTAGAAAATCAGTTGAGAATGAAGATTTATTATATGATTTATTTGGAGTTAACGCTGAATTATTAATTGATCATGCCTGGGGCTATGAGCCCGTCACAATAGAAGATATTAAAAATTATAAGCCTAGGGCTTCATCATTATCATCAGGACAAGTATTATCATGTCCATATGATTATAAAAAAGGATTATTGATAATCCTTGAAATGACTGATTTATTAGTATTAGATTTAGTTTCTAAAAATTTATTATGTGATCAGGTTGTATTAAATATAGGCTATGAAACAATAAAAAATACACCTAATTATGAAGGTGAAACAGCTTATGATTATATTGGTAGATTAATACCTAAAAGTGGACATGGTTCAATTAATTTAGGTTCTTTTACATCATCTACTAAAATAATATTAGATTCTGTTAAGAAGCTATATAAAAAGATTTGTAATCCTAATTTACAAATTAGAAGAGTTAATGTTTGTTTTAATAACATAATTAGTAATGATGTAAAGATTAATAATGTTGAACAATTAGATATATTTACTGATTTTGATAATCTAAAAGAAAAATCTATTGAAGAAGAAAAGAGATTAGAAACAGAAAATAAATTACAAAAAACAATTGTAGATTTACATAATAAATATGGTAAAAATTCTGTAATAAAAGGAATGAATTTAGAAGAAGGAGCGACTACAATAGAAAGAAATAATCAAATAGGAGGTCATAGAAAATGAATAATTATGATGATATTATAAACATTAAAAATTATAAATCTAAGAAAAGACCTCAAATGTCTATTTATAATCGTAGTGCCCAGTTTTCTCCATTCGCTGCCTTAACTGGATATGAAGAATCTATTGATGAGGCTTCAAGAATTACATTAAATAAATCAACTATATCTCAGGATGATAAAAAGATTTTAGATATTAAATTTAATATTTTAAATGATAATTTAAATGAAAAGCCTTTAGTTAATATTATCTATTTTATTGATGATTTAAAGAAACAAGGTGGTAAATATATCAGTAAAGAAGGATATATTAAGAAATTTGATTATAATGAAAAATTAGTTGTATTTGATGATAATACTAAAATAAAAATTAGTAATATCATAGATATTCAAAGTGAAATATTTGATACTTATTTATTTGACTAATACCATAATTTAACATAATTCAAACATATTAATGACATTTATTTTTACTAAAATTAAATCACAAAAGGATGTGATTGATATGAAAAGATATGTTAAATTATTATCAATATTGTCATTACTAGGATTAATGTTATTTTTTATGACATCATGTTTTGAAAATGTAGTTAATATTATAAAAAATAATACTAGTACAACAACTGATGATACTGTTGAAATTCCACAATCATCAAGTAGTGATAATACCTCATATTATCCTTATATTCCATCTAAATCATCAAGTTCTACAACTACTAGTGATACTACATTGGTTAAAGATGAGAATGGTAATATCGTTCAGGATGAAATCATATTTGATACAACTAATGAATTATTCTTAGCTCAAAAAGAAGAATTAGATTTATATATTGTAGATTATAAAACATTATATGGTTATCAAAAATTATTAGAAGATAGATATTATGGTGAAGATTTCAAAAATATTTATGAAACATTATATAATGCATCTTATAATTTTTTAGTATCTGATAAGGATTATGAATTAACTAAATTATATAATGAAGAATATTTAATCATTTATGAATATAAATTTGAAAATTATAATTATGCAAGTGTTATCGCATCTGCCTGGATTACAATGATTGAAGAAAACCCAATGCTATATTTCTCTTATACAGGATATACATTAAGACAATATGGATCTGGAAATAATAAATATTATACATTCTGTTTACTTGCCGGAACTGATTATAAGGATAGTGATGATAGATATTTATATAATGAAGCTATTTTAGATATGACAGAAGATTTCTTAGATAAATATAATAATCTAGAAGAAAAGACAGATTATAATAAAGCTAAGCTAGCTCATGATTATATCTTAAATAAGGTTGATTATGCTTATGATAATGAAGGTAATGCTTCAGAAGAATATTGGGCACACAATATTTTAGGTGTAGCCTTAAATAAAGGTTCTGTGTGTGAATCTTACGCAGAATGTTATGATTATTTATCATATTTAATGGATTTAAATACTTTAACTGTAGTTGGTTATTCAGGAACTCAATCATCTGGACATGCTTGGAATTATACTGAAATTGATGGTGTGTGGTATGGTGTTGATTTAACTTGGGATGATGGAAATACAATTAGTTATGATTATTTCTTAGTTTCAAATAAAATTATGAGTAAGGCTCATACTCCATCTGATAATTCATCTTATGGAATTGATTATCAAGTAGAGCTTCCAACATTATCAAGTTCTAGCTTTGATACATCTTTAGATAAAGAAGAACCAATTATTCCATCAAGACCTGGAATCATTAGACCTAGGTTTTGGTTTTAATAGATTGCACTACATATGTAGTGCTTTTTTATTTAAAAAATGATATGATAATTTTAGGTGATATTATGCTAGATGTTATTAGTAAAGACAATATGAAAAAATCAGATGAATTTACATCTATTAATATTAAAAGCAGTAAAGAATTAATGTATGATGCTGGATATAATATTTTTAAATCATATGACTTCCATGGAAGAATATTAGTTTTAGCAGGATCAGGTAATAATGGTGGAGATGCGTTTGTTATAACAAAATTATTATTTGATAATGGTTTTGATGTTTCAGTATATAAAAAGAATGATAAATTTACTGAAGATTCAAAATATTATTTTGATAAATTAGATAAAAAAATAAAAATTATTAATGATTATAATAAAATTGATTTTAGTAAATATGATATATTCGTTGATGGCTTATTTGGAATTGGCTTTAAGGGTGATTTAAAGGATGAGGAGGCAATGATTGCTAAATCATTAAATAGCTTAACTAAAGAAGTAATTTCCATTGATATTAATTCAGGATTGGATGCCGATAATGGATTAACTAATTTAGCAATCAAATCAACTGTAACCTTCGCAGTTGATTATATTAAGCCTGGTCATTTATTAAATATGGCAAAGGATTATATTGGTAAACTAAAGCTAGTTAAATGTGGAATAGAGGCTGTAGATAAGGTTTATCACCTAATTGAAGAAAAGGATATAATTCCTTTTATGCAAAAAAGAAAGCATTTTACTAATAAGGGTGATTATGGATATGTTGCCTTAATTGGTGGATCCAAAAATTATAGTGGTGCCATTAGATTAGCTGGATTAGCTAATATTGCCTTAAGAAGTGGGGCTGGTGTTGCCACAATATGTGTTCCTAAAAATATTAGTGAGATTGTATCTCAAAATATATTAGAGGCTACTATTTTAAATTTATCATCTAATCAGGATGGCTTAGAATTTAATAAAGAAGAATTAGATAAAATAATGAGTAGATATAAATCTATTACTGTTGGTATGGGTTTAGGTCAAAATAGTTCTATATCTAAGGTAATTGAATATTTATTAAATAATTACGATAAAACATTAATTATTGATGCCGATGGCTTAAATGCTTTATCAAAAATGAATTTAGATATTTTAAATAAAACAAAGGCTGATGTTATATTAACACCTCATGTTAAGGAAGCATCAAGATTATCTAAAATAGATGTTGATGATATATTAAATAATCCTGTTGAATTTGTCAAAGAATTCACTAAAAAATATAAATCTATTTTAGTTTTAAAGGGACCTACAACTATCATTTCTAAAGATGAAGAAATCTATTTTGTTGATAAAGGCTCTAGTGGTATGGCAACTGCTGGTAGTGGTGATGTTTTATGTGGTGTTTTATCAGGTGTTTCTGGCTTTGTTCCAGAGCCTTTAAATGTTGCCATAGTTGGTGTTTATATTAATGGCTTTTCTGGTGAAAAGGCAGAAGAAGAAAATGGAACAATCTCAATGGTTGCTCAAGATACTATTTTTAAGATTAGAAGTACAGTTAAATATCTAGAAAAAAAGAGTTCTAATTAAAGAACTCTAAGATACCATCATATCAATATCATAATCTCTAAATAAATGATATTTGGTTGATGGTATTTCTATTTCATAGTAAACACCGTTTTCTTCATATTTTCTTTTTAAGATTTCGGCTTCGTTTTCTATTATTTTTTGTAATTCACCTTTGCTATAAGGTATTAACACTCTAGCGTGGATTTTAGATTTAGCTGTATTAATATAGATTTCTTCTAATAATTCATCTATACCAGTTCCATCATAATTAGAATATCTAATTGTTTTAACACCCATTATATCCATATTTGTATTAATTGTTTTATCCCATTTATTTAATAAATAAATTGTTGGGATATCATTAGCGTTTAATCCAAATAAAACTTCATTAACAACCTTTAATTGTTCATTGATATATTGATTTGATGAATCAAGAACATGAATAATTAAATCTGCGTTTTGAACTTCCTTTAATGTTTGATAGAAGCTATTAATAAGGTTATGTGGTAATTTTGATACAAATCCAATTGTATCTACCAACATAAACTTATTTTTTTTATATTCTAATAATCTATTATATGTTGAAAGTGTAGCGAATAATTGATCTTTAGCAAGTACCATCTTATCATCATCTAAATTTAAATAATTTATTAATTTATTCATAGTAGATGATTTACCACTATTTGTATATCCTACTAGGGCTACAATTGGTACTTCATTTTTTTGTCTTCTTGTTATTTGAGCTTCCTTCATTTTTCTAGATTTTGTTATTTCTGTTTTTAAATGATTAATTTCAGCTTCAATATGACGTCTATCTAATTCCTTTTGAGTTTCACCAGCACCACGTGTTTTAGTAGAAGCACCACCACCAATTCTAGATTGACCCTCATGGAAATATTGAATTCTAGGTAATAAATATAAATCTTTAGCTAATTTTATTTCTAATTTAGCATCCTTATTAGAAGCTCTTAATTCAAATATTTTTAATATTAAATAGCTTCTATCTATAACCTCACAGCCAAGCTCTAATTCAGTATTTCTTAATTGAGATGGTGTTAATTCATCATTAAATATAACTATATCTATATCATTAGCGTAAACTGATATTTTAACCTCAGCTAGCTTACCAGATCCAATATATGTTTTAGCATTTGGTTTTTCTAATGATTGAGTAAATGTATCTACTACCTCATAATCTAAAACTTCAGCTAGATTCTTTAATTCATTTAAAGAATATTCTATATCATATCTATCATATTTAGTTTGTATACCAACTAATAATACCTTCATCTTACCACCGTAAAAATTATAGCATAATTGTTAAATTTATAGTATAATTATATTAATTGTGAGGTGTTTATTGTGAATAAAGTAAAAATTATTTCTGATTCAACATGTGACCTAGGTTTAGAGTTAGCTAAAGAGTTAGATGTTAGAATAGTTCCACTTTATGTTACATTTAACGAAGAGTCTTATTTAGATGGAGAGACAATAAAGACTCAAGATGTTTATGATAAGGTAGCTGAAAAAGGATATTTACCTAAGACAGCGGCTGTTACTCAAGAAACATTCTATAGTGTGTTTAAGGAATATCTTGAGGAAGGCTATGATATTGTTTTTACAGGTATATCTAAACAAATGAGTAGAACATATGAATCTGCCGTATTAGCTTCAAGAGAATTAGATGAATCTAGAATCTTCGTAGTTGATTCTATGAATTTATCTACTGGTATAGGTTTATTAGTTTTAAAGGCTTGTAAATATAGAGATGAAGGCAAAAGTGCTAAAGAAATTTATGACTTATTAAATGATTTGAATAAGAGAGTAAAGAGCCAATTTGCCATCGAAACAATGGAATATCTTTATAAGGGTGGTAGATGTTCTGGAATGGCAAAATTCTTTGGAACATTACTAAAAATTAAGCCTGTAATTTTTGTTAGAAATGGTAAGATGGGTGTAGGTAAAAAGCCGATAGGTAAAATGAAAATTGCGTTAGACGCAATGCTTGATATGATTAGGGAAGATAAAGAAAAGAATAATATTGATTTAGATCATATTTTTATTACTGATTCAATCGCTCCTGAGTCATATGAATATTTAGATAAAAAATTAAAAGAAGAATTCCCTGGCGTTGATATTATACATACAACTGCTGGTTGTGTTATTGCATCACACTGTGGTCCAGGAACAATTGGTATTTTATATATTACTAAAGATTTAACTTCAAAAGAGGAAAATTAAAATATTTATATAAATATTTATATAATACCTTGAAAACGAGGTTTAATTTTAATATAATAATTACGGAAAAATTTTTAAAATTCGAAAGGTTGTGTAAATTATGGGAAGAGCCCACGAGGTTCGTGCAGCATCTATGGCTAAGACAGCTGCTATGAAGTCATCTAAATATGCTAAATGGGGAAAAGAAATTTTCCAAGCTGCTAAGGCTGGTGTTCCTGATCCAGAAATGAATCAAGGTTTAAAGAGAACAATTGAAAGAGCTAAGAAGGATCAATGTCCTGCAAATGTTATTGCTCGTGCAATTGAAAAGGCTAAGGGTGTAGCATCTGGTGCATCTAAAGAAAAGATTTATGAAGGATATGGTCCAGGAAATGTTGCAATGATCGTTGAATGTTTAACAGATAACGATAACCGTACTTTCACAGAAGTAAGAACTGCATTTAATAAGACTGGTGGTACAATTGGTACTGCAGTTGGTTATATTTTCTCTCGTAAGGCTTTATTCAGCTTTACAGGTTTATCAGAAGATGAAGCTATGGAAGCTTTAATGAACGCTGAATTAGATTTTGAAGAATTATCTACTGATGAAGATGGATATGTTCATATTTCTGCAGCAAGTGGTGATTTCAATGCTATTAAGGCTGCACTTGAAGCTGCTAAGGAAGATATAGAATTTGATACTTGTAGTGTAGATATGGTTCCATCAACTTATGTAGATCTTGATGCTGATCATGAAGCTAAGTTCAAGAGATTATTAGACTTATTAAGAGAGTATGATGATGTATCAGAAATCTATCATAATGCTAATTTATCTTCTGACGAGGATGAAGAATAATATTCATTTTTAATAAATGAAATTGAGGGAAGCAGAACGCTTCCCTTCCTTTAATATTAAAGTGTATCCAGTGAGGTAGTATATGAAGGTAGTTATAGAAAAAGAGCATTTTATAAAAACATTAAAAAGAATGACTCATGAAATTATTGAAAGAAATGAAGATTTATCAAAGGTAGTACTTGTTGGTATTGAAAGAAAAGGTACTCCTATTGCTTTAGAAATTTCAAGCTTAATTAAGCTTTTTGAAGGAATTGATATTCCTGTAGAAAAAATAAATATATCATCACATAGAGATGATAATAAAAAGGATGATTCTTTCAAGGTATCATTCACTCAAAATATAAATGATAAAGTTCTAATCCTAGTTGATGATGTTTTATATACTGGTAGAAGTGTTAGAGCTGCGATGGACGCTATCATGGATTTAGGTAGACCATCTAAAATCGAGCTTGCTGTGTTCGTAGATAGAGGACATAGAGAACTACCAATTAGAGCTGACTTTGTTGGTAAATCATTACCTACAAGTAAAGAAGAAATGGTTATTTGTGATTTTGAGAACAAAGAGGTAGTTTTGAAGTAAAAATTAAAACGTTTTCAAGAAAGAATTAGTTTAAACTAACACTACTTTATGATATTATTTGTGTATATCGTAAAAATACAACTGATTTTCTATCGAAAACAAACGAGGTGAATTTTTATGTTAAGTGATTTAGAAATTGCACAAAGTGCAAATATAAAACCAGTAAAGGAAATAGCTGAGTCTATTGGAATTCTAGAGGATGATCTAGAATATTATGGTAAATATAAAGCTAAAATCAATTTAAATGACAAACTTAAGAATAAAAAGGATGCAAAGGTTATATTAGTTACTGCTATTTCACCTACACCTGCTGGTGAAGGTAAGAGTACAACTACTATTGGTCTTACTGATGCTTTAAATAAGATTGGTAAGAAAACTGTTGTTGCATTAAGAGAACCATCATTTGGACCTGTTATGGGTGTTAAGGGTGGAGCTGCTGGTGGTGGATATGCTCAAGTTATCCCTATGGAGGATATCAATTTACATTTCACTGGTGACTTACATGCTATTACAACAGCAACTAATGCAATTGCTGCTATTTTGGATAATCATATTTTCCAAGGTAATGAATTAGGAATTGATCCAACAAGAATCATTTGGCATAGATGTTTAGATATGAATGATCGTGCTTTAAGAGGTACGATTGTTGGTCTAGGTGGACCTAATCAAGGTGTTCCTAGAGAAGATCATTTTGATATTACGGTAGCTTCAGAAATTATGGCTGTATTATGCTTATCAACATCTTTAGAGGATTTCAAAGAAAGAGTTTCTAGAATTGTTGTTGCATATACATATGACAAAAAGCCAGTTACTGTTAAGGACTTAAAGTGTGTTGGTGCTATCACCGTTATTATGAAGGATGCTTTAAAACCAAATCTAGTTCAAACATTAGAGCATTCACCTGCACTTGTACATGGTGGACCTTTCGCTAATATTGCTCATGGCTGTAATTCAGTTATTGCAACTAAGGCTGCAATGAAGCTTGGTGATTATGTTGTTACTGAGGCAGGATTTGGTGCTGATTTAGGTGCTGAAAAATTCTTTGATATTAAGTGCCGTCAAGCTGGTATTAAGCCTTCATGTGTTGTTGTCGTTGCAACAATCAGAGCATTAAAGATGCATGGTGGAGTACTTAAGGAAGATTTAAAAGAAGAAAATGTTGATGCTTTATTAAGAGGCGTTGCTAATCTTGAAAAGCATGTTGAGAATGTTAAGAAATATAATTTACCAGTAGTTGTTGCAATCAACAAATTCTATACTGATACTGATAAAGAAGTTGAAGTATTATTAAACTGGGCTAAAGAAAAGAATATTGAGATTTCATTATCTGAGGTTTTCGCAAAGGGTTCAGAAGGTGGAATTGATTTAGCAAATAAAGTAGTTAAGACAATTGATGAAAATGATGGTAGTAAATCATTTAAGGTTTTATATGATGAAAAATTACCTATCAAAGAAAAGATTACAATTATTTGTAAGGAAATCTATGGTGCAGCAAATGTTGAATTCTTACAAACTGCTAAGAATCAAATTGCTGTAATGAAGAGAAACGGTTGGGATAAATTACCAATTTGTATGGCTAAGACACAATATTCATTATCAGACAATCCTAAGCTATTAGGTAGACCTGAAGGCTTTACTATGACTATTCGTGAGGTTAAGCCATCTATTGGTGCGGGATTTATAGTTGCATTAACAGGAGATATTATGACTATGCCTGGTTTACCTAAAGAACCAGCAGCTAATAATATGGATGTTGTTGATGGAAAAATTGTAGGATTATTTTAAAAAGGAAGAGGAAGAGATTATTTATGGAATACGTAACAGGACAAAGACAAGTAGTACTAAACTTTTCAGAGAAGTTTTGTAAAAGCCCTATTGAGGTTTTAAATTCAGATTGTTTTAAAGAAGTTTGGACAAAATATTTAAAGCACATTTATGATACTGAGAATCAATCATTCTTACCAGTATTATCTGTTTTCCCTAAGAAAAGTGTAGCTAAATATACAATCGATTTATTTAAGATGCTTTTATCATTCTCAATTGATGAGATTGAAAATTTAAATCCTTTCTATGCAAAGGCATTAGAAATGAGAGATGTATTATATGATTTAGTTCAAAACTTCTATGATTATTGGAGACGTTTAGAACGTTATGCAGTTGTATTAAATAGAGCAACTAAGGATGGTGTTGAATCATCTTCATTCGTTGAAGCTCAAAGCCAATTCAATAATGTTGTTTTAAGCACATATCGTTCTATTTCTGAAAAATTATTCGGAGCTAGTTTCCCTATTTATCGTCAATTACCTGCAGGTGTTAACGCTGCGTTATTATTATCTAGAAATGAATGGATGAAGAAGGATTCACCTTACTATTTCTTAGCTAAGAGTGAAGCTATTGAACAAATCGTTATTCGTCCACCATTCATTTCTTATTCAGCAAAGAATAAGAGAACTGGTACTTATCCAGAAGCTAAGGAAAACCCAATCAATAGAATTAAAGATAATTTCAAAGCATTTGAAT
>JAEEGG010024726.1_pt1 | contig 11631 bp, 9 predicted proteins | sample 9134161 | NCBI WGS metagenome assembly JAEEGG01 (sample SAMN16246543, study PRJNA631951) | gut metagenome | biome: gut microbiome; feature: rumen; material: CR-attached | host: Bos | place: Iran: Karaj | collected 2018-10 | reverse complement strand
ACCGAGAACTGCAACGCCCTTGGTACGGAGGAGCTGCACTTCACGGCTGCCGACTGGCACAACTTCTCGGAGAAGAAGAAGCAGGAGGTGCTGATGAACTACCGCATAGCCTACCTGGCCGACACGATGGTGAACTGGTGCCCGAAGCTGGGAACGGTTCTGGCCAACGACGAGGTGGTGGACGGCGTCTCAGTACGCGGCGGCTATCCCGTGGTGCAGAAGAAGATGCGCCAGTGGTGCCTCCGTGTGTCGGCCTACGCCCAGCGCCTGCTCGACGGACTGGAGACTATTGACTGGACAGACTCGCTGAAGGAAACACAGCGCAACTGGATTGGCCGTTCAGAGGGTACGGAGGTGGAGTTCAAGGTGTGGAAGCCCACCCCCAGCCCCTCCCCAAGGGAGGGGAGCCTAAATAGTTCCAGCTCTCAAAGTAATCAAGAACCCCTCCCTTCGGGAGGGGACGGGGTGGGCTCCTTCACTATCTTCACCACCCGTGCCGACACGATGTTCGGCGTGACGTTCATGGTGCTGGCGCCCGAAAGCGACCTCGTAGCCGAACTGACCACGCCGGAGCAGAAGGAGGAAGTAGAAAAATACCTCGACTACGTGAAGAAGCGCACCGAGCGCGACCGACAGATGGACCACAAAGTGACGGGTGTGTTCTCTGGCTCTTACGCCATCAATCCGTTTACCGACGAGAAAATTCCCATCTGGATTGCTGAATACGTGCTGGCTGGCTACGGTACGGGTGCCATCATGGCTGTGCCTGCCCACGACTCTCGTGACTATGCCTTCGCCAAGCATTTTAACCTGCCTATCATCCCGTTGATTGAGGGTGCCGATGTCTCTGAGGAGAGCTACGACGCCAAAGAGGGTATTGTTTGCAATTCTTCTTCAGCTAAGTTCTCACTGAATGGCCTGACTGTCAAGGAAGCTATTGCCGCTACTAAGAAATATGTGACGGAGCAGGGCTTGGGCCGTGTGAAAGTGAACTACCGTCTGCGCGATGCTATCTTCTCTCGTCAGCGTTACTGGGGCGAGCCGTTCCCTGTCTACTACAAGGACGACATGCCATACATGATTCCGAAGGAGTGTCTGCCGCTGGAGCTTCCCGAGATTGACAAGTACCAGCCTACGGAGACGGGCGAGCCCCCATTGGGACGCGCCAAGATGTGGGCTTGGGACACGAAGACCGATACTGTGGTCGATAAGTCGCTTATCGACAATAAGACCGTCTTCCCCTTGGAGCTGAACACCATGCCGGGCTTCGCCGGCTCGTCGGCTTACTACCTGCGCTATATGGACCCGAAGAACGAGAAGGCCCTCGTCGACAAGGATATCGACGAATACTGGCGCAACGTCGACCTCTACGTCGGCGGTACGGAGCACGCTACGGGTCACCTTATTTACTCGCGCTTCTGGAACAAGTTCCTTTATGACTCTGGCTACAGCTGCGAGGACGAGCCGTTCAAGAAGCTCGTCAACCAGGGAATGATTCAGGGCCGCTCGAACTTCGTCTATCGTATTGAGGACGAGGGTCAGGACAAGGGTAAGTTCGTCAGCTTCGGCTTGAAAGATAAGTACACCACGACGCCTATCCACGTCGACGTGAACATCGTCAGCGCTGATGTGCTCGACATCGAGGCGTTCCGCGCCTGGCGTCCTGACTATGAGAATGCTGAGTTCATACTCGAGAACGGACAGTACAAGTGCGGCTGGGCTATAGAAAAAATGTCGAAGTCGATGTTCAACGTCGTCAATCCTGACATGATTGTCGAGAAGTACGGTGCCGACACACTGCGTCTCTACGAGATGTTCCTCGGACCCGTCGAGCAGTCGAAGCCTTGGGACACCAACGGCATCGACGGCTGCCACCGCTTCCTGAAGAAATTCTGGAACCTCGTCAGTTCCGTATGTTGCGATGGTATCGCAACAAACGAGGAAGCTACCGCCGACAACCTCAAGAGCGTACACAAGCTCATCAAGAAGGTCAGCCAGGACATCGAGCAGTTCTCGTACAACACCTCCATCTCTGCCTTCATGATTTGCGTCAACGAACTGTCGCAGCAGAAGTGCAAGAATACCGAGATAATGAAGACACTCGTCGTGCTCATCGCTCCCTTCGCTCCCCATATTGCTGAGGAACTGTGGGAGATGCTTGGCGGCGAGGGCAGCGTCTGCGACGCCCAGTGGCCGAAGTGGGACGAGCAGTACTTGGTAGAGAGCCAGGTGAAGCTCGGCGTGGCCTTCAACGGCAAGACCCGCTTGGAAATGTCGTTCCCCGCCGATGCCGACAACAAGACCATCGAGGAGGCTGTGCTTGGTGACGAACGTGCCAAGAAGTACCTCGAAGGTTTCCAGGTAAAGAAAGTCATCATCGTACCCAAGCGCATGGTCAACATCGTGCTTGGTAAATAGTAAACAAGTAAATTGAAAGAGCTTTGACAATCAATCACAAATTGATACTCAAAGAGGTCGGGGATTATGTCGGCATAACCCTCGGCCTCTTATTGTTTACGTTTGGCTTCACCTTCTTCCTGATGCCCTACGAGATTGTCACGGGCGGTGTTGCCGGTATCGGCGCCATCATCTACTACACCACCCACTTCCCCATCAGCTACACCTACTTCATCATCAACGGGGTGCTGCTCGTCGTAGGTCTCAGGATTCTCGGCTGGAAGTTCCTCACGAAAACCATCTACGCCATCTTGATGCTGACCTTCCTACTGGGACTGGCACAGCAAATCATTCCCAAGGACGAAGCAGGCAACTTCGTCAAAATCTTAGGCAACGGACAGGACTTCATGTCGCTCGTCATCGGCTGTATGATGACAGGAACGGCACTGGCCATCGTCTTTCTCAACAATGGTTCGACGGGCGGCACCGACATCATCGCCGCTTCTGTCAACAAGTTCCGCAACGTGTCGTTGGGAACGGTACTGACGTTTGTCGACTTCATCATCATCGGCTCCTGTCTCTTCATCCCGCAGTTTGGCGACACGCTGGAGCGCATACACAAGATAGTCTTCGGCTTCTGCACAATGGTCATCGAGAACTTCATGCTCGACTACGTCATGAACCGCCGCCGACAGTCCGTACAGTTCTTTATTTTCAGCCAGAAGTGGCAGGAGATAGCCAACGCCTTGGGCACGAAGACCGACCACGGCGTAACCATCCTCGACGGCCACGGCTGGTACACCGGCCAAGAGCGAAAGGTCATCTGTCTGCTGGCACGCAAGAGCGAGAGTACATACATCTTCCGCCTCATCAAAATGATCGACCCTAACGCCTTCGTCTCGCAGAGTGCCGTCATCGGCGTCTATGGCGAAGGCTTCGACGAAATGAAAGTAAAGATTAAACAACAAATAACAAAGAATAACGACAACTGGGACAACAAAGACAACTTGGCTACGCCAAAAGCGGATAAAAAGTTGTCTTAAGTTGTCATTGTTGTCGTCAAATAAAAGAAAATGAGAATAGTATTCGCAACCAACAACCAGCACAAGCTGAGTGAAATCCGACAGATATTAGGGAGTAGGGTAGAGGTGCTCTCACTCAAGGACATCGGCTGCTACGCCGACATTCCTGAGACAGGCTCTACACTCGAGGAAAACGCCCTCCAAAAGGCGCAGTACGTCTACGACAACTACCACATCGACTGCTTCGCCGACGACACCGGCCTTGAGGTCGATGCTCTCGGCGGTGCCCCTGGCGTCTATAGTGCCCGCTATGCGGCTATAGGTCCCATAGGTCCCATAAGTCCTATAAGTCCCATAGGACCTACCCACGACTCCGAGGCCAATATGGCCCGCCTGCTCCACGAATTAGGAGAAAATAACAATCGCAGCGCACGATTCCGTACCGTCATTGCGTTAATACAGCAAGGAGAGGTCCACGAGTTCGAGGGCATCGTCAACGGACAGATTATCCGCGAGCGTAGGGGAGGGGAGGGCTTCGGCTACGATCCCATCTTCCAACCCGACGGCTACGACCAGACATTTGCCGAACTGGGTATCGAGATTAAAAACCAAATCAGCCACCGGGCCCGGGCTACAGCAAAGCTGGCAGAGTACTTACTAAAAGAATAACAATATATGAGAAGAGTCCTGCTTATCGTTTTATTATGTATTGGGTGTGACGTATTGTGTATGGCCCAAGTCGGTACATGGCGCAATTATCTGTCGTACTACGAACCACAGCAGATTGTCAAAGCCGGCAACGTTCTCTTTGTACGGGCCTCGAACGACCTGTACCAGTATAACCTGACCGACCACAGCATCACTACCTACGACAAGCTGACAGGACTGAGCGACAACTATATCACCCACATCGCCTGGAACCAGGAAGCCAAGCGGCTCATCATCGTCTATCAGAACTCGAACATTGACCTGATGGACACGTCAGGCAATATCACGAACATCTCTTCCTTGTACCGCAAGGCGACAACAGAAGACAAGACCATCGACAGTCTTACCGTCGACGGCCAGTACATTTATCTCTATGCGCGTCTCGGCATCGTCAAGGTAGACATGAAACGGGCGGAAATCAAGGAAACCTACACGAAGAACCATCCCGACTATCCCACGTCGCTGCCTCCCTACGTCAATAACGACTGGTCACAATATATCGATGTCGTCAAGACGCTCAAGCCCGGCGGACCAAAGTATAACTTCTTCCAGGAGTCAGTCTTCAAGGACGGCAAGCTCTATGCCACCGGCGGCTACTTCCTCTCCGGAACGGCAGAGTTCAACCGCCCGGGCACCGTTCAGGTATGGGACGGCAATGACTGGACAGTCTTCCAGGACGAGCTGGCCGCCATCACCGGCTACGAATATGTGGACAACAACTGTATTGACATCGACCCGACAGATGCCAGCCATGTTGCCGTCGGCGGACGCTGCGGACTCTACGAGTTCAAGGACGGACAGCTACTGAAATACCACAACCAGCAGAACAGCCCTATACGAGGTGCTATGGCTGATAATACTGAACTGCCCAACAACTACAACCTCATTCACGGCGTCAAATTCGACAGCAACGGCCACCTGTGGGTGCTCAACAGTCAGGCTAAAGGCTCCAACCTGCTGAAGCTTACCAACGACGGACAGTGGAGGAATATGACTCAGAGTCTCCTCAACGAGAAAGACGGCGTCAGTATGCCAGGACTGAAGCAGATGTTCATCGACAGCCGCGGACTCCTCTGGTTTGTCAACTCACACTGGACGACGCCGGCTCTGTTCTGCTATAACATTGACACGAACAAACTCATCAGATACAACAACTTCACCAACCAGGACGGCACACAGAACAACATCGGTACCGTCAACTGCGTCTGTGAAGACTTAGAAGGCAACATCTGGACGGGCACCAACCAGGGACCGTTTATGATACAGAAGAGCGAAGCAGGACAGGAGAGCATCACCTTCCAGCAAATCAAGGTGCCGCGCAACGACGGCAGTAACTTCGCCGACTATCTGTTGGCTGGTGTCAACATCAACTTCATTGCTATCGACGGCGGCGGCCGCAAGTGGTTCGGCACTAACGGTGCCGGCGCCTTCCTGGTAAGTGCCGACAACATGACGCAGCTGCAATACTTCACCGCCGACAATTCCAAGCTGCTGTCGAACACTGTCATGTCAATAGCCCTCAACCAGCAGACAGGCGAAGTGTTCTTCCTGACCGACAAGGGACTCTGTTCCTACATCAGCGACGCCACCACCACAGCAACAGAGATGACGAAGGATAATGTCTACGCCTATCCTAATCCTGTCACACCCGACTATACCGGCCTTATCACCGTCGTAGGACTCACGCTCAATGCCGACGTGAAGATTCTCTCGTCAAGCGGCAAACTGGTGGCTGAAGGCCGCAGTAATGGCGGCACCTTTACCTGGGACGGCTGTGACCGCGATGGCAACCGCGTAGCCTCAGGCGTCTATATGGTCGTCACAGCTACTAACGACGGCAAAAAGGGAACGGTCTGCAAAATAGCCATCATTAAATAAGGTATGTCAGCCAGCTTGAAGAGCAAGATATATATCGTCGGCAGCTGTAGTGTGGTGCTCGTCATCATCAGCTTACTGAATTGGTATGCCACTCCCACGATGTCAGACGACGTGATATACTTGTTCAAATGGCAATGGGAATGGCACGTACCTTTTGAGCGTATCACATCTTTGGGCGACGTCGTTCAGTCGCAGCTGGTACACTATCAGATTGTCAACGGACGCAGCATCACCCATTCTTTGGCTCAGATAGCCCTTAACCTGATACCTCCGGCCGTAGCCAAACTCATCAACATAGGTATGTTCGGTTTACTCCTATGGCTCATCATCGTCTATACAGCCCGCAAGAAAGGATTCAGGCTCGTCAACGGTGTGCTTGCCTTTGGATTGATATTCCTCGTGATGAAAGGCTTTGATACTGCTTTTCTGTGGTTGTTAGGCTCTTATACCTACGTATGGGCATTGGTGTTTACCATGTGTTTCCTATGCCTGCTGAGAAAACTGGGCGACAGACGTATCAGTTGGAGACTGCTGCCATTCGTACCTATTTCTTTTATATTAGGATGGTCACACGAAGCCATAGCACTTCCCATCACATTATCTTGCCTGCTGTATCTCGTCATCAATCATAAAGGACTGCTGTTTCGCGCCAACACCTACTGCATCTTAGCCTATATGTTAGGTATGCTGATGATTCTCACGTCGCCGTCGCTCTGGATGAGGGCCGACATCGAAGGCATCACTCCTATGCAGCGGCTATTGTCAGGCTGTATCAATATGGCACTAAACGTCAGAATCTCATGGATACTGCTTCTGACACTCATCATCAACTACAAGAGATTCATCGATATACTTGAACGATATGGCTATTTGTTGTTCGCTTGGATCATGGCTCTTGGCATCGTGTTCCTCTGTGGTACAACGTTGGAACGGGTAGCAATCTGTGCCGACTTCCTATCACTTCTCATCGTACTACAGATTTGGCAAAGCGAAAGGCTGCTAAAGCATCAATATACCATTATCAATAGCCTGCTGGTAGCGGCTATCATCGTCTCTGTTCCTGCTATCGCCTATAGCAAACAGAACTACGACAACTATCTGTACCACCGTTCGCAACTACAGCATCAGTCACTCATCAAAGTCCGACAGATCAGCGGGGACGTCAGTTGGTTTAAAAAGCAGGTGATTGAGCGCTACGTAAACCCTACCATAGAATTCGGATTCTTCAGCTGCTATATGGCTTTCGACAGCCAGGATATCAATTCTATGGCTGTAGCACAACTCTACCATCAGGATACGGTCACGATGCTGCCAGAAGACGTCATCAACAAGATAGAACGCGACAGTACGGCCTATATGCATTGGGAAGCTGATGTACATGGCCAACTGTACATTCAATCGTTACAAGACGACAAAGAGTTTCATCAAGTAACGTTCCTGTTAGGTGACGAGGTTCACTTGAGGTTCTATCAGCGTATACTGTCCTACCAAGGCAACGAATACGTACTCGATGATTTCAACCACGAAGTCGTCAGTATTTGCGGCAGACTCTATTTAGTGATGACCATTCCGCCAAGCAACATCAAACGACGCATTAAAGATATCAGGATAGAATGATGAAGCATATTAAGGACTATATCAGCCTATTCACAGACTGGACTTTCCTGAAGTTCATCATGGTAGGCGTCGTGAATACCATTGTAGGCACAACCATCATGTTTGTGTTCTACAACGTGTTTCACCTCAGCTATTGGGTCTCTTCGGCTTCAAACTACTTCTTTGGCAGCATCGTCAGCTACCTGCTCAACAAGAACTTCACCTTCCGATTCCGCGAACGCGGACTCTGGTCATTACTGCGCTTCACGCTCAACATCATCACCTGCTATCTGCTTGCCTACGGCATAGCCAAACCCGTCATGCAGTGGATACTCTCAGGCTTCAGCATCACCGTCCAGGAAAATGTTTCGATGATGCTGGGTATGTGTCTCTTCGTCGTCTTCAACTATTTAGGTCAGCGCTTTTTCGCGTTCTATAACAAAAATAAGTAAGCCAATGAAGGATCTGATTAGCCAAGAGACTACAGAACGTGTGAAGCGCGATAATTGTTTCGATTTTCTGCGTTACTTCTTTGCTTTCTCTCTCATTCTCGTGCATTTCTGTACGCTGACAAATCAGGAGCAGTTCTGGTTTATTACAGGACAGATGCGTGTCAAAGCCTTCTTTACCATTACCGGTTTCTTGGTGGTCTACAGTTTTCTGAGGCGGAATGGTCTGAAAGTCTATTGCTGGAAGCGCGTCTATCGAATTGTTCCAGCTTATGTCGTCACCATACTGCTCTGTTTCTTCATAGGATTCTTCTTCTCAACAGCTTCAATAAAAGAGTATTTCCTGTCACAACAATCGCTGAAATACCTCGCGGCTAACCTCTCGTTCATGAACTTCATCGAACCATCTCTGCCTGGCTTGTTTACCAACAATTGTTATGGTTCGTTTGTCAATGGTTCGCTATGGTCGATGAAGTACGAAGTGCTGTTCTATATAGCAGTACCGTTTATGATATTCTTGATGCGCAAAGTCCGTAAGATTTACGTATTAGCAGTTGTTTTTATCATACTGACCATCTATAACAAGTATCACGACAACAGTATGTGTACCATCATCTATTTCTTTAGTGGTACTGCCATCTTATTGTATTTCGACTGGTTCTGTAAGCATGTCAAATGGATCTTTCCTTGTTGCATACTCCATTTCTGCCTCACGCTATTTTATGACTATGCTTTCCTATATTATATCGAACCGCTCGTATTCTCGGCTATCATCGTTGCCGTAGCTTACTACTGTAAACCGCTCAATTTCCTGCAACGTTACGACAATATATCATACGGACTCTATCTCTACCATTTCCCTGTTATACAAGTATTGGTACAGTATAAACTGCACCAATACAATATTTACTTGACCTTTATATTGTCGTTGCTCATAACAGCAACACTGGCCGTCATATCATGGTATATGATAGAGAAGCCTATGCTCAGACGAAAAATTATCTAACTCAACGCTAACATCCGCTCAATAGGCTTCACGGCCTCTTTGGCTATCTCTGGATCAATCTCAATCGCAGGCGACTCGTTCTTCAGACAGTCATACACTTTTTGTAACGTGTTAAGCTTCATATATTGACATTCGTTACAACTGCATTCCAGCCCACTTTCAGAAATCTCTGGCGGCACAGGTATAAACTCCTTATCAGGACACGTACGCTGCAACTCGTGCAGAATACCCGCCTCTGTCGCCACGATATACTGTGTCGCACGGTTTTCCCGTGCGAATTTTAGCATATCCGCCGTACTACCCTTCACATCAGCCAGCGCCAACACAGGTGCCTTACACTCCAAATGAGCCATCACCACAGCCTTAGGATACTGGCGTTTCAGCTCCACAATCTTTTCTACTGAGAAACGCTCGTGAACATGACAGCCACCATTCCACAGCAACATCTCGCGACCTGTCACCTCATTAATATAATTACCCAGATTGTAGTCAGGACCAAAAATCAGCTTGGCATCCTTCGGCAGCTGGTCAACTACCTTCTTGGCATTACCAGAAGTGACGACCACGTCTGTCAATGCCTTCACAGCTGCTGTCGTATTGACATATGAAATCACCTGATAGCCAGGATGCTCGTCCTTGAACTTCTTCAAGTCCTCAGCCTTACACGAGTCAGCCAACGAACAGCCGGCTTCCAAATCGGGACACAATACGGTCTTCTCTGGCGAGAGCAGTTTACACGTCTCAGCCATAAAATGAACACCACACATGACCATCATCCGTGCATCCGTCTCGGCAGCCTTTCGTGCCAAAGCCAACGAATCGCCAACGAAGTCGGCAATATCTTGTATGTCACCTATCGTATAGTAATGTGCCAAGATGATAGCATCTTTCTCGCGGCACATCTTACGAATCTCAGCCTTTAATTCCTCGTTTGTCAACATCACATTATATTTTTATTATTTTTTCTTTTTCTTTTTAAAAAATAGAATGAATAGGATGATATGCCGTTGATAAGTGCAGAACTTTTAAGCGAAAACCTTGGTCGTTTTATTTTCCACTTAGGAAATTGTATTATTCACACTTATTGTTAATACTAACTCATTGAGCAGTTGCACACTTCACTATTTATCCACAATTTCTAATTTTGGTGCAAAATTAATAAGTTTATATCTTTTTCCTGCAAAAAAACGTGGAAATCTTTCTAAAAACCCCTAAATAACAGTGTGGATATCCCTCACTCGAATCTGTCGTGTGATAAGTGCCGTAGTTATTCCACCGTTTTCCACATACTTATCCACAGAGTTATCCACCGTTTTTCTCCGTCATGTATTGTCTGTGACAATTGTAAGCGCTCGAACTTGTTCGCTTGCCAGAGCAAGAATACGAAATTTTTTTTGCCGTTAGCTTCGCGTTTATATTTTTTTTCGTTACTTTTGCATCCACAATGAGAAAGGTAAGGACGATAGAAATGCAGCGGCTTAGTGTTGAGGAGTTCCGCGAAGCTGAGAAGTTGCCGTTGGTAGTGGTGCTCGACGATGTGAGGTCAATGCACAATGTGGGTAGTGTGTTCCGTACGGCAGACACTTTCCGGGTGGAGGCTGTCTATCTGTGTGGCATCACATCGACGCCGCCAATGGCTGAGATTCACAAGACGGCGCTTGGTGCGGAGGACAGCGTCAGTTGGCGCTATTTCGAAACGGCATTAGACGCCGTAAACCAACTGAAGGAGGACGGCTATACGGTGTATAGTGTGGAACAAGTAGAGCATTCCACGAAGCTGCAGTACTTTCAAGCAGAGGCGGCATGTCGATATGCAGTAGTGTTTGGCAATGAAGTAAAAGGCGTCCACCAGGATGTGGTAGACGCCAGTGATGGTTGTTTAGAGATACCGCAGTTGGGCACGAAGCACTCGATGAATGTTTCGGTGACTGCAGGAATCGTTATTTTCAAGTTTGCTGAGCAACTTCTATTATAAAATAAGGTGGCTCGAGAGCCACCTTATTAAAGATTCTTTTTAGTCTTCAGCAGGTTCAAAGTCGTCCTTACCTACACCGCAGAGAGGGCAAACCCAATCTTCAGGAATGTCTTCAAAGTCAGTGCCGGGCTGGATGCCGCTGTCAGGATCACCAGCAGCAGGGTCGTACACGTAACCGCATACATTGCATACGTACTTTTTCATAAGCTTGTTGTTGTTTGAGGGTTAATAATTTGTTCTATTCTCTCTATAATCCGTTCAGGTTTAATCATGTTCATACAAGCCAAGTCACCACGACGGCAGGGTCGCTTGCCATAAATGCTGCAGGGGCGGCAGTCGAGGTCTACTTGTATGGCATTTTCTGGTGGCTGGTGCCAGCCCATGAATCCTCCGTAAGGATGGGTGGCTCCCCAAACGCTGACCACAGGGGTAGCTGTCAGCGAGGCCATGTGCATGTTTGAAGAGTCCATCGACAGCATGACGTCGAGATGACTCATGAGGACGAGCTCCTGATACATGTTTTCCAAATGCTGGCTGACATAGACACAATGAGGTATTTCCTGGCACCAGGCGGTAAATAGCTTGTCCTCCACTCGTCCT
>JAEEGG010024725.1_pt1 | contig 11631 bp, 5 predicted proteins | sample 9134161 | NCBI WGS metagenome assembly JAEEGG01 (sample SAMN16246543, study PRJNA631951) | gut metagenome | biome: gut microbiome; feature: rumen; material: CR-attached | host: Bos | place: Iran: Karaj | collected 2018-10 | reverse complement strand
AACTTGTAAATCACGAAACTGTAGAATATGCAGGCTTAAGCTTTTCAACCGGATTTTTAAAAGGGAAAGAAGTTGTAATTGTAAAAAGCGGAATTGGTAAAGTAAATGCCGCTTTGTGCGCCCAGGCGCTTATTTTAAAATTTTCAGTAACAAAAATAATCAATACAGGAATTGCCGGCGCTTTTGCAAAAGGCCTTGAAGTTTTTGATTTTGTTGTTTCTACTGCCGCAGTTTATCACGATTTTGACACTACTGCTTTTGGTTATAAACCAGGTCAGGTTCCGGGGCTTCCGGAAACTTTCCCGGCCGATGAAGCTTTAGCAGATACTGCTGTTACTGCTTTTGGTAAAACTGAATTTGCAAAAAAGCACAAAGTTGTAAAAGGCATTGTTGCTAGCGGAGATCAGTTTATTTCTGATTCTGCTGCTAAAAGAACTATTCAGGCAAACTTTGATCCGGCTTGTGTAGAAATGGAAGGTTGCGCAATTGCCCAGGCCTGCTATTTGAACAAAGTTCCTTTTGTAATTGTACGCTGCATGTCTGATATGGCAGATGAATCTGTTGAGCAGACTTATGCTTTTAATGAAGATATTTGTGCAGACGCCTGTGCGTGTCTTGTTAAAAAAATCGTGGAGGAGGCTTAAGCCTTATGGAAAAAAAATACAATGTAGATTCTTTTAATCTTGATCACACAAAGGTAACTGCTCCTTTTGTTCGTCTTGCTGCAAAAAAAGTTGGCGAAAAGGGCGACATTGTTACAAAGTTCGATATCCGTTTTTGCCAGCCAAACAAAGAGTTTATGACAACAGGTGCAATTCATACTCTTGAGCATCTTATGGCAGAATATATCCGCGATGAAATGGAAGGTGTAATTGACCTTTCTCCAATGGGCTGCCGAACCGGTTTTTATTTTACTGTCTGGGGCGACCGCTCCGAAGAAGAAATTGCCGGACACCTTATGAACGTTCTTAAAAAGGTTGCTGTATGGGATAAACCTGTACCAGCTACTACAGAACAGGAATGCGGAAACTACCGCGACCACGACCTTGAAGGCGCAAAAAAATATGCTGCAGCTTGGGTCGAAGGAATTGAACGTAAGGGCTGGAGCGCATTTTAAGCCCGACAATGACACTGTCGCATGAACATACTTCATAAATTAAAAGAAACAGCTGTCTCTGTTTTGCCGGTAATGGGCATTGTCTTTTTACTGGGATTAACTATAGTTCCGCTTGACGCTGGTACTCTGAGACATTTTGCTCTTGGAGGATTTCTTTTAATTATTGGCCTAACCATTTTCCTGCTTGGTGTAGACATGGGAATTCAGCCGATGGGTGAACGCTGCGGTGCCGAGCTTACCAAAAAGAAGAGCCTTGGACTCTTACTGGCAGCGGCCTTTGTAATCGGTTTTATTGTAACAGCAGCTGAACCGGATATTCAGGTTTTTGCAGACCAGGTGCGCGGAGTTTTTCCTGCAGTAAATAAGCTTGCTTTTACCTTTGTAATTGCAGGTGGTGTAGGCATTTTTATTACGCTTGGTCTTATGCGCACAGTTCTGCGGCTTTCGCTCAAGTGGACACTTTTTATTTCCTATACAATTCTTTTTGTGGTTGCATTTTTTGCACCGTCGTCTTTTATGGATATAGGCTTTGATTCGGGAGGCGCTACTACCGGGCCAATGACCGTTCCTTTTATTATGGCGCTTGGTCTTGGTGTATCTTCGGTTCGTGCCGGCGATAAAAGACAGGACAGTTCCTTTGGACTTACAGGTATTTCTTCTGTAGGACCGGTGCTGGCGGTGGTGGTGTATGCAATTGTTATAGGTACAGGCGGGGCGAACATTTCCGATGTGGTCCCTGAGCTTGTCGAAGGGGGCTCAGAGGGCGCGGGCGCCTCGGTCCTTCATGCATTTACAGAATCTTTTACTTCCATTGCACCGTTATTTGCGTTGTTTATAATCTTTCAAATTTTCTTATTAAAGATGACTATGCGTCAGGTTGTACGCATGATAATAGGTTTTGTGTACAGCTTTATAGGACTTGCAATATTCCTTTTTGGAGTTTACGGCGGTTTTATGCAGGCCGGAAAGCTTTTGGGAGAGTCTCTTGGCGCTCTGGCCATGCAGAAGGGTGGAATATGGTACTTCCTGCTCATTCTGACAGGGCTCGTACTTGGCGCAATTATTGTCTGTGCAGAACCTGCTGTCTGGTGCCTTAGTGAACAGGTAGAACAGGTAAGCGGCGGTACAATTAGACGTAAGGTACTTTTGATTTTTCTTTCTGTGGGAACTTCTATAGCCATTGGTCTGGCTCTGTGGCGCGCTGTTGCAGGCTTTGATATTAAATGGATTTTAATTCCGGGTTATGCCCTTGCAATGCTGCTTATGATTTTCTGTCCCGATATGTTTACGGGTATTGCTTTTGATTCCGGCGGTGTTGCATCTGGCCCGCTTACTTCTACCTTTGTGCTTTCGTTTACAATAGGGGCAGCCGGTGGCGGGGTTGGCTTTGGTGTAATTGCACTTGTTGCAATGATGCCTTTGATTGCTATTCAGATAATGGGCATTATATGGAGGTGTAAATGTACAAGCTAGTTGTGTGTATTGTTCCTCACGAAAGCGGGGAAATAATTACCAATGCCGCAAAGCAGGCAGGAGCAGGGGGCGGTACAATTCTTATGGGACGTGGAACCGCTTCTAATGGTGTGCTGCAGCTTCTGGGGCTTGGAGATACCAGTAAGGATATTACAATGAATATTGTTGACGAAGCAATATGCCCAAAGGTCTGTGCAGCAATCGGGGAAGAGTGCCTTACAAAAAAAGCACACTTTGGTGTCCTTTTTACAATAGATGTGGATGGCTTTATAAAGGCAGGGAATTCAGATAAATCACAGAAATTTATGACCAGCTCTAAGCAGGGAGAAGAAAATATGGAACAGTATGAAATGATTAATATAATTGTGAACAAGGGTTACGCAGAGGATGCAATGGCTGCTGCAAGAAAAGCAGGCGCTGGCGGTGGAACAATAATCGGTGCCCGTGGTACAGCCCGCGAAGGCGATGCAACCTTCTTTGGAGTAGACATTGTTCCCGAAAAAGAAATGCTCATGATTTTAGTTCCGCAGGGAAAGAAAGATGAAATTGTAAATGCAGTTTCTTCATTATCCTGTTTTGAAAAAGCCGGAAGCGGAATTATTTTTAGCAGTACCGCAAACAATTTTACCTTACTTGGAAAATAACTGTTCTGACTTCTTCTCCACATTCAACCGTACAGGTGTGTGAACCTTTTTCTACAGGCAGCGAAAAAGAAAACGGCCGTTCTACCTGGCTGTAAAAAACATCATCATAATAAACTGTAAGGCTTTCCTGCTGCCCGCCAAATACTTCTACAGGAATTGCAAACTTTTCTTTTTGAAGCTGCGAATAATAAAAAACAGAATTATTTTTTGGACTGTGAATCTCAAGCGGAGTGTCGCTGTATTCAATCTGAACTTCGGGCCTTGTTTTGCGGGCCCACTGCTGGTATTCGGCAGGATATAAAGTTTTGAGTTCCCCGTTTTCCTTTTTGTGCCAGGTACATTTTCCAGGCGTACTATTTTCCTGGCAGTATTCATAAACTGTTGCGGGGCAGTCTGGTCCTGCAATCATTCCGCTTAGAGAACAGATTTTTTCTTTTTTCCAGTTTTCCGGTTCAGGAAATGCAAGGTTTGAATAAGAGGTAGCGCTTCCGTAAATATAATCCAAAAGGCTTTTTGCAACCCAGGCGGGCAGGGAGCTTCCGGTTTTTCCAACGACAGTCTGGCCGCTAAAGTTTCCCATCCATACTCCAATTGTATATTCCCTGGTTGCGCCAAGTGCAATAATATTCTGGTACTGATTTGAAGTTCCTGTTTTAAAAATAGAAGGATAGTCGGTTTCAAAAACCTGCGAATATCCAAAGCCTGTTACACGTGCTGCCTTGTCCGAAAGAAAATCGTCTATGAGACGGGCAGTGTCGCTGGTATAAATCTGGTTTCCTGCAAAGTCTTTTCCGTCGCGTACAAAAACTGCAAAAGCCGGTACCAGCTCATTAAGGGGAACCCCTGCGGCTCCAAGTGCAAGTCCAAGGTCTGCTTGTTCTCCTGTCTGACGTAGAGATTCAAATCCTAGCTCGTATAATTTGTTCAGATAGTTTTTTACTCCTATGCTGTTCAAAATTGAAACAGCGGGAACATTAAGACTCGACGCAAGGGCAACTCTGAATCGTACGGGTCCGTTAAAACGGTTATTAAAGTTGGACGGTATATAAAGCGTTTGTCCGCCAAACTCCTGCGGAATATCTGCAAGAATGGAATTTGGTGTGTACATGCTGTGGCCCGTATCGTCTTTTGTTTCAAGAGCAAGTGCATATAAAAAAGGCTTCATGGAACTGCCAGGCTGGTTTTTTACAAGCACTCCGTCAATCTGACCGCTGTGTTCATTATCAAAAAAGTCTGCGCTGCCAACCCAGGCTACAGGTTTTCCGGTTTTGTTTTCTATAAGAAGCAGGCTTGCATTGGAGATTCTGCTGCCGGCTGCTTGAGTAAGTCCGTCGTTTACAAGGCGTTCTGCATAATGCTGGAGTTCAAGATTTATAGAAAGTATGTGCCTGCTGTCGGCATTTTTATCCTGTTCCAAAAGCTCCGGGTTTGTGCTGGTAATATAGCGTATGTAGTGCGGAGCTTCGTAAGGGTAAGTGTAAAGCTTTGACGGCAAAAATTGAATAAACTCAACGGCAGTCAGTTTTTTATGAAATATTTTATTATAAAGATTGCACGCTCGTTCTGCACAAAGCTCAGGATTTTTGAGCGGGTCATACAGGCTTGGGTTTCGCGGAATTACTGCAAGACAGCATAACTGCTCGTGAGTAAGCTCCTGTACAGTCTGGCCGTAATAGGTGCGGGCCGCAGAACTAATTCCAATTGCGCCATGTCCAAAAAAGATATTGTTCAGGTAAAGCTCAAGAATATACTTTTTAGTTTTTTTTGCTTCCAGTACATGGGCATAAAAAATGTCGGAAAGCTTGCGGCTTACAGTTGGCGTAGAATCCTGGTTTATCATTTTTACCAGCTGCATGGTTATGGTTGAACCACCACGCACAATTCCTTTGTTGCCAAGGTTTTGTACAGCAGCGCTTGCAAGTGCAAAAAGGTCTGCGCCGTTATGAAAATAAAAACGCTTGTCTTCTGTTTTTATAAAGATTTTTTTTACATCGCGGCTTAGGTCGGCCGCCTTTGTGTATTCGCAGCGGGTTCCGTCCTGCAGGGCAGTAATCTGCAAAAGCTTACCTGTGTCATCTACAAAAATCTGAGACACAGGTTTTGACTCAAATGAGGAAAGATTTTTAAATGGAAAAAATACCAGCAGCAGGTGAGTGCAAATTATAACACCCGCCAGTACTGCTACCGGTATGATTATTTTACGACGCATAGGCCTATTCTATTGTACAAAGGTATCCGTCTGAACGTCCAAAGGTTTCCGGTTCGTACATACATTCTGCCTGAACCGGCGGAACAGGATAAACACCTCTTCTTGCGGCACGGAATGTAAAGTTTACGGTTGTAGCACCGGAACCAAATTCATCCCAGAAGAACCTTATTTCGTTGTCGTGAATAGTCTTGTTTGTAAGCCAGTGGCCCCAGCTTCCCCAGTTGTCGCCGTCATCTACAGTTCCGGTTGTTACTAAAGAAGAATCGAGAATCTCTGCACCAGAAGGAATTGGAACTCGCATTGCAACATAGTCACGTGCTTTTGAAGAAGAAAGCTTTATGCTTGCTTTGTAGGTTTTTCCACTTACAAGCTTGAGCAGGCTGTCTGTTTCGTTAGGCTTGTTTACAACTTCACCGGTTTCGGCATCGGTAATTGTATATTCTACCTTAAGTCCTTCATCGCGGGCGTAAATGTTTTCATCCATAATTGCGTAACGCATTTCGATTGTGTAGTAAAGGTTACCTTTTCCGTTCTTTTCGAATGTAACTTCCTGTGCGGTATCTTTTGCAAGAGAAGCAACAATTTCATCTTCAAACGGCAGCTTGAGTGTTACAGGCTTTGCATCTGCACCCTTAAAGTTAGCGCTGAGTACCTGTTTACCGCCAATTGCTACACCTGCAGAATAATCTGTCTTGTCCAGTTCGCGCAGCTGTATGTAAGTGTAAATGGCTTCAAGAACGCGGCTTGTGGTTGCAGTATTGCTCCAGTAGCCGTGACTCTGATTCTGCAAAAGTGTATAGATGAGTCTGTCTACCATGCTGTCCTTTGGATTGAGTGTAGTAAACAGCTGTAAAATAAGAGCCATCTGTTCGCTTTCGGAATTATACCAGTCCCACATATCTGTTCTGGTCTTGCGGAGTACTGTTACTGTGCGTCCGTCAATCTGCAGATAGTTTCTTATTGAAGTTGCAAGAGTCTTTGCATTTGACTGAGCTGTGCGGTCTCCTGTCTCTCCAAGCTTTGCGTAGGCAAGAGCAAGCAGTGCCTTGGTAGAAAGATTAAGGTCTTCGCGTTTTGCATACAGTTTTTCCATAGCAGCTTTCATGCGGTTGTCGCCTGCAAGAGTAAAGATGTAAGCAGCGTATGCCTTAAGATAATCATAAGAATAGCTTTCGTAAAGATTTGCATTGCTGTAAATGTAGTCCAAAAGCTTTGGCAGACTGTAGCCAAAATCATCCTTGGTATAACCGCGCTGCAATCCAAGAACATAAATATATGCCATTCTCATGCTTACATACAAAGAAGAATAGGTTCCGCCCGGCCAATATGGGAAGCCTCCATCCTCCAGCTGGTACTTGCCCCAGCCGAATATGTAAGATTTTACGCATTTATTTATATCTGCAATCTTTGAATCAAGACCAAATACATCAATATATTCTCCAAAGGCTATGAGCGGGAGGACTGCACTTGACTGCTGTTCAAGACAGCCGTACGGATAGTCAAACAGATAGTTTACTGCGCCACCAAGCATACCGAGTCTTGTTGCATCAATTGTAAAACTAAGGTCTCCGCGTCCTTCTTTTGCAAAGCCTGGAATTGCAATCTGCTCAATTTCGCTCTGCTTAGATTTTTTGTCGTCGTCGAGTGTGCCGTAGGTTGCAACTGTTTCGTAGGTAAAGGTCTTTTCAATCTTTACAGGAGAGTTGAGCTTTTCGTTGAGAATGTCTGAACTTATTGTATAAACCAGCTGGACGGTTCCCTGCGTTTGAGCCGCAACATCAAAATAAACAACAGTGCTTTCGCCGCTTGCAACCCAAACCTTGTGCTGGGCTTCTCCGTCTACAACAGCAACTCCAGGAACAGTAATGCGTCCTTCACGCTCATCCTGAGAAGTGTTCTTGGTTGGAGTGCGTGCCTCAAGGCTTACAGTAATTTCGTGACCTTCGGAATCGAGGTTTGTAATAAGAACACCACATTCTGCAGTATCGCGTTCGCGCAGCTTTCTTGGCTGAACCTGCTGAACATTAATAGGATTCTGAACTGCAAACTCATCTTCCTGCAAAGCAAAAAGGTCGTCCTTTACACCAAAAGCAGTAACTCTGTAGGTCGTAAGACTGTCAGGCAGCTTAAAGGTTATGGTTGCTTTTCCGTCCTTGTCTGTCATTACAACAGGTTCAAAGACTGCGGTTGGCCTAAAGTCCTTGCGTTCGTCGTCTTCATCTTTTTCTTCTTCGTCGGCATCTCCACCAAGCAGATCCTTGATGCTGTAAGAAACAGGATCCATCAAAAGGGCTCGGGAGTCACCACCTCTTACACGGAGAGGGTAGTTGTAGCTTGAGTAAAAATATTCAATAGGATTTGGAACATGGTAATTAATCAAATCAAGAACACCACGGTCTACAGCCATTACAGTAAGCTCTGCATTTGAAACAGGCTTGCCACCCTTGGTTGCTGTAAGAGTTAATGTTGCTGTTTCTCCCGGCTTGTAGGTTGGTTTGTCGCTTTCTACCTTTACAGAGAAGGCTCTTACATAAGGATTTACAAAAAGCGGTGTTACACCAAAGTAGCCCTTTGGCTTGTCCAGATCCGGCTCACCGTATTCGTGGGTAGGTTCTCCGTTTCGTACAGAATAAGAAGAAACTGCTACATAAATTACCGGAACATAATTTGTTGCAATAGGAATTTCAATTACGTTGGCAGGAGAATCAAAATGTCTTATTTCTTCGGTAAAGATACCTTCGCGTTCTACAGTAATCAGATAGTCTCCAGCAGGAAGCGGGCTTTCCATGAGCACCTGTGCTATGTCGCCAGGATTATACTGTGACTGATCCGGTGTAAGATTGATTGCTTCTGAATTATAATTGTTATAGCGGTAAGAAGAACCGCCTGTTACATAAAAGCCGTATTCTGTAACAACAGTGTTTCCGTCTGTATCTGTACCGGTAAGCTTGAGGGTGTACCAGCCGGAATTTACAGGAGTAATATCAAACTTTCCCTTCTGTTTAATTTCTATACTACCGGTTGCTTCTTCCACATCCTGTCGTTCATAGCGGGTGTAAAGTGTGTTGTCTACGCTCTGTTCATGAACCATTGTCCATTCTTCGCGTGTGAGCGTATAGTTTACCGAAGCCGCTTTTTTAGCCGCATTACTCAAAAGCTCTCCGTTTACATCTGTAAGAATATAGTCAAATTCAAGCTTGTTGTCTTTTTTAGCAAAACCACCGCCAGATCTGTTGCTCTTTAAGCCCACATAGAATTTTGCAGGATGAACAATCGTCTCGCTCTGTGTAGAAATGCGCTGGTTAGAAACATCGGTTACTGCTGCTTCTACACGATACTGGTATGCGGCACCGTCTGTAATCTTTTCTGAATTACAGGTAAGGCTTGCTTTTCCATCGGCACTAAGCTTTCCGTCTGCTTCTGAATAATAACTGCGGTAAGAATAAAGGTCCGGACCAAAGGAATAACCCTTAGTTTCCGGGGTTTCAAAGGACATGTTAAGAGCCTGCTTGTACCAGGTACTTTCGTAGCTTGCTCCGCTCAAAGCACCTCCTGCAAGATATTCTGCAAAAAGCTCTGCGGTAAGAGTGTCTCCGCTATAGTAGGTTACTTGTGGAATTGTGATAGAAGCAGTTGTTTTTACACGTTCAAATTCTGCTATCTTAAAATATACAGATTCGTAATCGTATTCATCCTTTGCATCGGCACGGCGGTAACGGATTGTATAAGTTCCAGGCTCCTGGTCATCAGGAATTTTAAAGGAACCATAGAAGCCTCCGCTTTCTGACAGAGTGCCGTTTATAGGATCTGCAATTGGCTGTCCCTTCCACCAGCCCTCCTGAGGGGTAATGGTATAGTCGCCCTTATGAACAATGAGGCTTCCCAAAACCTGGTCTCTGTCTATACCGCGGAAGGTAACTGTTTCTCCAGGTCGGTATACACCACGGTCAACAAACATAAAGGTTCGCTGTATTGGCTTTCGTGCTGACTGGCGGTTGGAGGTTGTAACACCGTCCCTCCAGGAATTGTGCGAGGTAGGAACAAAAACAGCCTTATCGTCGCCCTTACTTACATAAACACAGATATTGTCGTTGTAATTGTATTTGTAGCTTTCGTTGCGTTCATAGGCCTGAATCTGTTCTTCGGTGTAATTAATTACAGCAAGTCCGTTTGCATCTGTTTTGCCCTGGGCAATCATATGGTTAAGCGGGTTGTCCGTAAATTCGTTTATATCATGAAGAATATATACATCAGCATTTTCCACCGGCTTGTCGGTAGAAAGGCTTCGTACCATTACTACAGCGCGGTTGATACCCATACGTGTTGTAATTCCAAGGTCGGTTACCTGAACTGTGAGTATATTTTTATCGTTCTTTTCTACAAGCTCGTCATAATAGTTTACGGTTGTGTATAAGGTAGAAGCGTCAAAGCGTACAAAGCCGTAGCCGTTGGTAAGGTAATCATCAAGATTAATTTCTTCAAACTGGCGCTTGTTTTTTACGCCTTTAAAAATCATGGTCTTGCCGTCTGTAATACCCTGTTCCTTTGTGTAAAGAGGATTAAGAACCTCGCTTACCTTGTAGAAGGAGCCGGCATTAATATTCTGATGCTCATAAATAAGCTTGTGCGGGAACTGGGCTTCCATCATCTTTGCACCGTAGTCAAGATATTTTGCATAGGCTTTAACCGGGCGAGTGCGGAATTCCGAATAATAATTATATGCACCATCGCTGTAAATCTGGCCGTAAATATCTTTAAAACCTTTCATAAAATAAAGGCGGTAGGCTTTGTCCATTTCGAGCGGCAAACTGTGAATGGTAAGATAGCAGCCGTTTATAATAACGTTGTCGGCAGTAAGCGGCAGAACAGTTCCGTCCATTGTGCGAACCTGAACATACTCTAAAACTGTCTGCATATCTACAGTCTGTGTAAGTCTTACTCTAAGAGGGTTGCCTGTCTTTCCGCTTGAATAGTCTGCATATTCCGGGATATTTACATAATGGAAAGGCTGCAGGGTTTTGTAAGTAAACTTTCTAGTGTCATCTGCAGATTTTACAGTGATGATTGCGTTGTGCGGAACCTCTGCAGTAATTGTTACTACAAAAGAGTTTGTCTTATTTGTCTGAACATCGCATTCCGGTTCGTTTTTCCACCAGCTAAAGCTCTTATTTGTAAAGTCACCTTCTACCATAAAATCCTGGCGTGCAAGCTGCTGGCTTCCAATAAAAAGTTCAAGTCTTTCTGCAAGTGAATCTGCTGTAAGAAGATAGTTAGTGCGTACAAACACGCGGTTTTCGTAAGGAGGAAGGGCACCTGTTGTATTGTCATAGGCACAGTCTTTTTCCTTTATGTAACCGCCGTAAATATTTTTTATTTGAACAGGCTCGGCTTTGGTTTTAAAAGTTGTTTCGCCTGTGATTTTGTCTCCATAAATAGAAGTAAGGTCCGGCTTTACTTTGATTGTATAAATTGTTGCAGGATCAGCGGCTTCTTCTGCCTCAAAGCTTATGTGCTGGGTTCCGTACCAGTGGTAGCTTCCCTTGAGCTGGGGTTCAATACTCAAAATCTCTGCTGCAGCTTCTGCAGTATCAAGACTTGTGAGAGAACGGACAGGAACAGAAAAAATTACATAAAAGCTTGGGTTTTCTGCTTCCGAAACTACACTTGTTTTTGGACCCCAGTCTTCTACAGTCAAAGGTCTGTCCGAATAATCTTCATCTTTTTGTGAAGCAGCCTTTTTTGTTTCCGGCAGTTTAATCCGTTTTTTTTCAGAAGAATAAGAGGTCAGATAATCACTAAGCTTTCTGAGTCCCGGAATAACCTGAGTTGTAGGCTTGGAACTCTTTTTACTTTTTGAAGCGGTTCCTTTAGAAGAAACGGCATTTGTTTCTTCCTGCTGTTCAGGAGATTCCGTAGCATAATCAGGCTTAAAAAAATTGGTCATAGAATCAAAGGACGCAACATCGTTTTCCAGCGTCATTACAACCGGGGTACGTGTTTTTGCAATGCTTACCTTTGAGCTTAAACCCATGCCTTGCTGGGCCGAATTATTTTTTGCACCCTTACAGCCAGCAAGCGTAAAGATAAATAAAGCGGTAAGCAGACCTGCTGCCCTGTGTAGATTTTTCATAGTGAATCTCCTGTTGAATTGACTTTATTTTTTAGCAGTCCATTTTAAAACTGCAATT
>JAEEGG010024720.1_pt1 | contig 11633 bp, 9 predicted proteins | sample 9134161 | NCBI WGS metagenome assembly JAEEGG01 (sample SAMN16246543, study PRJNA631951) | gut metagenome | biome: gut microbiome; feature: rumen; material: CR-attached | host: Bos | place: Iran: Karaj | collected 2018-10 | reverse complement strand
CTGTATATACTCTCCCCTATTGTTCTTGATTTGATCCATAAATGGTGTCGGCACATAGCCCTCCTTGCCCGGATAGGTGAAGTAGCTCGACGACCAGCCGCCATAGAGCGACAAAGTGGGCAGCAGTTGCCAGCGGGCCGTCTTCAAGGCGAGGCGGGCGTTCTTCATCGTGCCCTCGGCCAAGGCCACCTCGGGCAGCCATTGTTTGGCCCGACTGACCAACAACGAAACATCATCCGGGGTTCCTGTAGGGCTGCCACGATGTGACAGTCCTACATCCAAACCATCAATTTTCAAAGGTTCCTCAATAGGCCAAAACATCACATCCTTCAGAGTGATGATGGCGTTGTTAAGGTTGTTGCGGCAAGTAGTAAGCAAATACTGTTTTTCGGCGAGGTCGCTCTGCACTTGCACCACATCGGCGTGAGACTTTTGGCCTAATTGTTCTTGCTTTGTGGCGAGTTGCACGGCCTTCTCCGCCGTGGTCACCTGCGCCCGCAAAGCCTTCTCCAATTCGGTGTAGTAAAGCACATTGCAGTAGGCCTCCATCGTGGCAAGGCAGATTTGGTCTTCCAGTTGTTGCTCTTTGGTGAAGCCCATCAGTTGCGCCGTCTTGGTAATCTTTAAATTGTTGACGGCCTGGAAACCGTTAAACAAGACGATTCCGCCCGAGAGGCTGTAACCATTGTGGAACGAGGTGACCACGCTATAGGTGTTCGTCTCGGGGTCGATACTACGACCGAAGTTGTAATAAGCGTTGGTGCCACCGCTCACCTCGGGCGTGAAGGCGTTCAGGATGGCGTCGCGGCGGTTGATTTGCGCGTCTCGGTTGTCGGCCTGCTGGATACGGATTTTGGTGGAATGCTCCACTGCATAGCGCATACATTCCTTGAGGTTCATCGTGACGGTGTCCTGCGCCATGAGGCTCGTGCCCGTCATCAAAAACAGGGTCGAAAGGGTGATGATTTTGCTTGCTTTCATAATGCACATGATTAAAAGATGTGCATGGGCAACCATAAATCATGCCAAAATTATAAAGCACTAAAAACCAATTATTTATAAAAACCACCATTGTAAAAAGTGTAAAGTTTCTTTACAGTGGTGTAAAGAAATTTTACAGTGACACTTTACAAATCCAATGAAACAGACAAATCAATTCTTTCCGTATCCGAAAAAATGTATAATTTTGCCCATTGTAACAACCAACAACATCATGGCACAACTTACCACCATTTCTCCTGCACAATATGAAGTGCTCAACATGCTTTCCTGCATCACGCAAGAAGAAGACATTGCCGCATTGAAGAATGTCATTGTGCAGTTCCTGAACTCGCGCTTGCAGAAAGAGATTGATAGGCTTTGGGACAGCGGCGACCTCACCGAAGAAAAAGTCGCCCAATGGAGCCACGAACACATGCGCACACCTTATCGGCCAAGAGTATGAACCGATACATTGTGCTCGATACCAATTGTTTGCTTCAATCCTTGTCAAGACGAAGCACCTATTACAAGGTTTGGGAAGACTTTGTACTTGGAAAATACACACTTTGCATCTCGAACTCGATTTTAGAGGAATACGAGGAAATCATTGCCTCGCACATGTCGCCCTTGGCCGCCAACATTGCCATAGAAGCCATCTTGCGAGCCAACAATGTCATCAGAGTGGATGCGCATTACCAATTCAACATGATAACCACTGACCCCGACGACAACAAGTTTGTCGATTGCGCTGTTGTTGCTAACGCCGACTACATCGTTACCGAAGATAGTCATTTCAACGTTCTCAAAACCAGCCCTTTCCCACCTGTCAAAGTAAAAAGGCTGCGCGAGTTTTATGACGAACTTTGCGAGTTTGATTTGAGACAGCAAAAAAATAAGTGTAAAGAAACTTTACAATGAAAGACTATTTTTTCGTATCATCGACGATGCAGGCCACTGTGGTATCGCCTGTCACATTGACCACTGTCCGTAGCATGTCCAAAGGCCGGTCAATGCCCAAAATGAGTGCCAAACCCTCAATCGGGATGCCGACCGAGTCGAGCACTATCATCAGCATGACGATGGAACCTCCAGGAATGCCTGGCGTACCGATAGACGAGATGGTGGCCGTGGCCAAAATGAGTAACATCTGACCAAAGGTCAAGTCCAAGCCAATCACTTGAGCCAAAAACACCGCCGCCACAGCCTGATAACAACTCGTGCCGTCCATGTTGATGGTCACGCCCACAGGAAGCACGAAACTGGAGACCTCCTCCGAAACACCCAAATGTTTTTGCGTCCGTTCCATCGTCAAGGGCAAAGTGGCCGCACTCGAACTGGTCGAAAAAGCCAGCATCTGCACAGGAAACACTGCCTTGAAGAACTGGCCGAGCTTCTTTTTGCTGAAAATGCGCAAAAGTGTGGGATAGATTAAGAAAATGATCACGGCCAAGGCCAAAACCACTGTCAGGGCATACATACCCAAAGCGGAAATGATGCCCAAATCGCCTGCGTAGTCCACAATCAAAGCAGCCATCAAGGCAAAAACCCCGATGGGCGCAAAAGCCATGATAAAGTCAATGATTTTCAGCAAGATGAGATTTAGCTGTTGGAAAAAGCGCACTACTGAAGCCGTCCGTGATTGTCCCACACAAATTAAGGCCACACCAAAGATCAAAGCAAAGAAAATGACTTGTAGCATGTTGGAATTGCTGCTGAACGCCTCAAAGACATTCTCAGGCACCATGTCAACGACAAACTGCAAAGGAGAGTCGTCCATCACTTGCTGCATCTGGTTCTGGCGTTCCGTAACCGTCTGCTGGTAACGCTCCACAAACTCGGTCTGCTTGTCCTTTGGGAATAATTGTCCAGGTTTGATAAGGTTCACCGTGACAAGTCCGATGCTCACCGCAATGATGGTGGTGCAAACATATATCAGTATGGTTTTCATTCCAATGCGTGACAGGTTGCGAATATCCTTTAAACTTACCACACCCAAAACAAGTGAAACCAGCACCAACGGCACGGCAATCAACTTGAGCAGGCGCATAAAGATGGCTCCAAACGGAGCCACCCAATCGCGCACAAAATCATCCCAATGCAAGGCCATGGCTAAAAAGCCAAAACCAAGACCCATGCCCATGCCAAGTAAAATCTTGGCAAAAAGCGGAACTCTTTTCCTATGTGCTTCTCCCCTATTCAATCAGATTGATTTTTTGGGTCGAAACTCCATCTTCGGTCACGATGCGAACAACATAGATACCTTTGGAATAACCTTCAAGGTTCAACTCCACCTTATTAGAATTGGTCTTTCTGTCCTCCAACATCACGCCATTGATACCCATGAGTTGCACATTTTGAATGTTTTTCGCAGCCTCAATGCAAACTACATCCTTGGCGGGATTGGGATAAACATTCAGTTTCAGTGCAGCCAATTCATTCACATTCACATCAGTAGTGTCAGTCGGCACGACTTTCACATCGTCAACAAACCAGTCAAAGGCCAAAAACTCGCCAAAGCTGTTGTAGCCTCTAAAACCAATCTTGATATTCTTCCCGATGTACTCGTCCAAGTTGATGGAAATGGGCTCATCGTAAGCGTTGATTTGTCCGTAAGGCATGTCGGCAGCATCCCATTTATCATCCCAAGTGCCATTGTAGGTGTCGTACACACGAACTGCAAAGTGGTCGTAACCATCGGTGCCGTATTGCACCCAGGTCCAGAACTGCAACACGGTGGGTCTTGTGATGGTCAGCACAGGAGTAATCAAGGTTTGGTCTTGTGCCGAAGGACTCTCGCTATTATCCCATTCCAGCACGGCTTGCTTATTGCCACGATGGGGCGAGACGATGAAATCTTCTTCGTAATAGTCCGTGTAATACACCGTACCTTGGAAACTCCAATCCCACCATGTCGGGTTGCCGTCGGTAGTCCAGCCTTCAGGAAGACCGTACAAAGTGCAGTCCTCAAAGGTTTCAAAAAGCAAAGGACGCTGATAGTCCCAACGGATCGGAATCTCCTCCGATGTAGCACTGTTGCCCAAAGCATCTACCAATTGCACTATCATTGTGCCGTGAGTGTGGTTGTCGTAGGCGGGAATGGTGGCCGTGTAGTCGTAATTGCCCTTACCAGCGCGAGTGAAAGTCAAATCGTGGCTCACACCCCAAATGGTATAGGTGGCCGACAAGGTGGCAGGCATATCCGATGCATCATGGACACGCAAAGTGAGGTTCATCTCAGTGTCGGCGTAGGTCTGGTTTCCAGTGACAGCAATCACAGTGGGAGCCTCGTAGTCTTCCGATGAATTGTTGATGAAGATGTCGTCAATAAGGAGGTCCCAGCCATAACCACTCACACCTTCAAAAACAACAAAGCCATAACCCGTTGGGCTGTCGAAGGTGAAAGAATACTCATACCAGTCGTCCACATCAGCAATGACGGGCTCCAAATAAGTGCAGCGGTGGACAGTGCCTAACAGTTGGCCGCCTTCCGAGCTCGGCACCGAATTATAGTACACATTGATACGGTCGGGGCGGTTGATATTCGGATTGCTGTTGCGGAACATCCAGAAACGAACGATGTTATCTTGTGCGTTCAGTTCTAACTTGGGCGAGACCAATTCAGCTGAGCAGCCTTCGGGATTGGTGTAGGTATAGAATCGGGCCATATATTGGCTTCCCTCATGCGGCATAGCACTCGGTGTGGAGCTCGATTCGCGCCTGTCAAAGGCGTAAGTACCGTTGGTAATATTGTTCTGCCAACCAAAAGGCACAAAGGCATTCTCGAAACCTTCTTCCAAGGGGTAATTATTATAAGGTGCCAAAGCGGTAATTTGGAAATCAGCACTTTGTGTCGGGGCAGAATGGTTAGAGACCACATCAAAGGTAGCATGAACTATTTCATTGTTGTTCAGATTCATGGGCAAAGTCGTCTTGGCCACCAGTTCCACCGAACCGTTGTAAGGCAAACTGACCTGGCTCACTTGCGCGCCATTCTGATAGAACTCAATCGGCAAGGCACCTGTGCTGTTGAACTGATAAGTATCCGATTGTTCGCCTGTATTGCTGAGGCGGAAACGCAGATAGGCAGGCTCGCCGAAATAGACAGAAGTATCGGCTGTGAGTTGCTCCACATTGAAATGATACTGCGCGGTCTGCTCGATGATGATGTCATCGATGGACAAGTACCAAGGCCCATTGTCGGCCACGCTGTGGAATCCCACATAGAAAGAGCCGGAACTTGTGGCCTGGAACACACCCGAGGTCTGCTCATATTCTTCGTTGTCGACCACCATCATCGGCACCGCTGCCACCGTCATCGCCGAAGGATTAGCACTTGCACCGGCTTTGACTTCCATGTTGAAGTGGTCGACATGCCAGGTAGCATACCAGAACGACACACGATAGTAGTTTCCTGCGGTCACATTGATTTCCTTGTAAATCCACACATCGGTATTATAGGTAGCATACATATACCAGTCGCCGGTATGTGGCTTTCTCCCTCGGGCTTCGTTGTCGTCAGGAATGGTGATACCAGCTTTCCAGCCACCATCACCAATCCAGCCTACTGGAGTCTGGCCTACAGTGTTACCATTTTCAAAAGTCTCATTGACAAGAACTTGGGCGGATGCACTTCCCATCAGAAGCCACATCGCAATCATTGCATACAGTTTTTTCATATTCGGTTAGTTTTGATATTTGGCTACAAAAATAGGGATTGTTTTGATACCAAGGTCAAAATTAATCGCTACCCTATTTCAAAAACATAGTTTTATCCAGCGGTGAATGGGGTAATTTGGTCGTTCACCGCTGGATAAAAGATATTTTCTGAAATGCAACTGATTTATTATCAAAAATTTGTCATTTCTCAAACAAATCATCAACGGTGATTACATTTTGGAAAACGCCGCTGTACTCATTATAAGTCAAGCCTTCAGTGGTCACTAACACATTATGAACAACAGCCCGACGCGGTATCATCTCTTCTAACAGGTTCTGACGATGAACAACCTTTGAATAATAGGCCTTGCTGACCGTATATTTCTCGTTGTAAAACTTCATCTCGCAGAGGTTCACAACATTGTCTTTGCGATTGATCAACATGTCAATTTGCGCTCCTTCAGTCTCGTCTTCCCCTTTAACCACCCATGCCGACTCCGTTGATGAAACACCAAGAATATTGAGTGAGTTCTTAATCTGCCGGATATGCGTAAAACACACTTCCTCAAACGCAAAGCCCCGCCATGAAGATACACCTTGCGAAGTCACATTGTGCATCCAAAACTCAGGATCAATCTCCTTTCTACCTTGCACGAACTTCATGTAAAACAGGCAAAAATGGTCTATCAATTTGTAATGCTTCTCCCGTTTTCCTTTTCCGAAAGGGATGTACGACTCAATGAAATCACCGGCGACGAGTGCCTTCAACATCGTGCTGAAAGAGCCGCCCCCTGTCAGTCCTGCAGCTCTCGCAAGCTCTTCCTGAGTATAACCTGATCTCCTATTGCCAAGAACCTTCACGATTTGCTTCATTTCATCAGGTCTCGAAAACACGGAAGAAAACAAGCGCTCGAACTCATCACTCAACACCGCATTCTTCTTAAAAAACAAGTTATCAACATTCTGCGCAAGACTTCTGCCTGACTCAAAATAACTCAGATAATACGGTACACCGCCAAATATCATATAACTTTGCACAATATCGTAACGCGACATTCGAATACCCTTGCTGTGAAAGAACTGTTCACACTCATTGAGGGTAAACGGCGACAGCCTCAACTGACCGGTAAGCCTTCCATACAAGCCTCCATGATTATTAATAAGGTTGTCAGTAATCCAAGAAGTTGCCGAGCCGCAGACCACCAACATGAAATTGTCACGATGGCAGCCCCAGCCGTTCCACAAAGCCTCCAAAGCCGTGACAAAGCCCGAACGAGGTGTGTCCATCCAAGGTAATTCATCGAGGAAAACCACTTGCCGCGAGCCGTCATCAATTGATTGAAGGTGCATTTCCAACATAAAGAAAGCTTCAAGCCACGATGTCGGACACTTGCTTTTCTTCATGCCCTGCCGCTGCAGCGACAGATAAAAGTGCTTCAGTTGCTCTTTCAGGCTGTTCTTGTGGTTTTGCTCGTCCACGGGCGATAATCCCGAATGGCGGAAGGTGATTTTTCCCTTCAATGCCTCGTCCACAAGAAAAGTCTTTCCCACTCGACGACGGCCATATACCGCTAAAAACTGTGGCATTTTACTGGAATACAGTCGTTTGATTTCCGAAATCTCGTCTTTTCTGCCAATGATATTCACCATAAAACATCGTTTTATTCAGCGGCAAAGATACAAAAACATGCGTTCACCGCTGAATAAAACACATTTTTTTACCCTATTTTTCTTCAAAAAAGTGCTTTTATCCAGCGGCGAACATGGTAATTTAGTCGTTCACCGCTGGATATAACACATTTTTCCCTCGATTCAAAACAGCAATTCCTTGCCAAAATGTCAGTTTTCCCAATGGCACACAATTTGACTATCGGACGCGAGTCTTCGAGACACGAGACGCGAGACGTTCCCATCGTCTCGTGTCCCGCAGTCTCGAGTCCCGAGTCTATTTGAAATTCAAAATACAAATCGATATGCAAACAGGTAACATTGGAGTAAAGACAGAAAACATTTTCCCTGTCATCAAGAAGTTCTTGTATTCGGACCAGGAGATCTTCCTGCGCGAAATCATCAGTAACGCCGTGGATGCCACACAGAAGCTGAAAGCCCTCGCCGCCTCGGGTGAGTTCAAAGGTGAATTGGGCGACCTTACTATTAAGGTGGAAGTCGACAAGAAGAAAAAGACCCTCACCGTCCGCGACCGCGGTATAGGCATGAACGCCGAAGAAGTCGACAAGTATATCAACCAAATCGCTTTCTCGGGCGCGGAGGAATTCATCGCCAAATTCAAGACGCAAAGTGAGGCCGAGGCCGCCAACATCATCGGACATTTTGGCTTGGGCTTCTATTCCGCCTTCATGGTCTCCTCGAAGGTGGCGCTGATTTCGAAATCCTGCAAGGAAGAAGGCAAGAACGGCGTCATTTGGGAATGCGACGGTAGCCCAGAGTACACCATGAACGAAATTCCGAAGGGCGACCGCGGCACCGACGTCATCCTTTACATCGCCGACGATGCCTCCGAGTTCCTCGAAGAAGGCCGCATCCGTGAGCTGCTCAACAAATACTGCAAGTTCCTGCCCATCCCGATTCAGTTCGGCACACGAAAGGTGCAGGAGGAAATCGAGGGCGAGACCGACAAAGACGGCAAACCCAAGACCAAAGAAGTTGAAAAGCCTTGGATCATCAACGATGTGGCTCCGCTGTGGAAAAAAGCCCCAACCGACATCAAGGACGAGGAATACAACGACTTCTACCATGTGCTCTACCCGATGAACTTTGGCGAGCCGCTGTTCCACATCCACCTCAACGTGGACTATCCCTTCGACCTCACGGGCATCCTCTATTTCCCGAAGGTGAAGAACCGCTACGAGTTCCAGCGCAACAAGATACAACTCTACTGCAACGAGGTCTTCGTCACCGACAGCGTGGAAGGCATCCTGCCCGAGTTCCTCTCGCTACTGCACGGCGTCATCGACTCGCCCGACATCCCACTGAACGTCAGCCGCTCGTTCCTGCAAAGCGACCAGAACGTGAAGAAAATCTCGACCTACATCACCAAGAAGGTGGCCGAGAAACTCGAAGAGCTCTTCAAGAAAGACCGCGAGGCTTACGAGAAGAACTGGGACGACATCCGCGTGTTCATCGAATACGGCATGATGAGCGACCCGAAGTTCTACGAGCGCGCCGAGAAGTTCTTCCTCTTCAAGGACACCGACGACAAGTACTATACCATCGAGGAATACAAGACCCTCATCAAGGAGCAGCAGACCAACAAGGACAAGATGCTCGTCTATCTGTATGCCACCGACAAGGACGACCAGTACACCAACATCGAGAACGCCAAGGCCAAGGGCTACAACGTCCTGATGATGGACGGCATCCTCGACCCGCATTTCATCAGCGCCTACGAGCAAAAGGAAGGCGAGAAGGGCGACGACAGCCGTGCCATGTTTGCCCGAGTGGACTCCAACACGATTGACAAACTCATCGTAAAGGACGAAAAGGAAGCTGAATCGAAGCTCGACGACAAACAGAAGGAGACCCTGAAAGCCGCTTTCGAAAAGGTCATCGACAAGGTTCGTTTCAACGTGGAGTTCAGCAACGAAGGCGAGACCGATGCTCCTGTGGAGGTCACACAAAACGAGTGGATGCGCCGTATGAAGGAGATGGAGCAGATGGGCGGCGGCCCGATGTCGTTCTACGGCTCCATGCCCGACAGCTATACGCTGATGCTCAATACCAACAGCCCCATCATCACCGGCCTCTTGGACAAGGACGAAGCCGAGCAGGAAGCCACCATCAGGCAGATTTACGACCTCGCACTGCTATCGAAAAATTTACTGAAGGGCAAGGATTTGAGCGAATTTGTCAAGAGGAATATGGAGAAACTGTAATCATGCTTCAAGCAAAAAGAAATCCCCGCAATGCCACTAAACTTCTCGGCGCTGCGGGGATTATTATTGTTACAATTCTATCATTTCGAGGAACATACTGGCCGCACAGACAATCCACAATCTTGAAATCCACTACCAAAACCTCCACTACCTAAATTAGCATTCGTAATCCAAGCATCAAATGATGATGCAGAAATAGGACTAAGACGATAATAATTCATTTCACCTAAACCAAACAACTTTCCATCTACGCAATAACCAGCACTAGGCAAGAAGAGGCTATTGCCATTAGGTGCGACAAATAAGCATCCGCTCACACCTTTCAGTTCTATCTTCTCACAACTACAATTTGTTATCAACTCTTCGAAATCCTCCATTCGTGGTAAATGCCAACTGAAATTCCAATCAACTTTTTCTTCAACACCAAACACTTCAACAAGATGGTTTAATTCATGACACATATAGTATTTTTCAACATCACCATCTTTGTAATATTCATACAAGTGCTTTTTAATATCCTGTCCTAGAATATAATATCCACCATAATCTTCAGGAGAACCAGCTCCCATATTACAAGTAGCCCAAAGTGTACCACTAGGCAAACCCAAGTCAACATAAGCATGGCCATTGATTCTGCCGTTTTCTCTATTTCCATCACATCCTATAAACGTAACAATTATTCCAATGAATAGTAAAGCTGCTATGACCTTTGTAGATTTGTTCATCTTATTGTTGGTTTTAGACTTTGCAAAGAAACAAAAAATAATCCTCATCAACTTCATTCCGAAGTAAAATTATTACTTTTGCAGTCACAATCCAAAAGCAATGGCAACAGCCTACAACAACACGATTTTCTCCGACTACCACCCCAACGGCAACCACATCAACACATCACTGCTGTGGGAGTACGACATGAGCACCTTCGACTGGCAGCGGTCGAAAACAATTGTAGTGCAACGTATCGTGGAACTGGGTTGGCCTGAAGATTTCTACGGCGCTTTCGACCTTTATGGCGGTTTTGAAGGCTTCCGTGAAATCATCAAAACCATCCCCCACCTTTCAGACATTGACATGAATTTCGTCTGCCATTACTTCAACCTGCAAAAAGAGGAATTGCAATGCTACACAAGGAAACAATCGAGACAGGCTCGCTTGAATTGCTAAAAAAGCTCCAATCCGAGCCGCTATTAGCTTCGTTCAACTTGGTTGGAGGCACTTCTTTGGCTTTGCGTTTGGGTCACCGCAATAGCGTGGACTTGGATTTGTTCTCGAAGGAAGACTTCGACTTGCAGGAAATCAAGGAACTACTTGTCAATCAATATGGTTTCAAGGTCGGCTACGAAAAAGGCAAGACCCTGAAAGGCTTCATCGGAAAGGTGATGGTTGATCTTATTAGATACGATTACCCGCACATCTGTCCTATTGAAACGGAAGAAGGCATCCGCATGGAAAGCCTTCCCGATGTCGTTGCCATGAAACTGTCCACCATTTGCGACAATGGTTCCCGCATCAAGGATTTCATCGACATTGCCTATCTTTCAACGGTTTATAATTTTGGCGAAATGTTGGAATTCTATAAACAGAAATATCCTTCATCCAACCCTCTTGTTCCAACAAAATCATTGATTTATTTCGACGACATCAATTTCGACGAGGATGTAGTCATGATGCAAGGAAAGTTTGATTGGAATAGCATTGCAGCAAGGTTGAATGAAATGACCATCTGCCAAAACATAAAGTTTAACAAAAAACCGTAAAAATCAACCACTTTCCGTCTATAAATTCCAAAATTAGTATTTCTAAACATTATTTTTTATCATATTTTAGTGTTTTCAAACATTATTTTTTGCAAAAAGTTAGTGTTTTGAAATACTATTTACAGTTACTTGGCCATAGACGAAACCGAAGTGGGCTATAGCAACAAAATCCCACTTTGGATGTTCGGGCTACTTTATTGACAGACGCGCACTGCCCGCACAACTTGTCCACGACAACGTTCGTATGTGCCGCACACGTGGCATTCATCCAGGTCGTAGTGGAAACTCCAACCGCGCTCGGGGAAGCCTGTATGGAGAGAACTCGACCAGTAGATGCCGAGGGTTG
>JAEEGG010024716.1_pt1 | contig 11635 bp, 9 predicted proteins | sample 9134161 | NCBI WGS metagenome assembly JAEEGG01 (sample SAMN16246543, study PRJNA631951) | gut metagenome | biome: gut microbiome; feature: rumen; material: CR-attached | host: Bos | place: Iran: Karaj | collected 2018-10 | reverse complement strand
ATACCATTATCAAAAAAGTCTGTTGCTTTTAAGTTTTCATAGAATTTAGAGAAAGTTTCATCCTCATAACGATACATTCCTTCCATTGAACGACCATATGGAGTATTATAAGGAGTATGAGAGGATATTGTTTGTAATGTTAAGAAAAAGCTTCAAGTTTGAGCATTAACAACCTCTATTGCTTTTTCATAAAGACTTTCATCAGGAGCAGCATCAAAAGTATATTTAGGTTTATCTTCAAAAGCTTCTTCTCAGATAATTGTTTGATAACCTACGTTTTTAATGAAATCTCTCTGATCTAAGAATTCTAGAGTTGCTGTTGATAAGAAAGTTGTAGCATATCATAGTTTATTAAAGAATTCAGCAAGAGGAAGAGCAAATCCTGAGAAACTTGCATATCTTGTTCATTTATAATCATATTCTAATGGTTCAACTCAAAGAAGTGTTGCAATATGTCCCATATCAGAAGACATTCCATTAGCATGCATATTTAGAAATGAAGTTCAATCATCACTTACTTTATCAATTCAAGGAAGTCTATCATTTAATCCTCAGAATTTTCGAGAATCTACTGATGATGCAGACTCTAAGAATACCAAAATTACATTACTTTTATTATTCCTTCACTCAACTTCAGTAAATAATTGATCAAATGTTAATGGAGCTTTATACATTTGAACTGCGTATTGAAGCAATGATTTAGCTATTTTTTCATGATCTTCTACAAAATTTTGATAGGTTTCTAAGTATTTGAATGCTAATTCTGGATTAGCTTGGATAGCTACACGTAATAAGTCTTTAACAATTGTTTTTCACTTTTTATCTTTCCAGTTTTTATAGTTATCGATATATTTAAATGCGAGTTCTGGTTCATTTTTTGTAGCTTCTGCTAAGACTTCAAACACATAATCATTTCCATATTCATCTGTAAGCTTTGTTAATGATGAATTATCGAAACTTTCAAAGATTCTTTCTGGATCATCATGAGCTAAAGCAAACCACCATTGTTTTTTCTTTAACAAAAACTGCATTTCAACATCCGGAAGATCTAGCACTTCTGAAAGAGTATCTTTTCACTCATCTTTCTCTCATGAAATATAGAAAGTGTAAGAATCAGTAATAATACTAGCTAGTATATTTCATTCTGGGAGTTCAACTCATGAAAAATGAAATGTAGGGAACGGAAATCCATATATTAAAAATGAAAAAACAAGCATAACAATTAAAGCCGTATCACTTACTTTTACTCTTGTTAACCATAAAAATACTTGAACAGAAAGCACCAAAAATGCTATACACAAGATAAATACAAGTACATAGAATAAGAATATTCATGATCAAGCTGTTAAATAACTTGCTCAAGATGTTAAAACTAATCTTTGTTGGAAAAATAGGATTACTAAGATATCTGCCAAATAAAGTGCAGAAATTACGCATATCAATAGAAATAATAGTGATTTACCAAACCAATTTTTTATGTGCGTAATTCAAAAAACAAGAATTAGAATTAATCATAAAATTAACAAATCAGATTGGATAACAGAAAAGACGTAGTAGGAGATCTCTTTCCAATCCATCAATCAGAAAGCGTAAGAATAACTTGATATAATCACATAGATTTTCGCTATTAACAAAAAAAGAAATATGAAGATACAAAATGATTTTATTGATACTGTTTTTTCTTTTATGTATTTTAGCATGTGATTTATTTTTTATTTATCTTTATAAAGTAGTTCTCCTCATTGCAACTCATAATCTGCATAAACATAAATATTTGGAGTATTACATGTTCATTTTTCTAGTACTTTTCATTTTCCATTAACAATATCTTTTATTATTAAGTTTCATGATTTATTTGGTGAAAGGAATTGAAGTTCCATTCCTGGTTCAACCACCTCTTTTGGTGAATATTTGAAATATTTCTTTCCATCTTTTTCAATAAAATCTTCTTCGATTATTCAGAAATAATTTCTATTAAATAATGGTCCAGGACTTGTCTTTGTTGTAAAACTTTCAAGATTTTCTCACTCTGGGTAATCTTTCAAATCATTGAACAAAAATCAAGACCAATATTCTCTATGAGGAATGACATTTACAAGATTCTTTATATTTTCATCTATTGGTGTTCAATTAAGGATAGCATCTCTTACGTGTTTATATGCTTTAACTACTGCTCCAACATAGAATTCAGATTTACTTCTTCCTTCAATTTTCATAGCATCAACATATGGAAGAATTTCAGCCAATCTATCAATTGTACATAGATCTTTTGAAGAAAGGATATAATTTGTATTATCTTCTCATTCTTCTATTTGAAATAATTTTCAAGGTCTCCTATCTTCTTCAAGCCACACCTTATATTTAAATCTACATGCATGAGAACATTCTCACTTATTACCTGGTCTTCAATTCATATAATCACCCAATAAACAACGTCAAGAATAACTCATACACATTGCTCAATGAACAAATACTTCTAATTCCATTCCTGGAACTTGTTTTTTAATTTCTTCGATTTCTTTAATATGAAGTTCACGTGCTAAAACTACTCTTTTAACTCCTAAATCATACCAAAATTTAACTGCTGAATAGTTAAGCGTAGAAGTTTGTGTACTGAGATGAAGGTGGGTATTTGGTAAATATTTTTTTAAGATATGGAATGTTCATGGATCAGAAAAAATAATAGCATCTGCTCCAACATCTGATATTCTTTCTACAGTTGATTCAAAAATTTTAATATCAGTATTCCTTGGGAAAATATTCATCGTTAAAAATGCTCTTGCTCAATATCAATGAACAGCATCTACTGTTTTTTTAAGATCATCAAAATCTAAGATTTTATTTTGTCTCATACGAAGTGAAGTAAAAGGGACTCCCATATATACTTCTTCTGCTCAAAATCTTGCTGCAGTTAAAGCTTTTTGATAAGAACCACCTGGTGCAACAATTGTAGGTGTTGTCATAATTGAACTATTTTAGACATAAAATTCTTAAGTAATTACTAGTATTATAATTTAGTTTTTTGCTTAATGAAAACAAGAATAATTACCTTGACATTTCTATCAAAATTATATAAATACATCATACACACTTTAACAAAAACAAATATGAAACAAATTGATTTTATCCCCGTTGTCCAATGTGTTGCAACGATTATCTGCTGTTGCACACTACTTTACTATCAGAGTGTTTATCCACACTCTAACGTGATCTTACTCATCGCAATTTGCGTTGGAGCATTCAGCGCAGCATTCCTATCAAGTACTGATTTACGTCCCGGCAATGAATACACGATACCAATCGTGATTGGCCTATTTGTTTTGTCGTGGATTATAACTCCATTGGCATTCTTTAGCTACTTTGAGGGCGACAAATCAGCGGAAAGAATGATGTGGTTCGATATCTATGCCACTCAATTCGTCCCCTTTTTAGGGGTGTGTTATGAACGCAGATTATCTTAAAAATTTTTCATCAAAAAAAGCAGAGGTTCTCTCTGCTTTTTAACTATTTAACAAATTATTTATGCTTCAATAATTTCTGGCTCTGATGAATCTTGTTTTGGCTCTTCCTTATGTGAGTCTTTCTTATCTTCAGATGAAGACAGTTCTTGTCTTGGATTCTTTTTTTTCATATATATCATTCAAGCAATGATTCCAATAACAGCTACAAGTGCAATTATTCAATAAATTGGTCTAACAGCTAACCAAGCGATTGCTATTGTTACAATCCATACAATTAATGCAAGGCAGAAAGTTACGATTCAAGTAGCTGCTCAAATGATATCTGCAATAAATGGAACTACTTTTGCAAGAGTTTCAAGGATACTAAATATCATTGAAAAAGCTATCCACAATAATAAGAAACCAACAATTCTTAAAATCCATGTCATTGTTTCATTAGCAGAATGAGCATGTGCAAACAACTCATTTACAGTTACATTGTCTTGTTCTAACAATGAAATTGATCTCTTATTTGATGTCATAAATGGCTTTAGATTTTCACCGTATTGTTGACCTACAGCACTAGCAGCTCATGCTGGAACTCTGTAGAAAGTAATTTTTAAATCTCAGATTTCTGGTTCTTTTGGATCATTACCTATATATAATAGAGAATCCAATATTTTCATTCAAGAAATAGGTGTTATTTCTTGTCCTGATAAACTAACAGCTACTTTATCAGTTAACTTAGCAACAAACTCTGATGAAAGAGTAAATGTTCACAAAAGAATAGGGTCTTTAACATAAGTTTCTCAATCATATTTCCAATCTGGATTACTATATTCTGGTTTATAGAAACGAGATGAATCTATATGATTTTCACTCCATACTTTGTTGTAAGTATAAGTTGTTTTTGTTGTTTGACTTCATCAAAGATTATCTTCTGTTTCTGTATGTTCTTCTTCCTCCCATTGATACATCTCAACTTTTCTGATTAATTTTAGATCATCTGTTTTTACTCAGAAAGTTTCATCAACTAGAGGATTTTCATCTGATGATGATGTCTTTCAGTTAATGTATACTGCACTCTTATCGTTTGCAGCATCGATTTTATCGGCAGAAACTTCAATAGTTTGACTTTCAGTTTCTTCTAGTGCTGCCTTTTGTTCTACGAAATTATTTTCATTCCATCATAAAAGAATGATAGATCAGATAAGCAAAAGAAATCCAGTTCCAATTGCTTTTACAGAATCTCATAAACGAGAACCATAACCAGTTCTTGACGTTACTGTGTAAGATGGTGACATTTTATATATAAAAATAAAATAAAGATGATTTTCTTATAGTATTATTTAAATGTTTTGCAATAAAAAAACTAGCGGATACACAACCCGCTAGCCATTTTTCTGTTCGTTTTTGAGGGTTAACGTCCCATCAATTCGAAGGTTTTATTAATAAACCTTGTTACAGGGCCACTTACCCACATACCGACTGCAACCCAGATTGCCATAACTATGGCAGTTGCTACTGCTGAGCAAATTAACAAATGGCCACACATAGCCAATGTTATACCTCCCATACAATACTGAGCAATGATCAGGATAGCCGCAAGAACAGCAGTTACCAAAACGAATTCTTTAAATAATTTTCTCATAGTTTTTCTTTTTGTATTTGTTTTATGTCTTATGACAATAATATTATATATATTATGTCACATATGTCAAGCCTATTTGATGTTATCTTTATTGTATATAAAATCATTTCTAAAGAATTTACTTTTACTTGATTTTCATTTACTGTTCTCTAAACTACATTGCGTAAATTTTATGTTTTATGCCCTGGTCGTTCAGTGGATAGGACCCAGTCCTGCGAAGACTGCGACCCCGGTTCGACTCCGGGTCAGGGCAAACTTAAGAAGGCTTACAATACTCATATTGGAGCTTTTTTGTTGTTTTCAATTCTGATAATTTGTGTTTTTTGAAAAAATAACTATACTTTATTAACGTTTATTTACTAATAATTTAGCATGCATTTAATACACGATATTCCAGCATTTGTCGATCAAAAGAAATGATATATCAATGTTGTTGTTGATGTTCCTAAAGGATCTAACAACAAATATGAATATGATCATAAACTATGATGTTTTAGACTTGATCGTGTTATTCATAGTAGTATGTACTACCCTGTAGATTATGGTTTTATCCCTCAAACTCTTTCATGAGATGGTGATCCTTGTGATGTATGTTTACTTGTAACTAACCCTACTTTTACAGGATGTATTATTAAAGCTAGACCTATTGGAATCTTATATACCTTTGATAACGCTTGAGAAGATCCAAAAATTATTGCTGTTCCAACTTCTGATGTAGATCCAAGATGGGATGAAATCCATCATATTGATGATTTAGGACATCATATGAAAGAAGAATTATTTACTATCTTTAAGCAAATTAAGTTCCTAGAACATGAAAAATATGATAAAGTTGATGTTAAAGGATTTGGTAGCGTTCTAGAAGCACAACAAGAAATTCTTTCTTCAATTGAAAGATATAACGAATCAATGAAAAATGAGAATAAATAAAAAATAATACCTTGAAGTTTTTTTGATGATACATAGACTAAATACTGTTTATGTATCATTTTTTGTTATGGAACCACTTTCTTCTATTTTACGTCCAAAATCTTTGGAAACGTTCGTTGGGCAACATCATTTAGTCGATGAATGAATGCCTATTTCAACGTTTCTTGAAAATAAGAAGATTCCATCAATGCTCTTTTGGGGTCCTCCAGGTTGTTGAAAAACAACTCTTGCTGAGATTATTGCTAATAGTATGCAAGCTGAGTTTTTTCAATTATCTTGAGTAAGAAGTAAAAAAGAAGATTTATCAGCTATTATTGAAAAGGCTGAATTAAACTTAAAATATTGAACTCCTACGCTTGTTTTCTTAGATGAAATTCATCGCTGGAATAAATCACAACAAGATACTTTATTACCATTTGTTGAAAAAGGTACTATTACTTTAATATGAGCAACTACTGAAAATCCAAGTTTTACAGTAAATAACGCTCTATTAAGTCGCTGCCGTCTTTTTGTGTTTGAGAAAATTACTCCTGAAGATGTGTTTGAATTTCTTTCTAAGCAAAAAGAAACTATTAAAAAACATTACCTTGAAATAGAAATTTCTGATGATGTACTTAAATTCTTAGCAAAGAATGCAAACTGAGATTTAAGAAATGCCATCAATCTTTTAGAATCTGCGTTACTTTTACTTTGAAAATGAAAACTCACTGAAGATCATTTAATCAAAGCATGAACACAACAAGTTTATTATGATAGAGATTGAGAAGAACATTATAACATCATTTCTGCTGTTCATAAATCACTTCGTGATTCAGATCCTCATGCAGCATGTTATTGGATCCAAAGAATGTTAGTTGCTTGAGAAGATCCGCTCTATATCGCAAGACGTCTTTTACGTTTTGCTAGTGAGGATATTTGATTAGCTGATAATAACGCATTACTTCTTGCTAATCAGGTTTATGATGCTATTCAAAAAGTTTGAATGCCTGAATGTTCAATATTTTTGATGCAATTAGCAGTCTATCTTGCTAGAGCTCCTAAATCTAACTTAACTGAAAAAATAGATTTAGCTACAAAACAAGATATCCAAAGATATTGAAATCTACCAGTTCCTATGCATATTAGAAATGCTCCAACTAAAATGATGAAAGATTTATGATACTGAAAATGATATAAATATGCTCATGATTACCCTTGAGCGAAGGTTGATCAAGAACACTTCCCTGATGAATTAAAATGAAGAAAATATTTTTAACTATTTTAATAGTATGAAAAAAATTAATATTGCATGGGCATGATGATGAACTTGAGGTCATGTCTTTCCAATAAAAAGTCTTATTCAATACCTTCATAATAGTGAAAAACTCAAATCTGAAGTTAATACCATGGTTTGGTTTTGAAAAAAATGAAGTTTAGAAGAGGAAAATTATCAACAATTAAAAAAATATATCGATAATCTTTATTTTTGTTCTATCCTTTCTTGAAAACGAAGAAGAGAAAAATCAATTTCTGCTATTTGTAAGAATTTATGGGATTTAGTTTTATTTTCATGTGGGATTGTTCAATCACTTTTCGCTTTGAAAAAATATAAAATTGATGTCGTTTTTTGTAAATGAGGATATGTTGCTTTACCTGTAGTTTTTGCTGCAAAATTTTTATGAAAAAGGATTATCGTCCATGAATCTGATGTTCATCCATGATTAGTAAATCGTATCTGATCTAAATATGCTAAAAAAACTTTTACTGGATTTGATAATGTTTTAAAAGGTTCTGAAACTGTTGGACAAATATTGTCTGACGATTTGTTGCCCGAAAAAGAAGCTAAATCTTCAGAACAAACAGAAGTTCTTGTTATGTGAGGATCACAATGATCTAAGAATCTATATGAAGCATTAGCTGAGGCATTAAAAAATAAAGGATTAGAAAATATGCACTTTGATATTGTGCTATGAAAACTGAATAAAGAAACTTGAAAACTTTTTGAAAACTTTAAAAATGTTACTTGTCATGATTTTCTTTCACAGAAAGAAATGTGAGAATACTATTTAAACTCTGATATTGCCATCACAAGAGCATGAACTACTTCTCTTGCTGAACAAAATCTTTTTGATTTAAAACTCATTATGATACCTATACCATGGACTCATGATCAAAAAGATAATGCTAAATGGTATGTTAAAAATTATAATTGAATACTCATTGATCAAGATGATCCAAAATTCATAGAAGAACTACAAAATACGCTTCTTTCTTTGAAGTCTTACAAAAAATCCTTATCTTCAAAAGATAGAAAAAAAGAAATAAGTATCGCTAAAGAAAAAATATTAAATACTATTCTTTATCATTAAAATTTAATTATGCATATTGTTATCGTTTGAGCTTGAGGGAGTTGAATATCTAACTTAGCACATATAATTTGGGATTTGTGATATAAAAATCTTGTTGCTATTGATGCTCAAGAAAGCCAGATTACAACAGCCTTAAAAGAAAAATGAATCCCTGTAAAAATTGGGCACTGAAAATACGATATTAAAGATGATGATATTGTTATCTATTCTGAAGCAACAAAGGATTCTCCTGAAGTTCAAAATGCTTTCAGTCTAAAAAAAGAACATCATCTTCCATTAAAAATATGGAACTATTTTGAGTTTTTATGAGAATTAAGTAAGTATTTCCGTACAGTTTGAATTGCATGAACTAATGGAAAATCAAGTTCAACTTCATTAGCAATTTTTGCATGAAAAGAATGTATTCCAGATTTAGGTCTCTGAATTGTTTGAGCTTTAGTTCCTGATTTATGAAATAAAAGTTATTATTTAAAAGAGGAAGCAAAAGATGAATTTCATCAATTATTTGATTTCATTTTCACTGGTAAAAAACTTCCTTATGAATTAGTTAAAAAGTACTATTTCTTCTTAGAAGCTTGTGAATACAAAAGGCATTTCCTACATCTTGATTTGGAATATCTACTAATCACAAACTTGGAACTAGATCATACTGACTATTATAAAGATTGGAACGATTATCGTTCAGCTTTCTTACAAATGAATCAAAATACTAAAAAAGCCACTTTTGTTTTAGAGAATGAAAATAATACTGTTGCCACCGATTATACTGGTTTCAAAAATATTAAGATATTACCTATTAAACATTTCGAACTTGATAATGTCCGATGAAAGCACACTGATTGTAATGCTTCATTAATTTCATGATTATTGCAGGAACTAAATCCTTCATTAACAGAAGAAGATATAAAAAAGACATTCAAACCTTTTAGATGAGTTTGGAGAAGATTAGAATATCTTTCAACTTTAGAAAATTGAGCTAAGGTGTTTACCGACTATGGTCATATTGCTTCATCATTAGAGATTGGATATAAAACATTAAAAGAACGTTTCCCTGAGAAAAAAATTCTTTGTGTTTTTCAACCACATCAAATGCGTAGAGTTTTAGCATGATGGGATGAATTTCAAAAAGCAATACCTCAATTTGATAAAGCGATTATCTACTCTATTTATGCAGCTAGAGAACCATTAGAATTATTTAAAGAAGAACCATTATTTATTGAACATAAATTTAATAGTGTGCGTGAAGTTTGAGAATTTTTTGCTCAAGGTGTATGAGCAGAATATTTTGAAGATTTTGATGCATTATCTAAAAGAGTTCTCGAACTATCAAATCAAGACACTATTGTTGCTGTTTTTACAGCATGAGACTTAGATTATCATATTAGAAAATTATTAAAAATCTGTTAATTTTTTCATTAAAAAAAGTGCCACCGCTGTGGCACAATCTCGGAAAATCCGAGATCTACTGTTTTTTAGATGTTTTAACGTTAAATGTTTCTCTCGAAACAATAGTTTTATATATAAGTAAATATATTATTTCAACTAAATTATTCATATTCTGATACGACTGTATCAAGATTAATATCATTTTCTATCATCTTTAATAACTTGGATAATTCCTCTTTATCTGGATTCTTTACTTTTCTTTCTCAATATTCACTTCTAACTGATTCTACATTATCTACTAAACTTTTTAAGAATTCTTTTTTATCTTTCTTGAGTACTGCATCTTTTTTTAAGATAAAAACTCTTTGATAGTCATTGACCTCAACATATACTCATCAATTAAAAAATTCATAATCAAGTCTTGTAGGTTCTCAATTATTTAATTCATGTGTAATAAATGATATTTTCTTTAACCTAGGATATTCCTCTATATCTTTTAAAAATGATTCTGTATTATCAAAATGGATAAGAATATTTTTATCTTTACGAGATGTGTATTTTTTCCAATTTTCAAATTTTAATGCATCCAAATTTTTTGTATCCTTTATTCAGAATCTTCTTATTTCTTTTTCTAAACTATTTATAGATTGAATTAAACATCCTGAGAAGATATCATTAATTCACTCATAATCAACCATATAATCTACCCCTCTAAAATTAATAACTAATCATGAGTGTCTCATACTTGCTACACCCACAAAATTATCATCATTATTCTTTAATCTATATATTGAAATTTTTATATCCAAACCAGCTTCTCTTAAAGCATCAAAAAACTTATAAAGACTTATAGTCCGATTAGTACAACTTCATCATTTACAATCATAATCAAATTCCCGATGTTCTTCATAAGCATTATTATAAAACTGTTCTCATAATGTCATGTTTTTATACTCATCAAGAGATGTTTTTGAAATTGAATTATGAAATTTCCTTACATGAAAATTTCAGTTTAATGCATTCAAAAATTGACAAGTATCAACAAAAAAATTTTTCTGAAATTCATCGTTATTCTGTATTTTTGATTGATTTCTTAATAATCTTTTTAATTTTGTAAAAATATTATCTATTCAAGTTATAACATCTTGAGAAGATTTTGGGTAGAATAAAGCATTCATAAGATCTTTACAAAACCTGTCTATATAAAGATCTCTCCTTTTTTCTATATCATCTGGCTGTAATACATCTCTCATAGAAAAAGATTTTTCTGTAAAGCAGTCACATAATATAAAACAATATACAAAAAGTCAAGTATTAAAAAATCTGGAGAATAAAACAAACTCCAGATTTTATGATTGGGTGTACAACATCACATCGGATCCATCCAGAAATCCTCAACTTTTAGATTAGATGCATCTTCTGTTTCGGAAGCGATTCTGAGAGAAAAAAGCTCTTCTGAATGTCTATTCTCATCCACCTTCTCCATTTTTCTAAGGAGTGGAAGTTGAGAAATAAGAACATACGGCGAAAGAAACTTAAATCCGAAAGCATAATAATATGCTCCATCTTCAGTTACCTCAAGCATCTGAGGATTCTTCCAATAATAGATGCAGCTAAAGAGTGAAGCACATGCAAGCATATGAGGGATTTCTGTAACTGCATTTATCTCCTCTATACCACTTGTAAGCATTATGCTACTCTTATGGATAGATATTGAAACACGTTTTCCCATTTCATGGAACTCAAGAGTGATTGTCTTCGATTCACTTGGTACAAGGAAGTTGGGGTTAATCTTCAGATTAATCATAACATCTCGTACCACCTTTTCGAACCCTTCTGGGTTATTCACATAGTCACAATGAACGAATGGCACACCTATA
>JAEEGG010024715.1_pt1 | contig 11635 bp, 10 predicted proteins | sample 9134161 | NCBI WGS metagenome assembly JAEEGG01 (sample SAMN16246543, study PRJNA631951) | gut metagenome | biome: gut microbiome; feature: rumen; material: CR-attached | host: Bos | place: Iran: Karaj | collected 2018-10 | reverse complement strand
GGACTCTCGCAAGCGCAACGGTCATCGTGAGCAGTTCACTGAAGTAGAAATCAAGTCTGTAATCGCTTAAAACGTAGGAGGAACAACATTATGGCACATAAGAAAGGTGTAGGTAGTTCTAAGAACGGTCGTGAGAGCGCAGCTCAGCGACTTGGCATCAAAATCTTCGGTGGTCAGCAGTGTGTAGCTGGTAACATTATCGTTCGCCAGCGTGGTACAAAGCACAACCCGGGTAACAACGTGGCTATTGGTAAGGACGACACTCTCTACGCTCTCGTAGACGGTACTGTAAACTTCCACAAGGGAAAGTACAACAAGAGTGTTGTTTCAGTAATTCCAAATGCTGAAGCTTAATTAAAAAGAAACAACTTATTCCAAACAAACAACAGAATCCCGCGCTCCGTAAGGAGTTGCGGGATTTCTGCATTTTTATACTTTATAGTATAAAATCAAAAGAATGTTTGGGTTTTTCAGCGGAAATGATTACCTTTGCACCTTAGAAATCAGAAATCAACAAATAAATACGTATTTAACATGTTAACACTCAAACTTATCAATGAGGAAACCGAACGCGTGATTCGTGGCTTGGAGAAAAAACACTTTGCAGGTGCAAAGGAAGCCATCGATGGCGTGCTCGCAGTAGACAAGAAGCGCCGCGAGGCACAACAGGAGCTCGACAAGTGTCTGAACGAGCAGAAACAGCTTTCCGGCCAGATTGGCAAGTTCATGAAGGAAGGCAAGAAAGACGAAGCCGATCAGATTAAGCAGCAGGTGGCTCTGCTGAAGGAGAAATCAAAGGAGCTCGACGAAACCATGGCCAAGGCTCAGGAAGAGATGACAACCCTGCTTTGTCAGATTCCAAACATCCCATACGACGAGGTACCCGAAGGCAAGGCTGCAGAAGACAACCACGTTGTGAAGAGCAATCTGAAGGAGTGCAGCGACAGCGACACCGTGGGCAACTGGGACGTAAACCCCAAGCTAGGTATTGAGAATCCCCTGCCCCACTGGGAACTCGCCAAGAAATACAATCTCATCGACTTCGACCTGGGTGTAAAAATCACAGGTGCCGGTTTCCCCGTCTATATCGGTAAGGGAGCACGTTTGCAGCGTGCGCTCATCAATTTCTTCCTCGACGAGGCTCGCAAGGCTGGCTATACAGAGATCATGCCTCCGACGGTAGTGAACCAGGCTTCAGGCTACGGTACAGGTCAGCTGCCCGACAAGGAAGGACAGATGTATCACTGCGAGGTAGACGACTTCTATCTCATCCCCACAGCAGAGGTTCCTGTGACGAATATCTATCGTGACGTCATTCTCGACGAGAAGGACCTGCCCATCAAGAACTGCGCCTACACCCAGTGTTTCCGTCGCGAGGCAGGAAGCTATGGTAAAGACGTTCGCGGTCTGAACCGTCTGCACGAGTTCTCAAAGATTGAGATTGTACGCATCGACAAGCCCGAGCACTCAAAAGAGAGCCACAAGGAGATGCTGGCTCATGTAGAAGGTCTGCTGAAGAAGTTGGAACTGCCCTATCGCATCCTGCTGCTTTGCGGTGGCGATCAGAGTTTCACCTCAGCCATCTGCTACGACTTCGAGGTTTATTCAGAGGCTCAGGGACGCTGGCTCGAGGTTTCGAGTGTATCAAACTTCGACACCTATCAGGCCAACCGTCTGAAATGCCGCTATCGCCGTGAGGACACAAAGAAGCCCGAGCTCTGCCACACGCTCAACGGTTCGGCTCTGGCTCTGCCCCGCATCGTAGCCGCCCTGCTGGAGAACAACCAGACAGAGAACGGCATCAAGGTGCCCGCAGCCCTCGTGCCCTACATGGGATGCGACATCATCGACTAAAATCAACAATAAACAAATACCTATGAACAAGATCGTAAGAAAAGAACAATTCTCTGAGAAGGTTTTCCTTTTCGAGATTGAAGCGCCGCTGATAGCCAAGAGCCGTAAGGCAGGCAACTTCGTCATCGTGCGCGTAGGAAAGAAAGGCGAGCGTATGCCCCTGACCATCGCTGGCGCCGACATCGCTAAAGGCACTATCACGCTGGTAGTACAGAAGGTAGGTCTTTCATCGATGAAGCTCTGTGAGCTGGGCGTTGGCGATTATGTGACAGACGTGGTAGGTCCGCTTGGCAATCCTACGAAGATTGAGAACTACGGCACCGTGGTTTGCGCTGGTGGCGGCTTAGGTGTGGCTCCTATGCTGCCTATTATCCAGGCACTCAAGGCTGCGGGCAACCGTATTCTCTCCGTGATGGCAGGTCGCTCAAAAGATCTCATCATCCTTGAAGACAAGGTGCGCGAGAGTTCTGACGAGGTAATCATCATGACCGATGACGGCTCGTATGGCGAAAAGGGCGTGGTAACCGTTGGTATCGAGAAGTTCATCGAGCAGGAGCACGTTGACAAAGTGTTTGCCATCGGCCCTCCAATCATGATGAAATTCTCAAACCTCACTGCTCAGAAGCACAACATCCCCTGCGAAGTAAGCCTGAACACCATCATGGTAGACGGAACGGGTATGTGTGGTGCTTGTCGACTCACCATTGGTGGTAAGACCAAGTTCGTGTGCATCGATGGTCCTGAGTTTGATGGCGCCCTCGTAGACTGGGACGAGATGTTCAAGCGCATGGGTACCTTCAAGCGTGCAGAGCAAGAAGAGGTAGAGCACTATCAGGAACACCTCGACAGCATCTCTGACGAGAAAGTTGAAAAGACTTCGAAGGGTACTGATATCGTGATGGACGACGATCCTACCAACGATACCATTGAAATTCTTACTGATCGTAATGCTGCATGGCGTAAGGAGCTCCAACAGAGCATGAAGCCCAAGGAGCGCACTCAGATAGAGCGTGTGAAAATGCCTGAGCTCGACCCTGTATATCGTGCTACCACTCGCACAGAGGAAGTAAACATCGGACTGACCAAGGAAATGGCTATGACAGAGGCCAAGCGCTGTCTCGACTGTGCTAAGCCCAGCTGTGTTGAGGGCTGTCCCGTCAACATCAATATCCCGTCGTTCATCAAGAACATCGAGCGCGGTCAGTTCCTGGCTGCTGCAAAGGTGCTCAAGAACACCTCCGCCCTCCCCGCTGTCTGTGGCCGTGTATGTCCGCAGGAGAAGCAGTGCGAGAGCAAGTGTATCCACCTGAAGATGAACGAGCCAGCCGTAGCCATCGGCTATCTGGAGCGTTTCGCAGCCGACTTTGAGCGCGAGAGTGGCAACATCTCTCTGCCCGAGATTGCACCTTCTAACGGCATCAAAATTGCTGTGGTTGGTTCTGGTCCTGCAGGACTTTCGTTCGCTGGCGACATGGTAAAGAAGGGTTACGACGTTTATGTGTTCGAGGCCCTGCACGAAATCGGTGGTGTACTGAAGTACGGTATCCCCGAGTTCCGTCTGCCCAACAAGATTGTTGACGTTGAGATTGAGAACCTCGCCAAGATGGGCGTTCACTTCCAGACTGACGTGATTGTTGGCAAGACCATCAGCGTTGAGCAACTTGAGGCACAAGGTTTCAAGGGTATCTTCGTAGGCTCTGGCGCTGGTCTGCCTAACTTCATGAATATCCCTGGCGAGAACAGCATCAATATCATGTCGTCTAACGAGTATCTGACCCGCGTGAACCTGATGGATGCAGCCAACCCAACCACTGATACCCCATTGAATCCCGCTAAGAGCGTGCTCGTTGTGGGTGGTGGTAACACGGCTATGGACTCTTGTCGTACAGCCAAGCGTCTGGGTGCCGAGGTAACACTCGTTTACCGTCGTTCAGAGGTAGAGATGCCCGCCCGTCTCGAAGAGGTGAAACACGCCAAGGAAGAAGGTATCAACTTCCTGACGCTGCACAACCCCATCGAGTATATTGCAGACGAGCAGGGTGCTGTGAAGCAGGCCATCCTCCAGGTGATGGAACTTGGCGAGCCCGATGCATCAGGCCGTCGCAGTCCTGTGCCTGTTGAGGGCAAGACCGTCACACTCGATGTCGATCAGGTAATTGTGGCTGTTGGTGTATCGCCCAACCCACTCGTACCGAAGTCTATCCAAGGCCTCGAACTGGGACGTAAGAACACGATAGCTGTCAACGACGAAATGCAGTCATCAAGGGCTGAGATCTTCGCTGGTGGTGACATCGTGCGTGGTGGTGCTACGGTTATTCTCGCCATGGGCGATGGCCGTCGTGCTGCATTGAACATGGATAAGCATCTTCGTGGAGAAGCTTAATCAGAATAAAGAGAGCCATCGCCTCTGGCATCGTTTGAATGAACGTTTTGTCAAGGCGATGGCTACTTATCATCTGATAGAAGATGATGACCACATACTCGTGGGGCTTTCTGGCGGCAAGGACTCACTCCTGCTGCTCGAGCTCTTAGCTAAGCGAGCCAAGATTCAGCACCCGCGATTCAAGGTAGAAGCATTGCACGTGAGGATGGAGAACATCCACTACGAGACAGACACCAGCTATCTGCAGCAGTTCTGCGAGAATCTGGGTGTAACGCTCCACGTGAGAACTACAAGGTTCGAGGTGGAACAGACAGAGACGTCACAGCAACCTACAGACGCTGCCCGCCGTCGCAAACAGAAACAGCCATGTTTCCTCTGTTCGTGGAATCGTCGCAAGGAAATGTTCAATCTCGCTCAGGAACTGGGATGCAACAAGATTGCCCTGGGCCATCATCAGGACGACATCATCCATACGGCATTGCTCAACCTCACCTATCAGGCTCACTTTGCCACCATGCCAGTAAGCCTGAAGATGCGCAAGATGCCCCTCACGCTCATCCGTCCGTTGTGCCTTATTCAAGAGGCTGACATCAAGACATGGGCCGCGATGCAAGGATATCAGAAACAGCAGAAGCTCTGTCCCTACGAGACCAACTCACATCGAACAGACATTAAACGTCTATACGAATCGCTCGAGCAACTGAACCCTGAGGTGCGCTATAACATTTGGGGAGCGCTCGAAGCAGACAACAAACTCATTGAAGAATAAACAGAAAGAATATGAATCTCAAGACGGTTACCATCATTGCATTGTCCATACTTCTGCCACTCACTCTGAGTGCACAGAAACGTAAGAAGCGTGTAGTGAAGAAAGAGCCCGTTGTAGAGGTTCCGCAAGAAGATCCACGCATCACCAACATGCGTGAGATGACCCAGCAGATCGTTATCATCGACAGCATCGTCATGGACAAGAACCAGTTTCTGAGTGCTTTCCGCCTCTCTTCCGAGACAGGTACTGTCACCACTTGCCAGGAGTTTTTCGGCAAACCCGCAGAAGGCTATCTTTTCCGCAATGAGATGGGCAATAAGATCTACTTCTCCATGCCTGACGACAGCCTTCGTCAGCAGCTCTTCACAAGCGACAAGTTGGGCGAAGAATGGAGCAAAGCCCAGCCCCTTCAGGGCATCAGCGAAGGCATCAGCGAAGCCTCCTACCCATTCATGCTTGCCGATGGCATCACGTTCTACTTTGCCGGTAAGGGCGAGGAAAGCATCGGAGGCTATGATATATTCCTCACTCGCTACGACTCTCGCAGCGGCAGTTTCCTGAAGCCCGAGAACATCGGAATGCCTTTCAATTCAGAGGCTAACGACTACATGTTTGCCATCGACGAACTCAATCAGATAGGCTACTTCGTCAGCGACCGCCGCCAGCCCGAAGATCAGGTATGTGTTTATATCTTTATCCCCTCCGATAGTCGTAAGACATACGACTCTTCTATGTATACCGAACAGCAAATCCGCGACTTTGCAGACATAACCCGTATTGCCGACACTTGGGGCGATGGCCAGTTGCGCAAGAATGCGCTCATGCGTTTAGAGGCAATAAACGACCAGAAGCCAACTGCAGAAGTTCAGCAGACAACAGATAACCAACAGGTTATTATTATCAACGACCATCTCACCTACTCCAAAGCCAGCGACTTCCGTTCACAAAAAGCCGCCATGCTCTACAAGCAGCTCATCTCTGCCCGCAAACAACTCGACATGCTCGAAAGCGAACTTAGTAAATCGCGCGATTACTTTGCCAAGGCATCGGATAGCGAACGAACATCCCTGCGCAAAGAGATACTCAGCGCAGAGAAAGAACTCCTGCAACTCAACCGCCAGATAAAAACGCTTGAGAAGCAGACACGTAACGAAGAAAATTCCGTATTAAACTAAAATAAACAAGTCTATGAGTAAGAAACATTTTCCAGAATCAGAACTGATTATTAATGCCGACGGCTCATGCTTCCATCTGCATCTGAAACCAGAGCAGTTGGCCGACAAGATCATCCTTGTGGGCGATCCCGCCCGAGTAGATACAGTTGCTGCCCACTTCGACACCAAGGAGTGCGACGTTAGCAGCCGCGAGTTTCATACAATCACCGGTACATATAAAGGTAAGCGAATCACAGTACAGAGTCATGGCATCGGATGCGATAACATCGACATTGTAGCCAACGAGCTCGACACACTCGCCAATATCGATTACAATACTCGCGAAGAGAAGGCCAATCATCGCACATTGACGATGGTTCGTATCGGCACATGTGGTGGTCTTCAGCCCAACACCCCTACTGGTTGCTTCGTTGCCAGCGTCAAGAGCATCGGTTTCGACGGACTGTTAAACTACTATGCTGGCCGTAACGAGGTGTGCGACCTGCAGCTTGAAGAGGCTTTCAAGAAACACATGAAGTGGAATCCAATTAAAGGTTCTCCATACGTATCCGTAGCAGATAAAGAGCTTATCGATCAGATTGCCCAGGATGATATGGTACGTGGTTACACCATCTCATGTGGCGGATTCTATGGTCCTCAGGGCCGTGTGCTTCGTGCCAATCTGGAAGACCCGAAGCAGAACGAGAGAATCGAGAGCTTTGAGTATGAAGGTATGAAGATCTGTAATTTCGAGATGGAGTCATCAGCCCTTGCAGGTATGGCTTCTTTGCTCGGACATCGCGCCATGACATGTTGCATGGTCATCGCCAACCGCTACACCACAGAGATGAATACCGAATACAAGAATAGTATAGACACACTTATCGAGAAAGTTCTCGACAGAATATGATCGACACTATCTGCGCGCTTGCAACGGCTCCTGGCGGAGCACTCGGAATCATAAGAATCTCAGGCCCTCAGGCGCTTGAGATTCTATCTCATGTCTTCACCAAGTCACTCACCAATGCCCAACCCAACACCATTCACTATGGCCACATCAAAGACGGGGATAGCATTGTCGATGAGGTGCTGGTAAGCGTATTCCGCTCTCCCCACAGCTATACAGGCGAAGAATCTGCAGAAATATCATGCCATGGTTCACGCTATATATTAAATAAGGTTCTCGAACTGCTCATTCAGCATGGTTGTCGGATGGCAGGACCAGGCGAGTTTACCCAGCGTGCCTACCTCAACGGTAAGATGGATCTCTCACAGGCCGAAGCCGTAGCCGACTTGATAGCCTCATCCAACAAAGCCAGCCACGACATTGCGTTGAATCAGCTGCGAGGCTATTTCTCATCAGAGCTTTCACGTCTACGTGAACAACTGCTCAAACTAACATCGCTCCTCGAGCTCGAGCTCGATTTCTCAGACCACGAAGACCTTGAGTTTGCCGACCGAAGCGAATTACTTGAGCTCACCAAAACTATTGACAGTCACATTCTCAGACTCGCCAAGAGTTTCGAGACAGGACAAGCACTCAAGAACGGCATTCCCGTCGCCATTGTCGGCAAGACAAACGTTGGAAAATCAACGCTTCTCAATCGTCTGCTGAGAGACGATCGTGCTATTGTTTCCGACGTACATGGTACGACAAGAGACACCATTGAGGATACGATAGACATCCAGGGTATCACCTTCCGATTCATAGATACAGCAGGCATCCGCCAGACCACAGACGAGGTAGAGCTGATAGGCATCACTCGCACCTATTCCACCATCGAGAAAGCGCGCATTGTGCTTTGGCTTCTCGATGTAGCGCCAAGCGCTTCAGAACTTGAAGACATGCAAGAACGATGCAATGATAAATCATTGATTATCATACAGAATAAGATTGACAAGAATGCACCTCTTAAAATCGGAGCATCCCCTGACTCAAGTCAAGATTCTGTCAAGCAACTGCAGATTTCCGCCAAGCAAGGACAGGGCATCGATGCCCTTGAACAAGCCATCTATGAAGCCGCTCATATCCCCGAGCTCACAGAGAGTGACATTATCGTAACCTCTGCCCGCCAATATCAGTCACTCATCCACGCCCACGACAACCTTACCCGTGTCATCGCAGGCTTGGAGACCGGCCTCAGCGGAGACCTCATCTCTGAAGACTTGAACCTCGTCTTAGACGATCTCTCAGACATCACAGGCCAAGGCCGCATTGTCCCCAACGAAGTACTCGGAAATATCTTTAAAAACTTCTGCGTGGGTAAATAGGTTTAGTTTACCCCTCTTTATATATAAAGTGGAGTAAACGAAACCAATATATCTAAAATGTTTTCTCAAACTAAAGCAATAATATAGAAAAAACGTAAATTATTTAACCATAAATTGGTTATTCTATTTTAACCTTGGCATATATTTGTAATAATCTTCCAAAAGATTTTGTGTTTAGATATGTCTCTTGGTAAATTCATTTCAAAAGTTCACCGTCATTAAATTTGCATTATCAATGCACCTCAATATCTATTCCATCTAATTTGAACTTCCCTTCGTTAAACACTCTGTAGTTATCTGATACATATTGCATTCCTGTATCCTTATGTATGGGAATAACTCCAATAGAAGGTCTGACTGCCTTGCAGACTTCGTAAAGTGTTTCAACATCAGCATGTCCACTTGTATGGAAGCCGTGTTCTACTCCATCCAAAATACGATTCTCGAATAGTTTTCGAATAGACAGAACATTTTCTATCGCATTTTTCCCTCCTTTTTCCGCATAACCGCTCCACATAGAATAAATGAGCCAAGGGTCTTCGTCGTTGAATACTTGTAACATATCTTCCAGCAACCACAAGCTATTCATCCTAACAGGCATTAGGAACCCTTTCGCTCTTAGATAATCTTTAATTTGGGGAATCCGATATGCTTTATGCCCACTTAACTCAAAAATGCGGTCGAAATTATACAGCGGACTTTTATCTCCGCTGTATTCAGTAAACACATCGAGCACACTATGTTGATATCCATCTATGAGAAAAACTTTGCCTGTTGATTTGCATGCTGCATGAAATGAAGCGAGTCGATCAATATCTGTTGATGAACAAAGGGCAAAGACGTATTTATGTTTTCTTAGTGCCTGAACGGTGTTTATCTGAATCTGCTTTTCTGTAACCACTTGTTCTTGTTTCCGCCCTAGCATCGTTCCCTCTGTGATGAGTAAATCAACGTGACCGATAAATTTCTCTAATGTTGGAAACAAGCCTTTTCCCAAATACCCATGACGTCGAAAATCGCCGGTATGAAGTATTCTTTTGTCTTCGCATTCTATCAGGAACATATATGCATCGAAAGCCGAATGGCTGACAAAGTAAGGAGTAACAAATATACTATTATTCACAGGTATTTTCTCACATGCTTTGAAAGGAATCATATGCTCGATAGCGTCCAACTGCACACTAAAATCCTTATGTGCATTCAGTGCTTCATACTTGCATCGCATCACGTCAATGGCTCCTGCTCCCATATATTGCTTAACACATGCAGGTACCAGATGATGCAGTCCCACATGGTCACCATGATAGTGAGAATAGAAAATAGCATCGGCGTCAGCTGTTATTCTTCTAACTTCATCGGCAGTATATTCCGTCTTGTCTGAACCAGGCAAATTACTGCCAAAGTCAATGAATACTTTGGCTTCTTTGGTTGCAATCTCTGTGATGCAACCGCCTATTTGGTTAGCACCTCGATGAACAGTGATTCTTACCTTTTTTCCCATTTTTATCAGTCTTGCAATGTATAGTCGCCTTTTTTAAGATATATTACTTTGTAGTTCTCACATCCAGACTTTTTCTGTTCATCTTCAAAGGCTTCTTTTTCTCTCTTCATTGTCGCTTTTTCGTCCGATTTAAAGGCATAGGCATAGATGAATTCAGGATCTTCATCGCTCACATCAAATTCCGGATTAAGCAATCCTAAATCTTTTTTGTCCTGTATCACCTTTTTCATCTCTTTCAAGAAGGCCTGAGAAGCCACATGGTTTCTGCCTATGCTACCTTCGAACGAATCAGCATGGTCGCCTATGCCAGACTTCCCGTAAATTGCTTTAGTACCTTCTTTTAACTCAATCACACAGAGACGATGGTCATCATTGCGGACGGCAATAATATCAAATCGAGGAGACTCTTTCATATCATCAACAAAACGGTTCTTGGGCCTGACAGGTTTCTCATAATGATAAAGACAATCTTCAAGCGTACTACACTGAAATTCCAAATCTATGATGGTATAGACCGAAGTCTCCGTATTACATAGACATAGCATGTGCTGAGTGTCTTTTTCGTGCAAATCTTTTTTAAGCCAATCCCAATACTCATCCATTGCTTCCTTCATCTTTTCGATAAAGGCTTTGTAATCGCGCGTCTTAATTAACTTTTGGCGCAATTCCTTTCGTTTGTTTTTTCGTCCTTCGTGGCTATCAATAGAAGGCTTGAAGTAGTTACTGTCGAATTGGAAACTATTCTCAGATAAGACCTTGGCAAGATTGCCACCTTTATAATATACATTGAAGTAATCCTCGCGAATTTGTATTACGAGGTCTTTGTCATTCTTAACCTCAAATATAAGTCCTTTAAGTTTGGATTCATTATTGTCAGTTTCACGATTCAACAAGTTTGCCCAAATCGTGGAATGCAGTCCGCGGCCTTGAAATGATTTTGTCTCTTTTTCCATGTTAATCTATTTTTCTCTTTTTAATCTTAATTTGACGAAGCGGCTGTTCTGTATACTTCTTAAAATCATCCTCTATGGCATCATACTCATGTTTGTAGCACCACAACTCACCGTCAGCCCCGTGTTGCACAGAAAGAGATTTGTGTTGTCGAGCAGCCATTGACTTCATAATAGTAGCCTCCAAGGCTGTCAGGAAAACCACATTATCATCGCTAATCCATTCGCCATTGTCATTACGCACAAGCTGCCAATTCTTTTCTTTTATGTTTGTATTCATCAGGCAAATTCAAATTTAGGTACGTCAATAATTACAACTTCTGTTCCTTCACCTTCATCAAGCGTTGGAACAGCCAATCTTACATCCCCGTCTTTCATTGTTTTGTCAATAAGAAGCGTAAGGGGATAAATATTGCTATTTTCACCAAATATCGGGTAACCGTATTCGTCAAACTCCGTCATAAAGGCAGAGTCAATACCATATACATATATATGTTTACTATGTTTATCCATTTCGTGATTGATATAAGGGTCTTGTTCTGCGTCAAAGCTTTTCCCTTGTGTCAAGTCCATCCCATACATCATAAATGGCGCTGCATTGCACGACTTTTGCAACAGCAACATGGTGTTAGAATTGGCATAGAAGTTTAAGGCATATTCTGTTGAATGCCTGGCATGAAAATCCCTTTCAAAGTCGCAGACTAATTCACGGAATGAATGCCCATCCTTGCGATTGTGTCCTTTTTCGTCGTA
>JAEEGG010024713.1_pt1 | contig 11636 bp, 11 predicted proteins | sample 9134161 | NCBI WGS metagenome assembly JAEEGG01 (sample SAMN16246543, study PRJNA631951) | gut metagenome | biome: gut microbiome; feature: rumen; material: CR-attached | host: Bos | place: Iran: Karaj | collected 2018-10 | reverse complement strand
AATGAAAAAACTTTTTGAGTTCACAGTTGAAAGATAAGCCATGCGGAATGTGCATTTTGCACGATTGCACGATTGCATTTTTCGCAGGTCATGGGGGAATATTGATATAAGGGGGAATATAGGAGGATTATATATATATATTTTATATATTATATATTATAAACATAATGCCTCGCTCGGAGAAGAAAAAATGCAATCGTGCAAAAATGCAATCATGCACTTTGGAGAATCGCCCCTTCCACTCCCCCCTTTCACGACATCATCACTCTCCCCTTCACGACATCACCACGCTGCTCTCTCGGACTTCGGCACTTTGCAAATAATGTCACTTTTCGGGGCAAGAATGACAATATTGTCACTTTTTCAAATAAAATGACAATATTTAGGGAACATGGAATAATGGTCGTAACTTTGTAGCGGAAAAAGGGAAAAGTGAAAAATCTAAGTTACCGAAACTAATGAGAACCTTGCGGAAGCGCGCACCGCAAAACCTCTCAACCCTAAACCCTCAACTCTCAACTGTCCAATCGTTCTTTGACTTACTGATACAAAAAATCCTCATCTTGTGACAAGACGAGGATGATGAAACGACAGAAAGGACCTGCTACTCCCACTCGATGGTGCCTGTGGGTTTCGGGGTCAGATCGTACAGTACACGGTTCACTCCTGGAACCTCTGTAACGATTCTCTTCGTGATATGATGTAACAGGGCATACGGAATCTCCTCGATGGTGGCAGTCATAGCATCGCGTGTGTTGACGGCACGGATGATAACAGGCCAGTCCCAGCTGCGCTTGTTGTCCTTGACACCTGTCGATTTGTAGTCGGGCACAACGGTGAAATACTGCCAAACCTTGCCTTCAAGACCATTCTTGGCAAACTCCTCACGAAGGATGGCATCACTCTCACGAAGGGCTTCCAGACGATCACGTGTGATGGCACCTGTACAACGGACACCCAAGCCTGGACCTGGGAAGGGCTGACGGAACACCATGTTGTCAGGCAAGCCAAGTTCCTTACCCACCACTCGCACTTCATCCTTGAAAAGCAGCTTGATAGGCTCCACCAATTCAAACTGGAGGTCATCGGGAAGACCACCCACATTGTGATGTGACTTGACGGGACCCGACTCAACGATGTCGGGATAGATGGTGCCCTGTGCAAGGAAACTAATACCCTCCTGCTTTCGAGCCTCCTCTTCAAACACCCTGATGAACTCAGCGCCTATAATCTTGCGCTTCTGCTCTGGGTCAGCCACACCTGCCAATTTGTTGAGGAAACGCTCTGTCGCATCCACATACACGAGGTTGGCATCAAGCTCATCGCGGAACACACGCACCACTTGCTCAGGTTCGCCCTTGCGCAGCAATCCGTGATTCACGTGAACCGACACCAGCTGTTTGCCTACAGCCTTAATCAGCAATGCTGCCACCACCGACGAGTCCACACCGCCCGAAAGTGCCAACAGCACCTTCTTGTCGCCAATCTGTTCCCTCAGTTCTTTCACTTGTTCCTCGATAAACTTCTGTGCCAATACAGGGGTGGTGATTCTCTCCATACCCTCTGGGCGTACATTTCCTGTAGTCATAATCTTTCTTTTTGTGATTAATAATTTAAGTTTCAACTTCTTTGGAAGTTAAAAGGATTTGAAGGGAAGTTATCGCGGTCTTTGCCCGCTTGGAAGTTAAAGGGACGAATGTCATTGCTGATGAGTATCATCCTTTCTATTCCTTTTAACATCCTTTCCATTCCCTTCTCTTCTCTTAATTCGTCATGCGCTATAATTATGGTCGATAATGATGGTGATTTGTTTACCTTCCAACAATGGTTGCAACTCTTCAGTCAAGGTTTGGGCAAGTTTTCTTTCATCTGTCACTGAAATATCAGGCACCACATCCACCGAAACGCGGTTCTCGTCTTCAAAATAGCAGAAACCGTGGATTTGCAGAATTTCCTTATGCGCCTTGAGAGTTTGCAGCACGATGCTCTGAATCTCTGACCGTCGGTTATCTCCCGTTGCAATGGCATAGATGCCGACCGTCATGATGAGATTGCGTTGGTCAAGCAGTTTTTCCGTAATACGACGAGTCAGCAAGTGTATCTCTGTGGCAGTCATGGTGTCGTACACATTGATGTGCAGCGAGCCTATCATCATGTTTGGACCATAACTGTGCAGGATGATGTCATGCACGCCATGAACTCCCTCAAAGGCTGACACCTCAGCGCGAATCTGTGAAATCAATTCTGGCGGAACCCTGCCACCCAACAACTCGTTGACGGGAGACTGCAGCATTTCCCACCCCGCCTTGATGATGAAGAGAGAGATGATGACGCCCAGCCAACCATCGAGCGACACCTGCCAAATCAGCATCACAGCAGCTGACACCAACGTGGAGAAAGTGATGATGGCATCAAACATGGCATCTGCCCCAGAAGCCGTGAGGGCATCACTGTTCAGCAGTTTTCCCTGACGCTTCACATAGACACCCAGCACCAACTTCACCACGATGCTTGCCACGATGACGACCAAGGTGACGACTGTATAATCAGGAGAAGTCGGATTGAACAGTTTCTTCACCGACTCAATCATGGAGGTGGCACCAGCAGTGAGCACGATGATGGCTATGATGATGCCACTGAAGTATTCTATACGACCATGACCAAAGGGATGCTTCAAGTCAGCAGGACGTTGCGACAACACAGTCCCGATAATGGTGATGACACTCGACAAGGCATCGCTCAGGTTGTTGATGGCATCCATCACAATTGCAATGGAACCAGCCAAGACACCCACAGTCGCCTTGAATGCAGCCAACAGCACATTCGCTCCAATACCAATCCAACTGGTACGTATGATTTTTTGTGAACGATTCATGTTTAGGAGTTAGGAATTAAAGACCCTCTCTGTCATACGGACTTGTCCCCTGTAATGGGGAGAACCATACGGCGTGTTGGAGTCCTGTTTGCAAGGTTTCGTCGATAACTTCGAGTTTCAATGATCATTTATCATTCTGCGCCTAGCAGTCAACTCATTTAAATCTCGGAGACAAAATTAGTCATTTTTCAATAGATAATGGCACAAACAGCACACAATTATGGGCAAGAGAGCAAATTTTGTCCGAATTTCAGTAATTTTGCAGCACAAATCAAACATAATTATCATTCCAAACTCTCAAAACAATGAATGATGCATCAAATAAAGACATCTACCTTGCTGGCGGCTGTTTTTGGGGAACAGAACATTACTTCAAACAGATTGAAGGTGTGGTGAACACAGAAGTCGGGTTTGCCAACGGGCATACGGAAAACCCTTCGTACGAAGAGGTTTATACAGACACCACGGGTTTTGCCGAAACGGTGCGAGTCACCTACAATCCCGAAGTGGTCAGCCTTGAATTTCTGTTGCAGATGTACTTCAAAGCCATCGACCCCACCAGCCTCAACAAGCAGGGACACGATGAGGGGACACGCTATCGCACAGGCATTTACTACACACATGCCGAAGACCTGCCCATCATTGAAAAAGTCTTTGCTCATGTACAGAAAAACTTTCAGCAGCCACTGGTTGTGGAAAAACAGCCATTGGAGAATTTCTATGCAGCAGAAGCGTATCACCAAGACTATCTTGAGAAAAACCCCACAGGCTACTGCCATCTTCCCTTGTCCTTATTCGAGTTCGCGCGACAGTCAAAGGCGAAAAAGTGAGTGAAAAAGACGATAAGATGGTTGAGAATTGCGGGTTTATGAATTAAAATCACTATATTTGCACCGTTTTTGGGCGTACCCGCACGAAACGGAATTTGACTTACAGATTGGATTTTATCATCAATGACAACAAGAAACTACACATACAAGTCGTATGCCATGGAGTATGGCACTTTTGTGGGGCTGGCATGGGGCGGCGTTTTCTTCTCGTATGTGGAAGGTTTAGCAGGCAACAACGGGCTGCTCATGATGCTATGCTTCATGCTGTGCGGCGTGTCGCTCTTCCTGCCCTTCCTCTTGGCATTTCGCCTAAACAGGAAGATGAAATCGGTGGGAGAAAGTCTGACCTATATTCAGGGACTGCTCTTCGCCTTCTCCATGTTCATGTATGCCTGTCTGATGAACGGGCTGTTGGTGTTCGCCTACTTCCAGCTGGTGGATGACGGGCAGCTGATGGACAGGATGAACGAACTGCTGACACAACCTGAGATGGTGAGCACCTATGAGCAGATGGGCATGGGGGAACAGCGTGTGCAGATGATGGACGTGTTGAGGGAAGCGGATAGGCTGTCGTCATGGGAAAAGACGCTGCTGATTTTCAACAACAACTTCTTCTTCAGCATCATCCTGTCCTTTTTCGTGGCAGGAGTGGCAAGGAGGAGTGAGAATTGACTAAACGGTTCCTAACTCCTTTAACTCCAAGAAAGTGAAGGTTGTCAAACTTAAATAATTGAGCATTTATCATAATGAACAATGGATATATCGGTTGTAGTGCCTCTGTACAATGAGGACGAATCTATAGCGGAACTCCACGCGTGGATAAAGCGTGTGATGGACGAGCATGGTTTCACGTATGAGGTGATATTCGTGAACGATGGCTCGACTGACCGTTCGTGGGAAGTGATAGAGGAATTGAGTCAGAAGTTCCCCGAGGTGCATGGCATCAAGTTCAGGAGAAACTACGGAAAGAGCCCTGCCCTTTTCCACGGGTTTGAGAGGGCGGAAGGCGATGTGGTCATCACGATGGATGCTGACTTGCAGGACAGCCCAGACGAAATCCCCGAACTCTACAAAATGGTGAAAGAAGACGGGTATGACCTCGTGAGCGGATACAAGATGAACCGCCGCAAAGGTGACCCCCTGTCGAAGACCATCCCCACGAAGCTGTTCAACGCAACCACACGCATGGTAAGCGGCATCCACAACCTGCACGACTTCAACTGCGGGCTGAAGGCATATCGTCGCGAAGTGGTGAAGCACATAGAGGTGTATGGAGAGATGCACCGCTTCATCCCCTACCTTGCCAAAAGTGCAGGCTTCGGCAAGATTGGCGAAAAGCCCGTGCATCATCAGGCACGCCAGCACGGCAAGAGCAAGTTCATGGGCATGAACCGATTCGTGAACGGCTATCTGGACTTAATGAGCCTATGGTTTCTCAGCACGTTTGGCATGAAGCCCATGCACATTTTCGGGTTCATCGGTACACTGATGTTCCTCATCGGCTTCATCGCCATCGTTATCGTAGGCACCGTCAAGGTGGTGGCGCTGTGCCAGCATGTGCCTCACGCCTTGGTAACCGACAGTCCCTACTTCTACATCTCGCTGACCATGATGATTCTGGGCACGCAACTGTTCGTGGGAGGTTTCCTCGGCGACCTCATCAGCAGAAACAGTCAGGAGAGAAACAAATATCAAGTGGAAAAAGAGATATAAGAAACGTGAAGCTTGCGAACCATAAGACTATGCTTGGGATGGCTGTGTTGCTGCTGGCAGGTTGTTATTCGAACAACTGTCCGCTGGAGAACATGGTGACATGCAACTATGGGTTTTACGATTCAGAAGGCACTGCCATCTCCTATCGCGACACCATCACCGTGACGACACTAATGCCTGGCTACAAGACTGTGTACACATATCGGAAACTGGGCAACATAACGGTGACGAAAGACTATCGCGACACGGCGTTGGTGAATCAGGGCTATACGGAAAGTATGACACAGCAACGCAAGGACACCATTCTGCTGAACAACCTCATAGGGGCTTCAAGCATGAAGGTGCCCATGAGCTGGTTTCATGAGGAGGACACGCTCATTCTCTCCTACCGCACCATCGTCAAGAAGGACACCATCAAAATACAGCACATGAGCTATCCTAACGTAGAGTTGCCTGAATGTGGAACGTATCGCTTCCACACCCTACAGGGCATTACGGCAACAGATGCCGCCATCGACCACATAGAAATTGGTGAGTCGAAAGTGGACTATGAAGGCAACGTGAATGTGAAGATTTTTTTTAACGGAGTGGCAACTGAATGAGGAATTAGGAGTGATGGGCATATTTAGACATATTATTTGTGTGGTTTGGATGATGGGTGCATGCATCTTGGCAACAAGAGCGCAACAGCAAACGCAGCCACTCATGCCGGGTGAGACACCGAAACCGACAAAATATGTAGCTGTAGAGGAGCAGAAAGAGCATCTTGTGTTCTTCCAAGGGTTCACGTTGTCAGTTGACGGCTACGGTCCTGTCGCCATGATGGTGTCTGACTACGGCACATTGGAGGGAGCGCTGCGGCTGAATCTGAAGAACACCTTCTTCCCCATCATCGAAGCAGGCATAGGCAAATGCTCCAAGGAGGATTTCAACACAAAGGTGTCATACAAGACCAACGCGCCCTTTATTCGTGTTGGCATTGATTTCAACATGCTGAAGGACAAGTTCCAGAGCAACAGGCTCTATCTCGGTGCACGCTATGGTCTATCCAAGTTCAAGTACGACATGACAGGTCCCGCACTGACCGACCCCATCTGGGGAGGCAGCCAGTCATTCAGTCTGAAGGACATTGACTGCACGAGCCATTGGGCAGAACTTGTGTTTGGTGTGGAAGTGAGAATTCTCAGGAACTTCCACATGGGATGGGCTGTACGCTACAAGATGGAAATTTCCTCCACGAAGCATGACGCCGCCAAGCCCAACTGCATCCCCGGTTACGGCTACACGACCAACTCCAACTGTTGGGGAGGCACATACAGCCTTATCTTCGACTTGAACTGGGGCATGAAGAAAAGCCACAAACGCGGTGTGAATGTTGAAATCAGAGATATACAACCAACAGAACACGAACTCACCCCCGTGCAGGATGATTCTCAAACAAGCATAGACCATGAAGAAGGAACAGAAGACGGAGCAACAGAAGTTGAAGAGTAAACCTTTCGACCCATACGCTCCACATACAATCAAATGGTGGGGGTGGCCGCTGCTCGCCCTCCTCATTGTCGGCACCATCTACATTGTGATGACCCACGACAAGGGGAAAGTGACTTCCGACGCGTCACAGGGGAAACCTTGGAACACTTCCGAGACCCAGCGCAGCGAAGGCAGCGTGTTTGGCACGTTCTATCACATCACCTACCAGTCGGGTAAGCCTCTGCAAAACGGAATCGACAACACTCTGAAAGAAGTGGATGCATCACTGTCGCCCTTCAACAAAGAGTCTGTCATCACAGCCATCAACAACAATACAAGCACAGAGACCAACTCCATGTTCGTGGAGGTGTTCACCCTGGCACAGGAAGTGTCGAAAGAGACAAACGGGGCTTTTGACATCACGGTGGCACCGCTGGTCAACCTATGGGGCTTTGGCTTCAAGAACATGGACAACGTAAGTCAGGCGAAAGTGGACAGCCTGCTGCCCTATGTGGGTTATCAGAAGGTGGCACTCATCGACGGAAAAATCAGGAAAGAATGTCCCGAGACCATGTTGGATTGCAGCGCCATCGCCAAGGGTTACGGTGTGGATGCCGTCGGCAAGTATTTGGAGAGTGAAGGCATCAGCAACTACATGGTGGAGATAGGTGGAGAAGTTCGCGTGAGAGGGTTCAACCCACGGGGAGAACTGTGGCACGTGGGCATCAACACCCCCAACGACGACCCTGCCAACATCAGCAACGACATCGAGCAGGTGCTCCAAATCACGCAGTTGGCTATGGCGACATCGGGCAACTACCGCAATTACTACGAGAAGGACGGAAAGAAATATGCCCACACCATCGACCCCCACACGGGCTATCCTGTGCAGCATAGCATCCTGTCCTCCACCGTGCTGGCAACAGACTGCGCCACAGCAGATGCCTATGCCACAGCCTTCATGGTGCTGGGCATGGACGAAGCAAAGAAGGTGCTCGCCAGACATCCCGAACTGATGGCGTTCTTCATCTATTCTGACAAGAACGGAGAGATGAAGGAATGGATGACGGAAGGGATGGAAAAGTTGGTGATGAAATAAAGAGACGTGACGATATGGAGTTGACAATGTTCGAACGGTTGCTGCAACTTCCACTGTTTCAGGGAATGACCACACAGGAAGTGTCAGACGTGATATCGCACGTCAGACTGGACTTTGCCAATTACCACAGAGGCGACGAAATCGTGATGCAGGGAGAAAGCTGCCGCAAACTCATCTACATCATCAGCGGGGAGGTCATGGCAGAACACCGCAATGCCAGCCTCCAGTTCCTACTCACCGAACATCTGCCCGACCTGAAGGTAATTGAGCCGTTCAACCTGTTCGGCATGTATCAGACCTACTCACGCACCTACACCTTCAACACTGCTGGTTGCACACTTGCCATCGACAAGCATGTACTGCTCAGTCATCTCATGACAAGCAATATTGTCAAAATCAACTTCATGAACATCGTCTGCAACAAATACCAACAAACAGAACGGTTGCTTTGCCACTTTCCTGACGACACAGTTCAACACAAGATTGTCAGGTTCGTTCTCTCCCACTCCATCTCGCCCAAAGGCAGGAAAGACGTACAAATCAAGATGACACAGCTTGCCGACATCCTCCACGAGACACGCCTCAACGTCTCCATTGCCCTGAACCAAATGCAGAAGCAGGGAACCATCAGGCTTCAACGGGGCAGTTTCATCGTCAACGACATACAGGAACTGTCATTCCTCAACACTCAAAGAACAACATGAATCCATTCTACGACACATACACCTACATTCCTTTCGACCGCATCAAGGAGACTGACTACGAGCCAGCCATGCGCAAAGGCATCGAAGAGGAAGACCAAGAGATAGAGCGCATTGTCAACAACCCCGATGCGCCCACCTTCGCCAACACCATCGAGGCGATGGAGCGGAGCGGACAACTGCTCGACCGCGTGACCACCGTCTTCTTCAACCTGCTCAGTGCCGAAACTACCGACTTTCTCGACACGCTGGCACAGAAGATGTCGCCCATCCTCTCCGAACACTCCAACAACATCATGCTGAACGAAGGCTTGTTCAGGCGCGTCAAGGCTGTGTACGATGACCACGCCTCCGACCAATTCGCACGTCTGAACCCCGAACAGCGAATGCTCCTCACCAACACCTACGAAGGGTTCGTCAGGAACGGCGCCCTGTTGTCCGACCAGCAGAAAGAGCAGCTTCGCCACATCTCCGCAGAGCTGGGTGTGCTCTCACTCCAGTTCTCCCAAAACAAACTCAAGGACACCAACAGCTTCATCCTGCACATCACCGACGAGACCGAACTCGAAGGACTGCCCGACAGCGCCATCGACCTTGCCCGACAGACTGCTAAGGAACGCCACATGGACGGCTACGTGTTCACCCTTCAAGCCCCCTCCTACACACCCTTCCTCACCTACTCCTCACGCCGTGAGCTCCGCGAAAAGATGTACAGGGCATACAACACCCTCTGCACCCACCCGGACGACAACAACAATGTCGACATCGTCAAAAAGATAGTCAACCTTCACCGAGCCAAAGCACAACTGCTGGGCTACGACACCTACGCCGACTACGCCCTTGCCCGACGCATGGCAGAAACCAAAGACAACGTCTATCAGCTGCTCAATCAGCTCATCGACGCCTACATGCCCGTGGCAAAAGAAGAAGTCAAAGCCGTGGAGAAACTGTACGAGCAGAGCACCCAACTGTCAACCGTCAACTGTCAATTGTCAACTGCCGCCCCCTTCTCCCCTTGGGACTTCCCCTACTATGCCAACAAACTCAAAGAGCAGCAGTTCAACATCAACAGCGAGATGCTCCGTCCCTACCTTCAACTCTCCAAGGTGAAGCAAGGCGTGTTCGGACTCGCCAACACACTCTACGGCATCACCTTCCGACGCAATGCCGACGTGCCCGTCTATCATCCAGACGTGGAAGCCTATGACGTGTTCGACAAAGATGGCACATACCTCGCCCTGCTCTACTGCGACTTTCATCCCCGAGCCTCCAAAAAGTCTGGAGCGTGGATGACAAACTACAAGGAACAATGGACCGAACCCGACGGCACCAACTCACGCCCACAGGTGTCCATTGTCATGAACCTCTCCCGAGCCACCGACGGCAAACCCGCCCTGCTCACACTTGGCGAGCTGGAAACCTTCCTGCACGAATTTGGGCATGCCCTCCACGGCATCTTTGCCAACACCACCTATCGCTCCCTCTCAGGCACCAACGTCTATTGGGACTTCGTCGAGCTGCCCTCGCAGTTCATGGAAAACTACAGCATCCAACCCGACTTCCTCAATACGTTCGCCACCCACTACGAGACAGGCAAACCCATACCTCAGGAACTCCTCCACCGCATCATCGCCAGCCGCAACTTCAATGTGGCATACGCATGCATGCGACAGGTCAGTTTCGGACTTCTCGACATGGCATTCTACACGCTGAAAGACGAGTTCAGCACCGACCTTCCTACCTTTGAACGTGCTGCCTGGCACCGTGCCAAAGTGCTGCCCGAAGTGGAAGGCACCTGCATGGCTACACAGTTCTCGCACATCATGGCAGGTGGCTATTCCGCAGGCTACTACAGCTACAAATGGGCAGAAGTGCTCGATGCCGACGCCTTCTTCCACTTTCAGCAACATGGCATCTTCGACACAGCCACCGCACAGAGTTTCCGTGACAACATCCTCTCCAAGGGGGGAACCGAACACCCCATGACTCTATACAAACGATTCCGCGGACAGGCACCCACCATCCATGCCCTGCTCCGTCGCAATGGAATAAACTGAACATATCCTTTCACTCATCATGACAGAAGAAGAAAAGAAACAATACAACCTCGACTGCCGCTATGTGCGCATGGCACGAATCTGTGCAGAGAACTCCTATTGCAAGCGCCGTCAAGTAGGAGCACTTGTAGTGAAAAACAAAGCCATCATCTCCGACGGCTACAACGGCACACCCTCAGGATTTGAAAACATCTGCGAGGATGAAAACAATGTGACCAAACCCTACGTGCTGCATGCAGAAGCCAATGCCATCACAAAACTGGCACGAAGCCACAACTCCAGCGATGGTGCCACACTGTACGTCACCGCTTCCCCCTGCATCGAGTGTGCCAAACTCATCATTCAAGCTGGTATCAAGCGCGTTGTCTATGGCGAGCAATATCGCCTTGACGATGGTATCCGCCTCTTGGAGCGAGCAGGCATCGAGGTCGTGCTGCTTGAGATGAGTGAAAAGTGAATAGTGAAGAGTTTACTGCCGCTATCCCTTCAACAGCAGGTACGGCGCAGCCAAATAGTGAAATCGTGAAATAGTCAAATAGTAAAATCTAATTAGGGGTGAGCAAGAATAAACAAAACCGGTTTATGCCTGTATGGCTGGCGCTGAGCGTGGTGCTTGGCGTGGTCATCGGCACGTTCTATGCCAATCATATTGCTGGCGGACGTACCAGTGTCCGCGACGCTGGCGGTTATCTGCGCATCAATACAGCCCCAGGCCTGAAGAAGATGAACAGCCTGCTGGAACTCCTCGACGACCAGTATGTAGACACTGTGAACATGGTCGACGTTGTGGAGAAGGCCATTCCACAGATACTTTCCGAGCTGGATCCACATTCTGTCTACCTGACGGCCAAGGAGGCACAGACGGCCAACGACGACCTGCGTGGCTCG
>JAEEGG010024712.1_pt1 | contig 11636 bp, 11 predicted proteins | sample 9134161 | NCBI WGS metagenome assembly JAEEGG01 (sample SAMN16246543, study PRJNA631951) | gut metagenome | biome: gut microbiome; feature: rumen; material: CR-attached | host: Bos | place: Iran: Karaj | collected 2018-10 | reverse complement strand
TAGATATGAAAGTCAAGACATCCATCAAGAAGCGCAGCGAGGATTGCAAGATCGTCAGACGCAAAGGCCGCCTGTACGTCATCTGCAAGAAGAACCCCAAGTTCAAGATGCGCCAAGGATAATTCAACAGTAACAAATTAAGTAAAGTATAATTATGGCAAGAATAGCCGGTGTAGATTTACCGAACAACAAACAGGGAGAGATAGGTCTGACCTATATCTTCGGTATCGGTCGCTCTTCCGCCAAGAAGATCCTCGAAAAGTGCGGTATCGACCCTACCATCAAAGTGGGTGACTGGAACGACGACCAGATTGCCAAGATCCGTGCTGAGATCAACGAAGAGTACAAGATCGAAGGCGAGCTCCGTTCTTCCGTCCAGATGGACATCAAGCGACTGATGGATATCGGCTGCTATCGCGGCATCCGTCACCGTATCGGACTTCCCGTCCGCGGACAGAGCACCAAGAACAATGCCCGTACCCGCAAGGGCCGCAAGAAGACCGTTGCCAACAAGAAGAAGGCGACCAAGTAAAAACTGATGAATTATGGCAAAGAAATCAACAACATCCAAGAGGGTTGTCAAGGTTGAAGCTTATGGCGAAGCCCATATTTCATCGACCTTCAACAACGTTATCGTGTCCCTCACCAACGCCCAGGGTCAGGTGATCAGCTGGGGTTCCGCAGGCAAGTGCGGTTTCAGAGGCTCCAAGAAGAACACCCCGTACGCCGCCCAGATGGCCGCCGAGGATGCCGCCAAGACGGCTTTCGACGCCGGTCTCCGCAGGGTCAAGTGCTATGTCAAGGGTCCGGGTTCCGGCCGTGAGTCCGCCATCCGCACCATCAACAACGCCGGTATCGTCGTGACCGAGATCGTCGACGTCACCCCGATGCCGCACAACGGGTGCCGTCCTAAAGGCCGTCGTAAAGTTTAATTTTAAAGCAAGACTACCATGGCAAGATATACAGGTCCCAGCACCAAGATCGCCCGTAAGTTCGGCGAGCCGATTTTCGGTTCCGATAAATATTTCGAGAAGCGCAACTATCCTCCGGGAATGCACGGCCTCGCTGCCAAGCGCAAGAAGTCCAAGGAGTATGCTACCCAGCTGAAGGAGAAGCAGAAGGTCAAGTACATGTACGGTGTGCTCGAGCGTCAGTTCCACAACACCTACGACAAGGCCTCCCGCATGGCCGGCCAGAAGGGTGAGAACCTCCTCTTCCTCCTTGAGTCCCGCCTGGACAACGTCGTGTACCGCATGGGCATCGCCCCGACGCGTGCCGCCGCCCGCCAGCTCGTCTCCCATCACCACATCACCCTCAACGGCAATGTGTGCAGCATCCCCTCCACCCAGGTGAAGGCCGGTGACACCGTGGCCGTCCGTGAGCGCTCCAAGAGCCTGGAGGTGATCCAGAACAGCGTGGCTTCCGTGACCAAGTACTCCTGGATCGACTTCGATACCAAGACCCTCAGCGGCAAGTATCTGAACGTCCCGACCCGCGAGGAGATCCCTGAGAACATCAACGAGCAGCTCATCGTCGACCTCTACTCCAAATAAAATCTAACACCACGAACAATATGGCAATCTTAGCATTTCAAAAACCTGACAAGGTGATTATGCTCGAAAGCACCGACACCGTCGGCCGTTTCGAATTCCGGCCCCTTGAGCCGGGCTACGGCCAGACTATCGGTAACGCTCTTCGTCGCATCTTGCTGGCCTCTTTGGAGGGTTTTGCTATCAGTCAGATCAAGATCACCGGTGTGGACCAGGAGTTCCAGACCATCCCCGGCGTACTCGAGGGGATGCAGGACATCATCCTGAACCTCAAGCAGGTGCGTTTCCGCCGCATGGTCGAGACCGTGGACACTGAGACAGCAAACATCGTCATCAGCGGCAAGCAGGAGTTTACGGCAGAAGATATCTCCAAAGGATTGTCTTCTTTCATGGTGTTGAATCCCGAATTGCACATCTGCTCGCTCGAGCCTTCGGTCAAGCTGGAGATCACGCTGACCATCACCAAGGGCCGCGGCTTCGTGCCCGCCGAGGAGCTCCGCGACGAGAATACGCCGATCGGTACGATCCCCGTCGACGCTATCTATACTCCGATCCGCAAGGTCAACTGGAGTGTGGAGAACTACCGCGTCGAGCAGAAGACGGACTACGAGAAGCTCAACCTCGAGATCGTGACGGACGGGTCCATCTCCCCGAACGCCGCTCTCCACGGGGCAGCCAACATCCTGATCTACCACTTCAAGCTCTTCACCGACGACAAGAAGATGTCCCTGGAGAACACCGTGGAGACCGAGAGCAAGGAGCTCGACGAGGAGTCGCTGCACATGCGTCACCTCCTGCTCACCAAGCTCTCCGACGTGGGGCTGTCCGTGCGCGCGTTCAACTGCCTCAAGGCAGCTGAGATCGACACCTTCGCCGACCTCGTGTCCTATTCCCGCTCCGAGCTGATGAAGATGCGCAATTTCGGCCGCAAGTCCCTCAACGAGATCGACCTCCTGGTCGAGAAGATGAAACTTTCGTTCGGAATGGACGTCACCAAGTATAATATTGAACCCAAGAAAAAGAACGTTTAAAGATGAGACACAATAAGGCTATCAATCATCTTGGTCGTCAGAGCGGTCACCGCAAGGCGATGCTGGCCAACATGGCTTCTTCCCTGATCATGCACAAGCGCATCAACACGACGGTCGCCAAGGCCAAGGCGCTGAAGAGCTATGTCGAGCCGCTGATCACCAAATCCAAGGAGGATACGACCCACAACCGTCGCGTCGTGTTCAGCTACCTCAAGGACAAGGACGCCGTGTCCGAGCTGTTCCGTACCATCGCTCCGAAGGTCGCCGACCGTCCGGGCGGATACACCCGTGTGCTGCACACCGGTTTCCGTCAGGGTGACGCCGCCGAGATGGCGCTGATCGAACTCGTTGACTTCAACGAGGCCGCCCTCGCCACCGCTCCCAAGGCCGCGAAGAAGAGCACCCGCCGCAGCCGCGCCAAGAAGGCCGAAGAGGCTCCTGCCCAGGCCGAGGCTCCCGCAGCGGAAGAACCGAAAGCTGAGTAATTAGTACTAAAGCTTGAATCCGGGGAAGGATTTCCCCACGCAAGCCTCATCGTCGATGACGATGGGGCTTTTTGCACCCAGGGAGGCGACCTTGAGGGCCATCACCATGCGGTGGTCGTGGCGGGAGGTATATTCGCCTCCCTTGAGCAGGCGGCCGTTGAGCAGGCGCGCGCTGAGCGACTCGCCGAAGACCACGAGGTCGTCGCCTTCGATGCGCGCCTCCACGCCCATCTGCGTGAGCATCTGCAGGACGGCCTCCGCGCGGTTGGATTCCTTGCCCGCCAGGCGGCCGATGCCGCCGATGCGGCTCTCGCCGGCACAGAAGGCGGCAAGCACCGCCACGATGGGGAAGAGGTCGGGGGCGTGGTTGAGGTCCTGCCGGAAGGCCTCCAGCGGGGCTTTGCGCACACAGACGGTCCCTTCTTCGAGTTGCGAGACCACGGCGCCCGCTTCGACGAGGATGTCGATGATGGTGAGGTCGGCCTGCAGGGACTTGGTGTCCATGCCGGTGAGTTCGGCCGAGCCGAAGACGGCGCCGGCCACGAGGTAGTTGGCCGCGGCGCTCCAGTCGCCCTCGATGGCGAAGTCGGCGGCGCGGTAGCGCTGGTGGCCGCGCACCCGGAAGGTGATGCCGGTGCAGGAGGACCAGTCCTCCGATTCCAGCAGTTCGGCGTCTCCTTCCATCTCGCTGCGCGTCTGGATGCCGAAATGGCGCAGGACGTCCAGGGTGATGTACATGTATGGGATGCTCCTGGGGTCGCTGACGTGCAGGACCGAGTCCTTCTCGCAGAGGGGCAGGGCCATCAGCAGGCCGGAGATGAGCTGCGATCCGCCGCGCCCGGGGACGTCAGCCGTACCCGGGATGAGCTGTCCCTTGGCCTGGGCCGGGACGAAGATCTCCTTGCCTTCGTGCGCTGCGGTGTTGCCCAGCAGCACGCCGAAGGCGGCCATGATATCGGCGGCTCCTTCGAGCGGTCGCCGGAGCAGGGTGCCGCGGCCTTCCACGACGAACGGGCTGCTGCCGGCGGCTGCCAGTACGGGGATGCACAGGCGGGTGAGCAGGCCGGATTCGCCTGTGTCCAGGCGCTCGATCGGCAGGCGTCCGTACTGGGCGCCGATGCCGGTGATGGTCAGCAGGGAGCCGTCCTTGCGGACGGTGGCGCCGAGGGCCTGCGCCACGCTGATAGCGGCCTCGGAGTCCCCGCAGGGGCTGTAGCCGCTCAGGTGGGAAGTGCCTTGCGCGAGGGCGGCGGCGAGGATGGCCCGCTGCGCGAAACTCTTGGACGCGGGCATGCTGCGGCCTTCCGTCCGGTAGGGCGTGCGGTCGCCGTAGACCGCGGCGTTCATCTCCGCCGTGGACCATTGGCCCGGGGCGGTGGCTTCTGCAGTGTTGAGGGCGGCGTAGGAGAAAGGGGCGCCGCGCCGCAGGCACTCCAGGCGCGTGTCGCGACCGGGCTCGCCCATGCCGAAGGCAATCAGGCGGCCCTGGAGCGAATCCACTTCTTCGAGGACGATGGTGTACAGCGATTCGATGCGGGCCGCGTCTTCCGCGTCATGGCAGGTCGTCACGATCTTGGCGATGTCGGCGCCGTAGCGGAAACAGCGGGCGAGTACGCGCTCCAGGACGGCGGCATCCGGCGTCCCTTCGAAATCGTGGAACGAGCGGATGATCTCGGTGCCCTGCTTGCGGCAGAGATGCTGGAAACGCTTGCTCACCGGCGCCGGGGCCTCGATCTCGAGGTCGGCGAAGCGGGCGCCCGCCTCGATGGCGAGGCGCAGGCGCCGCTCGGCCTCCTCGGGGGAGGCGGATTCGGCGATGCGGCAGGTCGCGATCAGCGGGGTATCGGACTCGCTGAAGAGTTCTTCGATCTGCCCGTCCGTGAGCGGGCAGCGGTCGAGGCGGATCTCCGCCATCTCGACCGCAGGGTCTTCGAGGATCTCGAGGATCTGCTCGAAGTCTGTATTCTGCAGGCTGGTACAAATCATCCAGGTCTTTGATTATCACCTTGCCGATCTTCTTGATCAGGACAAAGTGGATGATGCCTTTCTCGGCTTTCTTGTCTTTCCAGAGAGCGTCTTCGAGCGCTTCCGCCGGGCAGGGGAGCTCCGTGGGCAGGCCGCAGGCCTGCAGGTCCGCCCGGAGTTTGTCCGCCAGTCCCGGCCGGCAGACTCCGAGGCGCTCGGAGAGCAGCGCGGCCTGCACGATCCCCACGGCCACGGCCTCGCCGTGGGTCATGGGATCGGTTTCGCCGTGCGTATGCTGGTACCACTCGATGGCGTGGGCGAAGGTGTGCCCCAGGTTGAGGCAGCGGCGGAGATTCTCCTCGTAGGGATCTTGCTCCACGATCTTGCGCTTGACGGCCGCCGCCGCCTCGATCAGCGGCGCCAGGGCGGCGAAGTCTACCTTCTCCTCGGAGAGGACCTTGACGGCCTTCTCGTAATTGCCGCCCTTGTCCTCGATGATGAAGGTCTTGAGCATCTCGGCCGCGCCGGAGCGGAGCTCGCGGGCCGGCAGGCTCTGGAGGACCTCCGGAAGGATGCGCGTGTAGACGGGGAACTTCGTCACGCCGATCATGTTCTTGTAACCGTCCAGGTTGACGCCGGTCTTGCCGCCTACGCCCGCGTCCACCTGGCTGAGCAGGGTGGTAGGGTAGTTGGCGTAGCGCACGCCGCGCTTGTAGATACTGGCGGCGAAGCCCACCAGGTCGGTGGTGACGCCGCCGCCCACGGCCCAGACCAGGGCGTCGCGGCCGGCGCCCTGCGCGAGCAGCCAGCGGCAGATGTCCAGTACGGTGTCCATGGTCTTGTGTTCTTCGTCGGCGGTGATGGCCAGCGCGGGGCGCCCGTCGGCGAGTTTGAGCGCGAACGCCTCGACGTTGCGGTCGTAGATGACGTAGACAGGTTTCTTCTCCATACGATTACGAAGATACACCAAAAAATTGATAAATCACGTTTTTTGATTACCTTTGCAATCCATCCAGCCCTGATGGCGGAATTGGTAGACGCGCTGGACTCAAAATCCAGTGGCCTTTAAAGCCGTGCGGGTTCGATTCCCGCTTGGGGCACCCAAAAGAGAGCTAACCAGCTGATTTTTAGTGGTTAGCTCTCTTTGTACTTCAATTTTTGGCGACATTTTGGCGACTTGGGCTCCCGTTTGATGCGGAGTGGTCTGTATGTAAGAATCATTTCTTATCTTTGTAATTGTGCGGTTGTTTCCCCTGAACCAACTATTATTATCTGATAGGTATGATGCGATTCCGTTTACCATTCTGTTTTTTTCTCCTGGCAATCATTGCCGGTCAGCAGGTTTCCTGTACACGCATGCGGACAGGAAATCAGATTGCTGCGACCTTGGATAATGTTGAGTCCTACATCAATGACCACCCCGACAGCGCCCTGGCGGTGCTGCGGTCGGTGGACACCACCGCCCTGCGCACCCGTGGCCTGCGGGCCCGGTACTCGCTGCTGCGGGTGATGGCACTGGACAAATGCTTCGAAGATATCACCCGGCCGGGGCTGCTGGATCCTGCGGTAAATTGGTACGAGCGGCATGGGTCTGCGGATGAACGAATGAAGGCCTTGTACTATCAGGGACGTATCGCTCAAGAGAGGAAAGATCAGAACGGCGCTGCCGTATTCTTTTCGCGTGCTGAAGAGTTTGCAAGCGACGTGGCGGATAAACATGCTTTGGGTGTGCTTTATCTGTCGGAGGCTGTTGTCTACGGTACAGTGCATAATATTGGCAAGCAGATAGAGTATACGGAGAAGGGCCTGATGCTTTTCGAAGAGATCGAAGATCCGATGAAAGAATTGGCCCAGGGACAGCTGGCCGTGTCCCTGTTCGCATTGCGGGAATGGGGAAAGGCGGATTCACTCTTCCGCAAAGGCCTGGACGCTCCCTTCTCAAACCCCCAGGCAGAATCGGTTTTCCTCTCCAACTATGCCCAGATGAAAGTTCTGCAGCCGACGCCGGATCCGGAGGGAGCCCTTGCACTGCTCGATAGGAAACGGAAAGAATCGGGCCTGGGGCTTTCGCTCCGGGAAGCCGGTATATACGCCTATGCCTTGACGCTTTCCGGTCGTGAAAAGGAAGCGCAAGGCATCGTCGGTCAACTGGAGAAACTGGCCACGTCTTCCCCGATGGAGGTGGAACCGTGGCTCGGACGGTGCGCGTTGGCGTCCGGAGACTATAAGCGAGCCTACGAATCGTTGAATCGCGCCCATCTGTCGGAAGAGTCGGTGATTCAGGCGACCCTGTCAGATTCTGTTTCGGAAGCCATTTCTGCATATAACGCTCAGGCGGCACGACAGAGGCGGATGCAATACCGATTCAACCTGGTCATCATGGCCGTCATCCTCTTGCTTCTGACAATGGCCCTGGTTCTGGCCGCGCTGCGACGCAGAAAACTTGAATCAGAGAGATCCCGTATCCTCGATGTATGTTCTGCTCTTCAGGCAGAGGCGGCGGAGCAGGAGACAGTAACGGCCCGCCTTCAGGAGCAGCTGGCGCAATTCCGGGAGATTGCAAGGCAGGAGCGGGTCCAGCGTTTCCGCCAGGCCGGCAAGTTACGGGCTTCTCTCTGGAGACTCGACCACCTCGGTCTGCAGGAAGAGAGTCACGCGGACAATTCGACCTTGACAGCAATCAAGAAAGAACTCTCCTATGTCTATGATATTGATGGTACGGGGGAGGATCTGATCCGTCGTCTGGACCAGGAACTTGGCGGAGTGCTGGTGTCCTTACTGGAGGCGTTGCATGTGCAGGACAAGCCTCAGGAACAACTGTTCCTGGGATGTTGCCTGTTGGATATACCGGCAGATGTAGTGGCCGCAAGGTTTAGGACAACACCCAATAATGTCCGCGTCAAAAAGTCCCGTCTCCGGCGCCAGATTGCCAAATTGAACAACCCGGACTATGATGTTTTGTTCGCTATTCGCAGATAAGTCATTAATTTCGACGAGAACAGAGGTGCTCTGGGGGGGGGGCAGTAAGAGCTTGTGTATCAATTATTTAGCGAGACGTTTGTGGCGATTCTTCAGGCGTGTAATACCATGAGTCATTACATCGCTGCAAATAGCTTATAATCAAATGATTGCAGATAGGACTTGTAATGAAAACTTTCGTTGGATATTTGGTTTTCTCATAAGATGATTCTTATATTTGCTCTCGAACAATAAACGAGAACGAAATGAAAACAAACAACCATTTCTTTTTGATTGCAATTCTCTCTTTGGGACTATTTGCAATGACCTCCGCACCATTTTGCCGCGCAGATGGAGATGACGATCCGCTTACCATTTTTGTCGGTGAACCGGGAGTCGGTGACACGCCGATTATAAGGAGTCCGGCGTTGATTCCCATTTCCGCGTATTATTATTCGTCTCTTTCCACCATTCTGGTCAATTGTAGTATCGATCTCGGCTCGATGACCGTGGAGATAGAAAACATCACCACGGGCTCATTATCCCGGACAACAATAGAAGCCACACATGGCGTCCATCCATTTGCTATTTCCGGTGATGTGGGCATCTATGAGATAACATTTACGCTCTCTGGCGGGCACGAGTATATCGGGTCTTTTGAAATAGAGTAGCATATTTAGATAAACAGCGAATAACATAAATAATTAAAAAAACATGAGGAAAATATTACCATCAATTGTCATTGTTGTGTCGATGATTATCTGTGTTTTTACGACTGTAAAAACCACCCGGAAATGTAATAATATCTGGACAATGATAACGGAGAATCCAGAGGCTTTATCATACACAAACGAAGGCCCTGGACCGCAAGGACAGCGACAGAAACAGGCTGTATGGTGCGGAGGCGTCGGAGGGTGGGTTGTAAGAGAAGGCTGTTGCTATGGTCCAACACAATGTACTTATATTTATTGTCCGGAACATAGTTTTTCATGTGATGGGAATACGTGGATCTATTTCTAGCGGCGGCAGAGGATTCATACTCCTCACGTTCTCTTTTTTCCTCTTAGCGTGCTCATCGCATTCGAATACTGAGTCCCTCAACGTCACCATATATTCACCCTTGAGGTCAACGGAAGAAGTTGCGGACCTCTCACCGTTCATCACCGACCTGGAAGTGATCCAGGTCGGTGTAGATAGTGTGGCTCGTACAGGGATAAGGAAGATTTTGTTTTCGGATCCGATCGTCTTTCTGTGCGGTGGTGTCGTATACTCTGCGACATCGGATTGGCGATTCATAAATCGCATAGGAAATGTAGGCCGTGGCCCTGGTGAGTACTTGTCTGTCAAGGATATTGTTATCAACTCTTCCGGGGACGAAATATGGTGTATGGATGTATTGAACGATGTCTTACGCTATGATCTGAAAACGGGGACGTTTTTATCAAAGGTTCAATATGATGATAGCGGTTATGCCAGGGCAATGATTCCGCAGTGTGATAATTCTGTACTTCTGTACACTCCAAATCCTTTGAATGACTTTCCTGAGAATCGCGAAACGTTCCACTGTATACGCCAATACGATGCGGCTGGAAAAGAGACAGGCAAAGCGTTACCATGGACACATTTTAACGTAATGGCGAACTTCTCGATACCTGTTTCTATGGCAAGAACCGGGGAGTATGTCATTACTCCGGAATCATCAAATACAGCATACGTATTTAATGACAACGGCCCTGCATATCAGATCAGATTTGATTTCGGGAAGAAATGGATTCCGAACAACTTCTTCGATCCCCAGAACGGAGATCCAGCAGAGAAGGTTGGCGAACTGTTTGACATGGATTGCTATAAGTTGATTTCCTCCGTATACCTTCTTGAAAAGGATGTATATCTCCATGCCTATGGGAAAGAATCCTCTTCCTGGAACTTCTTCTTTCCGAAAGATGGATCGCGTGGAATCCGCTGGAAATCAGTGGGTGTTATGAGCCCGCCGATAAGCGCCATTGCAGCAGAAGGGGATTCTCTTTACTTTCTCTATGATGATTATGGCTATGTCGAAGATGAGCAGGATCCTTTGAAAAAGGCTGTTATTGAGAAATTCGGATTCCCCGAAACGAAAGGATCTACTTATCTGATCAAAGTGAAAATGGATGTCAAGTAAAATAAACTATTTGTTCTCTTCCCTTTCAGTGCTGATGCTAGTAATGTTCGCGCTTCAGATGATGAACGTGAATCGGATAGAAAAAGCTTTGGATGAGAATATAAAGGCGCAACGTGTACTTGATAATTATATTTTGTCCACATTTAGTCTGGACTCTTCGTTGAGTAAGGAAAAGGTGGCGGAGATATGTCGTCCACATCTTAAAGATTCGAGTTATGTGCTTTATCTACCCGCCGGATTGTGCCGTGCCTGTTTCTCATCATTGCTGTTCGCTTTTCAAGATCATGGTATATCTGGGGAGACAATCACGGTGATTTCCGGACAGGAAGATTTCGAAGTAAAGGCGGAATGCCTCGCTCGCGGGATTCATTATATGGTGAATACAGAAAAAGTGGAATCGATTTCTGACATTTTGCTATTTCGATTATATCAGGGCTTTCTTCCTGTGGTATTGAGCTATAATTTGGGGCGAGACAAAGTGTTATCTCTATTTTTATCTGACAATGACCGGTTACTTCAAATACTGTCTGGGGCGGATTAGCATCATCCTATGCCTTGTTGGTCTGAATGGATGCAATCTGGCGGAGGGCTACGGGGAATCGGTAGACCTGCGCAAGGCGACAAGCGGGAAGGTTGCTATCCGCGACATCTATGAAAGAATCGAGATTGTCCCATTGGACAATGCTCCGGAAGGCCTTTCACGGGAGACATCCTTGTCCGGCTTGTGCGTGACCGGGGACCGCTTTATCTTACAGGACAGAGACCGCGCGGTCCTGTTCTACCGGCATGACGGTTCCCTGGCGAATGTCCTGAACCCGGGGGTGCCTGTCACGGATTTCTCAATCTGGCAGGAGCGCGTGCTCGACATGTTGTCCGGATACGAGATCCGGGAGTATGCCCTTCCGGATCTTTCCTTGCTGCGTCGCACCCAACTCGATACGCTGGTCGTACCGACACGGATCGGCCGCCGGGAGAAGAATGTCATGATCCTGCCTGCATATGCGGGGAACCGGGATTACATGTGTGAGTACTATTTCGACCGGAAATACTACGCGGCATCGGAAGGCAACATGGACAGCGGGCAGACGCCGGATATCGTAAAGCACATGTCCTTGTTCCGCTATGGTGATCAGTTGTTGGCTTTGTATCCGCATAACGGACAAATCTGGAGAAGTGCGGAATTTTTCGGGGTCTTCCTCTGGCTGGATTTCAAGCAACGTGACGGCGATACGGTGGAATTCCTCTCCGCACAGGTTACGGATGACAAGGTGTACTATGCGCTGCTCATCGACGGGGCGGAGCACCTGCTCATATACAACCGGGCAGACGAGAAATACTCCCTGATAAAGACTACCTCCGAGAGCGTATCCCTGCCGCTGGGTGTTATCCGTGACGGGATCAACTATGTTTGTTGTGCAACGGCGGACTTGCCTCGTTACCTGAAGCGCGAGTTGTTGGATCCCCAAAATGCCAGTGTTTTTGACAA
>JAEEGG010024709.1_pt1 | contig 11637 bp, 6 predicted proteins | sample 9134161 | NCBI WGS metagenome assembly JAEEGG01 (sample SAMN16246543, study PRJNA631951) | gut metagenome | biome: gut microbiome; feature: rumen; material: CR-attached | host: Bos | place: Iran: Karaj | collected 2018-10 | reverse complement strand
CGCTGTGCCGCTTTGACGAGTACAAAGTCCACACAGAACTGATCGCGGCGGCTGCGGATCAGCTGCTCGCCTTGCAGACGCTGCCCTGGAAGGGAAAACTCCTGTGGAAGTCGTTTCCCGACAAACCCCGCCCGATCAGCGGCGGAGGCCACGGCCACGCGGGAATCGCGGAGGCGCTGTACGCTGCAGACGCGGCGCTGGGCGATAAAAAATACGCCCGTGCGGCAGCGGACGCCATCGGTTTTGAGATGGAGGCGTACAGCGAGAAATTCCGCACATGGAGCGATCTGCGCTCCTATCCGCCCGAGGGATACATGCACGGCTACTGCTCCGGCGCCCCCGGCATCGGCATCATGCTGGAGCGCATTCGGGGCGCCGGCTTTGAGAGCGAGGCGCTGGAACGGTGCGCTGCCCTTGCAAAACAAAGCACGGACACACTGCCACTGAACGCCCGGGATCACCTCTGCTGCGGCAACGGCGCCGTCGCGGAATATTACTTGACCGCCGGACGCTTTGACGAGGCGGGCAGGGTCCTCGCGGCAATGCATCGAAGAAGCGCCGAAGCGGGCAGCTACCGCTATATGGGTTATGCCCTGCACAACGGCGTAATCGCGTCCCTGTTTTACGGTGCTGGCGGCATCGGCTATGAAATGCTGCGTTATGCTTGCCCCGATAAGATTTTTTCCGTGATTTGAGGTATCAAACGATGTATTTTACACTTCCCGACACGGTCGCGCTGCGAAGCTGGCATGGGGTGCGACACGCCTTTTACTACAGGCACCATCCTTACGCGCTGCCTCTGTCGGAGCGGGAGTTCGCGGTCATGCGCCAGTGCGACGGCGAGCATGACGTCGAATTTGACGAGACCGTGGCCGCCCTCGCAACGCGGCAGCTGATCGTGTCCTGCCAAAAGGGCGACTGCCCCTCGGAATGGTCCCGATACAGGCACTATGACAATCGCTATTTTCCCAAGCTGAATCTGATGATCACGGGAAAGTGCAACTATAACTGCCTGCATTGCTTCAACGCCGCCGACAACGCGCCGCTCATGACGGAGTGGGAATTCGATGACCTGTGCGATCTTTTCGACCAGGCTCGGGACATCGGCATTTACGCCTTCACCATTACAGGCGGCGAGCCGATGGTGCATAAGCGCTTCATGGACATCATGCGGGAGATCCACAAACGAGGTATGTTCGTGGAGGAGTTGAACACCAACGGCTTCTTCCTCACGCAGGAAATCCTCGATCAGATGAAGGAGTTCGGCTGCGACCCGCTCATGAAGATCTCATATGACGGTCTCGGCCATCACGACTGGATACGGAACCGATCCGGCGCGGAGCAGATCACGCTGGACGCCATGCGCCTGTGCATCAAAAACGGATTCCGCGTAAAGGCGCAGACGCAGGTTCATCGGAAAAACGTGGACTCCATGCTCCCAACCGCCGAGCTGCTCAACGATATGGGCGTCCGGGAAATGCGCATCATCCGCACAACGGAGGTGCCGCGCTGGACGGCCAACGCGGGTGACGCCTGTCTGGCGATCCAGGAGTATTACGAAAGGATGCTTGACTTTGCCCGCGCCTATATCAAAAGCGGAATGCAGATGGAAATCGACATCTGGCAGATGCTCCGCCTGTATCCGCGCAGCCGAAGCTTTACCATCGTGCCGGTGGCGTGCGCCGAGGGCGAATACCGGCCTACCATTCCCGGCTGCAAAGGCAACCGGGGCATGATAGCGGTCTCCTCCTCCGGTGATATAGTTCCCTGCATGCAGCTCTCCGGCGTGCTGCTGGAGCACGACATCCATCTGGGCAATCTGCATCAGTCGCGGCTGAAGGACCTTATCACCGCCGGGCCCTACATGGACGCCATCTGCGCCACGGTGGGGGACGTGCGGGAGAAAACGCAAAAGTGCGCCGCTTGCAAATGGTTTGAATACTGCACGGGCGGCTGCCGCGCCATGGGGATGATGTACTCCGGCGCGCGGGAGGACTTCTACGGCGAGGACATCACGAAATGCGCGTTCTTTGAAAACGGCTGGTATGAGAAGACCGCCGGGGCGCTGTCCGAATGGAAGGACAACAGCCCGATCGGAGCATGACGTTCGGTCGAGGTATACTGTGGATCAGGAAAAACCGTTGTTTCTCATGGTGCCGGATATGATCGGTCCGCCCATCGAGGCCTTTCTGACGGAGTATGTTCAGATCATCGAGATGCTCACCACCGGCATGCCCGGCCTGACGGGATAAAAAACAAGGAGGGTTTCCCATGAAAACGCAAAAGCTGATTTCCCTGTGCCTGATCCTCGCGCTGCTCGCATCCCTTATGTGCCTGCCCGCCGCAGCGGCGGAGGTCTCCGATTGGGACGAGCTCTCCGCGGCCCTTGCAAATGGCGGCGAGGTGAAGCTGAGTGGCGACGTGACCGCCCCGGCGGAGCGCAGCAGCATTCTGGAGGTCCCGGCGGGCGTCACGGCCTGCCTGGACTTAAACGGCTTCACCCTTGACGGCGGCACACCGGGCGAGGAGGACTGCGTCATCCTTGTCCACGGCAGCTTTACGCTTACGGACAGCTCCGCCGGCGGCGCCGGGCGCATCACCGGAACCCGCGACGCCGTGGACGTCATCGGCGGCGAGTTCACGCTCTCCGGCGGTACGCTTGACGCCTGCGGCAACGACGGCGTCGCGGTCGCAGAGGGCGGCAGCTTCACGATGACCGGCGGCGTGGTGCGCGGAAGCGGCCAGATCGGCGTTTACGTCATCGACAAGGGCAGTACGGCCACCATCTCCGGAGGCGAGATCGGCGGCAGCGTCGGTTCCTACAAGGACGGCTGGTTTTACAGCGGCACCGGCCTGGAGGTCGACGACGGCGCCGCCGCGGAGATCGCGGGCGGCGTCATCTCCGGCAACGTCTTCGGCGTCAAGTCCGTCAACGGCTCGCTCGTCTTCTCCGGCGGCACGATCCGCGACAACACTGCGGTCGAGTTCCCCGGCGGGGAGTATGGCGGCGCAGGCATCTATGTCTATCACGGCACCGTGAACATGACCGGCGGCACGATCTCCGGCAACAGCTACGCCGGGCTCTATACCGACGAGGGCTCTGTGACGGATATCACCGGCGGAACGATCACCGGCATCGGTGCGGCGGGCATCTGCATGCTGGGCGGGCAGCTGCAGTTCGACGGCGGCACCGTCTCCGGCAGCCAGAGTGACGGTCTTTGGCTCCTCGGCGGCGCAGCCACGATGACGGACGGCCTGATCACCGACTGCGCCTGGAGCGGCGTCTCCCTGAACGCCGGCAGCTTCACGCTCTCCGGCGGCGCGATCCGGGACTGTGGCTTCAACGGCATCCTCCTGAACGGCGAGGACGCCGTCTGCGTGATGTCCGGCGGCACGATCTCCGGCAGCCGGGGCGAAATGCTGCCGGAGGAAGACTGGTATAACGGCGGCGACGGCGTTATGGTCGCTGCCGGCAGCTTTGAGATGACCGGCGGCGAGATGTTCGACAACGTCGGCGGCATCGAGGTCCTGGGCGGCAGCGCAATGATGCGCGGCGGCGTGATCCGCGACAGCCATGCCGGGTATAGCGACGGCGAGGGTGCCTACGGCGGCGTGGGCGTCGGCGTCTATCTCGGCGAGTTCACGATGACCGGCGGCGCGCTGCGCGACAATGCGTGTCACGTCCTCTTGGTCAACATGAACGGCAGCGCTGCGATCTCCGGCGGCGAGATCAGCGGCAGCGGTTGGTCTGGCATCTACCTGACCGGCGACGCCGCGCTGACGCTGCAGGGAGCTCCCGCCTTTGCGCGCAACGACGTCGATCTCGGCCTGGAGCCCGGCAAAACGGTTACGATCGGCGGGCCGCTCACGCTCGCAGAGCCCTTGACCGTGTTTCTCAGAGAGACCTACGACGGGAGCGTCGCGGAGGCCCCTGTCACCGTCGGCCTGCCCGGCAACGGCAGCGCGGCGGACTTCGTCTACGGCGGGCAGGTCTATGAGATCGTGACCGGCGCCGACGGCGAGGCGAAGGCGGCCTATATCCGGCGCTTCTCCGACGTGACGGGCACGGAATGGTACGCCTCCGCCGCCTCCTACGCGGCGGTCTACGGCCTGCTGGACGCGCACGACGGGCGCTTTGACGGCGATCAGCCGCTGACTACGGCCGATCTGCTCATGGCCCTCTGGCGCTTTGACGGCAGTCCGATCGTGGAGACGGACGCCCCCTGGCCCTATTCCGATGTGGCCGTCGACACGCCGCTGGCCGACGCGATCCGCTGGATCGAGGCGAATGGGGCCGAGCCGGACGTTCCCGGACTGGCGGAGCCCGACAAGCTCGTGCAGCGCTGGAATATGCTGGACCTCTGCCTGGTCCTGCCCGGCTTAAATGAGCTTTATGACGACGCGGAGGTCTCCGGCGAGCTGCCCTTCACCGACACCGGGGAGCTGAGCGAGGATCAGGCAGACTACGCCCTTTGGCTGACGCAGGTCGGCATTCTCCGCGGCCTGGGCGACGGCACGATGGGCCTGGAGCAAATTGCCACCCGCGCCCAGCTCGCCACGGTCCTGATGCGAATGTACGATCTGCTCGGATAACACGGCCTTACCCCAAGCCATTGTTGATTGCCACGACAGTGCGCACACTGTCGTGGCAATCCGCATCCCCCGGCGCCGCCTTCGCCGGACCCATCCCCGGCAGCAGCGGAACCACCATCAGCATTGCCAATATCTTCTTCCTCTGTTTCATCGTTTCTTCCTCCTACGGTAATAAGTTGGTGTATATTTTTGACCCTCTGCATAGAATGGCTGCATAGAATAAAAATCGCGGGCGCGTCTTGCTCTTGACAATCCGCTCCCGCAGTATGCTGAGAATCCCATTTTCAGCAAATACAATCGAATAAAGTATTTGAAAAAAGCGTCCCACCGTGAGACGTATGAGATGTTCGATCTTCTAATGAAACAGTATGCCGAACACGAGGGAGTGACGGAAGAACTCAAAGCACAGAATCAGATAGAGTGGGTGTGCCGGATGAACGGAATCCGGAAACGGGTAACGGAAACGGTCCTGCTTGGGTTGGTTTATAACTGAACGCCTTGTACGTATGGGGTAGTCATCAAGATGGCTGCCCCATAATTGTTTTCGCAATATCCCCATTCTGTAATGCTAATATTTAGGTATAAAAGAGAAAACTGCAATTCATAAAGGCTTGTGATCAACACATGGAGGCGGGTCCGAGAAACTGGCAGGGATGAAAAGCCACTCAGATTTTCGGGCAGGAGGGCGCATTTCGCTTTGAAGGGTGCAAAACGGCAGTGCCGTGACACAGCAAAAATGGCAGCACCGTGCCATAAGCTCTTGCCTTTCTGTACTCCAAGCCGTATAATCAATTAAATTGGTTTAATATGTACTGTTTGAGGGAAAGCGGTCCCGGAGAGACAGAGAGGGGAGCGGAAGCAGATGTCCGAGAAGAACCAACAGATCGGATTACAGCCATATCTATCGCCTGTGTCATCATGGGCGCTGTCGGTGGGCGCCGCCGTCGGATGGGGCTCGCTGGTCGTGACCAGCAGCACCTATCTGGCGCAGGCCGGTCCTCTGGGCAGCATCCTCGGCCTGCTCGTCGGAACGGTCCTGATGCTGCTCATGTGCCGGAACTTCTTCTATATGGCGAGCCGCTATCCCCGGGCGGGCGGCATCTATGCCTACACGAAGGAGGTCTTCGGCTATGACCGCGCCTTCCTTGTGTTCTGGTTCCTCAGCCTGACCTACATCTCCATGTTCTGGGCGAACGCGACCAGCCTGCCTCTGTTTTCCCGCTTTTTCATCGGCGATGTATTGAAATTCGGATATCTGTTTTCCGTATTCGGATATGAGGTCTATCTCGGCGAGGTGCTCCTGACCGTCGCCGCGGTCTGGCTCATCACAGTTTTATGCATCCGCAGCAAGGCGGCATCCCAGGCGATGACCGTTCTGGTCGGCGTCTTCGTTATCGGGATCGCCCTCTGCTTCGCCGTTGCGATCTTCGGACATAAGAACAGCCTGAGCCCTGCTTTTGTTTCCGACCGGAGCGCTTTCTCTCAGACGATCCGTATCGCGTTTATCTCCCCGTGGGCGTTTATCGGCTTTGAGGGCATCACCCACTCCGTGGAGGAGTTCCGCTTCAAGCGGGACAAGCTGCATCGCATCCTGGTCATCTCGGTGCTGACGAGCACGGCGCTGTATATCTTCGTCACGCTTTTGAGCATCACCGCGTACCCGGAGGGCTGCGACAGCTGGCTGGATTACATCCGCAATCTGAACAGCTATTCCGGCATCGAGGGCCTGCCGGCGTTTTATGCCGCCCGGCATTATCTCGGCGGCTTCGGCGTCGGCGTGCTGATGGCCTCTCTGCTGAGTCTGGTCCTGACCAGCCTCATCGCGAATCTGCGGGCGCTCAGCCGGCTGTTCTATGCCGCCGCGCGGGACGACATCCTCCCCGGCGCATTTGCCCAGCTCAACGACAGGCAGGTCCCCGCGAACGCGATGCTCCTGATCGCCGCGATCAGCGTTCCCATCGCCTTCGTGGGCCGCACGGCCATCGGCTGGATCGTGGACGTGACCACCCTCGGCGCGACGATGCTCTATGGCTTTATATCCGCCGCGGCCTTCAAAACGGCCCGAAAGCTGAAAAACCGCAGAGAGACCGTCACGGGGATCATCGGCTTCGCTGTCATGCTGCTTTTTGCGGTCTATCTACTCTTCCCGAGCCTCTTCGGGGACTCGATGCTGGAGACGGAGACGTATATCCTCCTGATGGTATGGACGGTTTTGGGCTTCTTCTATTTCCGATGGATCCTCAAAAAAGACCATGCGCGGCGCTTCGGCAAGGCAATCATCGTGTGGATCGCCCTGCTGGCCCTGGTCGTGTTTATGGCGATGATCTGGTCCGGGCGCGTGGACGAGCAGTCCACGAACAAATCGATCTACACCATTCAGGAGTATTACAACGGAGAAGCGGAGGAGCCATACCGAAGCCAGACAGAGGACGTTTTTTTGCAGGGGCAGATCGATCATATCCATAAGGTCGATACGATGAATACGGTGATCATCACCGGCTTGTTCATCCTCGCGCTCGCCGCGATGCTCATCAATCACCTGTCCATGGAGAAATGGGAGAAAAAGGCGATCGAGGAGCGGGACACGGCAAAGGAGACCGCCTTCAAGGACCCGCTGACCGGTGCGAAGAGCAAGCACGCCTATCTGCTGCATGAGCAGGAACTGGACGCCTCCATCAGCGAAGGCCGGGCAGGAGACTTTGCCGTACTGGTCTGCGACGTGAACGGCCTGAAAAAGATCAACGACACGCAGGGGCACAAAGCCGGGGACGAATACATCCGGCAGTCATTCGTTATGATCTGCGACATCTTTCAGCACAGCCCCGTCTACCGCATTGGCGGCGATGAATTCGTTGTCGTGCTGTCAGGCCGCGACTATGTAATACGCAGGGAGCTTGTTCTGGCTCTGCATGACCGCAGCGTGGAGCATATCGGCAAGGGCGGCGTCGTGATCTCCGGCGGACTTTCGGAGTATATGCAGGGCGGCGATTTGAGCTTCCACAGCGTTTTTGAACGTGCGGACGCCCTGATGTACGAGGAAAAGAAGCTGCTGAAAAGCCTTGGCGCAGCCACCAGGGACGACGCCGAGGCTGCCGGGGATCCGATCCCCATGGCGAACGGCAAGATCGTTCCGGACGACAAGCGGGGCGTCCTGATCGTAGAGGACGAGAATGTCAACATGCTGCTCCTGGGCAGAATGCTCCAAAGCGAGGACTATGATCTGCTGTATGCCTCTGACGGCGTCGAGGCGCTGGAGCAGATCAGGGAGCACGGGGATGAGATCGCCATCGTGCTTTTGGATCTGCAGATGCCGCGTATGAGCGGCATGGAGGTCCTGAAGGTGATGAAAGAGGAACCCGAGCTTTCGGACATCCCCGTCATCGTGATGACAGCCGACCAGAGCGCCGAAGTGGAGTGCCTCAGGCTCGGCGCCATGGACTTCATCCCCAAGCCCTACCCCAAGCGGGAGATCGTGCTGGCCAGGGTGAAGCGCTGTGTCGAGCTGTCCGCAAAGACGACGATCATCGAATCGACGGAACGGGATCCGCTCACCGGACTGTATAACCTGAACTACTTCCTGAATTACGTCCGGATGTACGACAGGCATTATACGGATATGCCGATGGACGCCATTCTCGTTGACGTCAACCACTTCCATATGCTCAACGAGCGTTACGGCAAGCCCTACGGCGACAGCGTGCTGGCCCACATCGGAGACAATATCCGGATGATCTCACGTGAGGTGGGCGGCGTCAGCTGCCGCCAGAGCGGCGACACCTTCTACATCTACTGCCCCCACCGCGAGGACTACGAGGCGCTGCTTGCAAGGGCGTCCGAGGGCCTCAGCGGAGAGGAGGCGTCCGCGAACCGGGTGCGCCTGCGCATGGGCGTATACTCCAGTGTGGATAAGAGCATCGAGATCGAACGCCGCTACGACTACGCCAAGATCGCCGCAAACTCCGTGATCAAGAGCGGATACAGAAAGACGGTCGGGATCTATGACGCCGGCATGCACGAAGCGGAGCTGTACCGCGAGCGGCTGCTGGAGGATTTCAGGCCGTCGCTGGAGGATAACAGGTTCAAGGTGTTCTTCCAGCCCAAATACGATGTTCGTTCGGACAAGCCCTGCCTCTCGAGCGCCGAGGCGCTGGTGCGCTGGGAGCATCCCGAGCTGGGCATGATCAGCCCCGGAGTGTTTATCCCGCTGCTGGAGGAAAACGGCCTGATCCTGGAACTCGACAGCTTCGTCTGGCGCGAAGCCGCCGGGAGGATAAGAGACTGGAAGGATCGCTTCGGCTATTCGGTGCCGGTGTCGGTGAATGTTTCCCGCATCGATATGCTTACGCCGAATCTGAAGAGCTTTTTCAAAGAAATACTCGATGAGTTCAGCCTGGTTCCCGATGATCTGATGCTGGAGATCACCGAGTCCGCATACACCGAAGACGCCGAGCAGGTCATTTCCACGGCGCGGGAGCTGCGGAGCATGGGCTTCCGCATCGAAATGGACGATTTCGGGACAGGCTATTCGTCGCTGGGAATGCTTTCGCATCTGCCTATCGACGTGCTGAAGCTGGATATGAGCTTTGTGCGCAGCGCCTTCGGAGAATCCCGCGACGTGCGGATGATCGAACTCATCATCGACATTGCGGACTACCTGCACGTCCCCGTGGTGGCGGAGGGTGTGGAAACCGAGGAGCAGTACATGGTGCTGAAGGCCATGGGCTGCGACTATGTGCAGGGCTATTACTTCTCCAAGCCCGTTCCGCCGGAGGAGTTCGACCGCTTCCTGATTGAGCGGGGTGAGACGGGCGCGGAGATCGCGCCTGCCGTCAAACGGACCTATATGAGCATTTCCAACGCGCTGACCAGCGATTTCGAGAGCATTTTCTATGTTGACGTGGTTTCGGCGCACTATCTGGAATTCTTCAGCGGGAAGGACGGGACCCTTGAGTTCCGGCCCGGCGGTACGGACTTTTTCGGAGACGCCCGGGAGAAGCTGCTGGAGGACGTCTGCGACGAGGACAAGGAAAGGCTCCGGGAAGCGCTCGGCAAGGCCGCTCTGATCCGCCGGATCGGTCAGGAGGATGCCGGAAAGGTAGCCTTCCGCCGGAGAAATGGCGGCGAGCTGAGGCCCTGCACCCTGCAGACGATCCGAACCAGAAGCAGCGACGAACACCATATCGTTATCGGCGTACGGTCGGAATGACAGCGGAGCCGCCCCGCAAGCCCTTATAACGGTCACAGTTTTATGGAGGACGCAATGAGATTGTTTTTATTGAATCGCAATAAAACGCTTTTGCGCAGGCTGCTTTCCCTGACCTTTGCGCTTGTGCTCCTGTATGCCGTTCTGCCCGCCGCCGTTTATGCGGAGGACGCGCATGAAACCGTCCGTGTCGGCTATTATGAGAATGAGGTGTTCCAGGAGGGCGCGATGGAGGGCGCGGTCAAAACCGGCTACGCCTATGAGTATTACCAGAAGCTCTCCGAGTACACCGGCTGGAGATATGCCTACGTTTACGGCAGCTTCAGCGAGCTCTACCAGATGCTCTTGGACGGAGAGATCGATATGCTGGCCGGTCTCGCCTGGAGAGAAGACCGGGCAGCCCTGATCGGCTATCCGGACGCCGCCATGGGCAACGAGTCCTATTACCTTCTCAAGCACAAGGATGACACGGAGTTCACGGCGGATCCCGCCACGCTGAACGGGAGCCGCATCGGCGTGCTGGACAGCGCGATGCTGGCTGTCCTGACGCAGTATCTGGACGACCACGGCGTCACGGCGGAGGTCGTCGCCTATCCGGAGCACACGCAGCTGTTCGACGCCTTTGATTCCAAAGCCGTGGATATCCTCGCTGCGGAGAGCGACGGCGCATACGGAAGATCGCACGCGGAGGTACTCTCCGTCTTCGGCGCGTCGGATTATTATCTCTGCGTCAGCAAAGCCAGGCCCGATCTGCTGGCGGAGCTGAACAGCGCGCAGGCGCTTCTGATGGCGGAGGAACCGACCTGGCTGAATACGCTGAGTGCCAAATACTATTCCATCAGCGTCACGGCCCTTGCATTTTCGCAGGCCGAGCGGGAATGGATGGACAGCCATACGTCGCTGCGCGTCGGGTATTTCGATAATTATCTGCCGTTCAGCGATACAGATCCGCAGGGGAATGTGAACGGCGCGGTGACAGATATCGTTTCCGCGATCCTGGAAGCCGTCGGCGAATCGGATATCGCCGTCAATTACATAGGATATACCAGCTATGACAGCATGATCGCCGGTATCAACTCCGGCGAGATCGACGTCGCCTTCCCGGTGGGCGGCGGACTATACTATTCCGAGGAAAACGGCATTTACCAGTCCAATACCGTTTCCGCGGCGCCTGCAGAGCTGATCTACCGGGGCGAATTCACCGAAGAGACGACCAGGCACTTCGCCATCAACAAAGACAACCGCATGCAGTATTATTTCGTGCGCAACAACTATCCGGACGCCGAGATCACCTTTTACCAGTCCATCGACGAATGCCTTGGCGCCGTGGCGTCCGGCAAAGCGGGCTGCGCAACGATGAACGGCCTGCGGGCGAACGACATCCTGCGGAACCGGGAATACAACGCTCTGTCCCACCGGCAGACGAGCTACATCGACCCGCGCTGCTTCGGGGTGGAGATCGGAAACGAGGGCCTGCTGAGGCTCCTGAACCGCGGGATCAGCATTCTCGGCGTGGAATATACCCAGAACCTTCTGCATCGCTATAACGACGACCTGTTTTCCTACGGCTTCGCAGACATGCTGCAGGACCACATGGCGCTGTTCGGCGCCGTCATTCTCGCCGTCGCCGCGATCATCATCTTCCTGCTGATCCGGGACAGTCGGCGGAACAGGCAGGAGATCAGGGAAAAGGAAGCCTCCCGCCTGACGCTGGAGGAGAAAAACCGGGAGCTGGCGGAAAGCCAGCAGGCGCTTTCGGACGCCCTGCTCGCCGCGGAACAGGCCAACAAGGCGAAAACCGCATTCCTCTCGAACATGAGCCACGAGATCCGCACGCCCAT
>JAEEGG010024707.1_pt1 | contig 11637 bp, 14 predicted proteins | sample 9134161 | NCBI WGS metagenome assembly JAEEGG01 (sample SAMN16246543, study PRJNA631951) | gut metagenome | biome: gut microbiome; feature: rumen; material: CR-attached | host: Bos | place: Iran: Karaj | collected 2018-10 | reverse complement strand
AATTTTATGTTTTATCGCTGCAAAAGTAAATAAAAATATCATTCTCACAAAATTTTTTTAGAAAAAAGTGTGCTTTTTACTGAAAAAAGTATACCTTTGTAGATAGTTTTACTAAATATACTACTAAAAAGTTATGATAAAGTTGTTTGTGCCAGGCCGTCTGTGCCTCTTCGGTGAACATACTGACTGGGCAGGTCACTATCGTACGATGAATGCTGACATCTTGCCAGGTGCCTCTATTGTGACGGGTATTGAGCAGGGTATCTATGCTGAGGTGGAGAAATCGCCCGTCTTCGAGATGTGTAGTGATGCGCCTGAGATTAAGGAAGTGTGGAGTGATTTCTCGTGTAAGATGAGCGAGACGGAGTTGAAGACTGTCGCTAAGTCGGGGTCGTTCTTCAGCTATTGTGCTGGTGTGGCCAGCTATATGCTGGAATGGTACAAGGTGGGTGGTGTGCGCATCCGCATTACGGATATGACGCTCCCCATGAAGAGTGGTCTGTCGTCGAGTGCTGCCATCTGTGTCCTCGTAGCGCGCGCGTTCAATCAATTATATAAGTTGAACCTCAATACGCTGGGTGAGATGAACATCGCCTATCTGGGTGAGTTGCGTACCTCCAGTCGTTGTGGTCGTCTGGATCAGGCCTGTGCCTTTGGCGTGAAACCCAATCTGATGACCTTCGATGGTGATGAGATTGAAGTCAAGGCGCTGAATGTGAAGAAGACACTCTACTGGGTCTTTGCCGACTTGTGTGCTGAGAAGAACACCATCAAGATTCTGTCAGACCTGAACAAGTCCTATCCTTTTGCTACGACAGAGGCTGAGCAGAACCTCCATAAAGCACTGGGAGAGTGGAACCATGAGAATGTCGGTCGCGCCATCCGCTATATGGCTGAGGGCAACGCACAGGCACTGGGTCAGCTGATGACGGAGTCTGAGGAACAGTTCGACCAGTATGTAGCCCCCATGTCGTCTGCCTTGTGGGCTCCTAAACTGCATGAGACATTACGTGACCCGAATATCCAGCCGTTGGTCTATGGTGGTAAAGGTGTGGGCTCTCATGGTGATGGTTCTGTGCAGTTCCTGGCTCGTAATGCTGAGGCCCAGCAACAACTCATCGATTACCTCAATGCCAAGGGTATGCGTGCCTATGCCTTGACGCTGCACCCTGTCCATACGGTGCGCAAGGCCATCATCCCTGTAGCAGGTTTCGGAACGCGTCTCTATCCATCTACACGTATTATGAAGAAGGATTTCTTCCCGATACCTTGTCCAGACGGTATGGTGCGTCCTGTCATCCTTATCTTATTGGAGGAACTGGTCAAGAGTGGTGTCGAGGAAATCTGTCTGGTGCTGGGTTCTGAAGAGGAACGTAAGATTTATAAGGAGTTCTTTGAACGTCCGTTGTCTGATGAACACCTGCACAAACTCAATGCCGAGGCTCAGGAGTATGAGAATCGTATCCTGGACATTGGTAAACGCCTGCGCTACGTCTATCAGCGCGAGAAACGAGGCTTCGGTCATGCTGTCTATCAGGCTGCTGAGTTTGCTGGCAACGAACCTGTGCTATTGCTCTTGGGCGACACGCTCTATCGCTCGACGACCAACAAGCCCTGTGCCCTGCAGATGATTGAGGAGTACGAGCGCTATAACCAACTGTTGGTCAGCATCCATAGCGTTCCACTGGTAGATGTAAGTCTTTATGGCATCCTCAGTGGTGTCTGGGAGGACAAGGAACGCACTGTCCTGAATGTCTCTGTGATGCACGAGAAACCGAAGGCCAGTTATGCAGAGGATTTCTTGGGTGTGCGCAATGCTGATGGACAGAAAGAGTACTACAGCGTTTTTGGTCAGTATATCCTGACACCAGAGGTCTTTGCACAGTTAGCCAGCGATATTGCTCAGGCTGACGAGGCAGGAGATACCACCAAGGAGATAGAACTGACTGCAGCCTTAGAGGCCGTTCGCCAACAGAGTGGTATGATGGGTGTGCGCCTCAATGGTACCATGTACGACATGGGTAACCCCAAGGCGCTCCGTCGCTGCATCCAGGAATTCGCAGGATAAAAAGAAAAGGAATGCACTCGCATTCCTTTTTCTTTATCTTCATGTTTCCTTATTTCTCTTCTGCACGGCGCAGCAGATATTTCCCGTAGTCGTTCTTGGCCATGGGCTCTGCCAACTTGCGGAGCTGCTCGCGGTCTATCCAGCCACGCTTGTAGGCAATCTCCTCCAAACAAGCCACTTTCAGACCCTGACGCTTCTCAATGACCTCAATAAATGTGGAGGCTTCTGACAGTGAGTCGTGTGTGCCAGTATCTAACCATGCAAAGCCTCTCTGCAAGGTCTGTACCAGCAGGTTCTTATCCTCCAGATAGCGTTGGTTAACGGTGGTAATCTCCAGTTCACCACGTGCTGAAGGTTTGATGGTTTTGGCAATATTGACCACGCTATTGGGGTAGAAATACAATCCCACGACAGCATAGTTGCTCTTGGGTTTCAGAGGCTTCTCTTCGATGGAGAGGCAGTTGCCGTCTTTGTCAAATTCAGCCACGCCATAACGCTCAGGGTCGTTCACATAGTATCCGAAAACGGTTGCCTGACCTTTCTCCTCTGCATTGGCAACAGCTTGTTTCAGCATACCTGTAAAGCCACTGCCATAGAAGATGTTATCGCCCAAGACGAGGCAGGCACAGTCGTCGCCAATAAACTTCTCACCAATAATGAAGGCCTGTGCCAGTCCATCAGGAGAGGGCTGTTCGGCATACTCGAAACGTACACCCAAGTCACTTCCGTCACCCAGCAGACGCTTGAAGGCGGGCAGGTCGTAAGGCGTCGAGATGATGAGAATCTCGCGGATGCCAGCCAACATCAGTGTCGAGATGGGGTAGTAGATCATAGGTTTGTCGAAGATGGGCAACATCTGTTTCGATACTCCTTTTGTGATGGGGTAGAGGCGTGTTCCACTGCCTCCTGCTAATACGATACCTTTCATAGTTTTTCAATATTCGGCGACAAATATACGAAATAATTCATAATTCATAATGCATAATTCATATTTTTTTGTAATTTTGCATCCGATTTAATTGAAATTTTAAGATAATGAGTTTTATAAGTAGATTATTCGGAAAGAAAGAGGAGGAACAGAAGGTCGGTGGCATGGAGGATTTCATGACACTGATACGCGTATATTTCCAGGCTGTGATGGCAGCAGACTTGGGTATTACCAATTTGGCAGCACTGCCCGACTTGCGTACTTTCAAGGCCACGCTGAAGGTTCCCACACAGAACAACAAACTGGGACTGGCTGAGAAGACGCGTTGCAAGAAGATGCTCAAGGAACTCTACCAGATGGATGACAACTTCACCAAGGAGATTGAGACCAGCATTCGCAAACGCTGCAAGAAACCACAGGATGTGCAGACCTATATGTATCAGTTCTCTGGTTTCTCTCAGGACCTCTTGATGCTGACAGGCAACCTGATGAAATTCAAACTCCGTCTGCCCAGTTTCTTCAAAGGTGCTATCCGTACGATGACAGAGAAGACTGTTAACGACATCTTTACAAAGAATGACTTTACGGATGCTGCTGTCATGAAGACGGTAGTTGCCATTCGTCAGTACGACCAGAAGTTAGGATTCTCTCAGCAGTGGGTAACTGATTTCGTCTTCCGTGTCGTGATGTTGGCTAAAAAAGAGAAACAGGCGCCAGAGAATTGAGAATTGAGAATTGAGAATTGAGAATTGAGAATTATGGCAAAACCCAATGTAATAGCTGAAAAGAGTGAGGAATTTGCTGTAAGAGTGATTAATCTCTCCAAATATCTCATTGCTGAGAAGAAAGAATATATTATATCTAAACAGATATTTAGAAGTGGTACCAGTATAGGTGCTAATGTGAGCGAAAGTCGTAATGCACAAAGCAAAGAGGATTTCATTAGTAAACTGAATATCGCTTTGAAAGAAGCAGATGAAACTGCTTATTGGCTCCGAATACTGAAACGTACTGAGTTTATCTCTCAAGACCAATTTTCTTCTTTGAATGAAGATGTTCAGGAACTGATTTCTATATTGGTCAGTATCATTAAAACTACAAAAGAAAAATGATGCGCAGCACTAATTCTCAATTCTCAATTCTCAATTCACAATTAAAAAATATTAAAATGGCAGGCAGAATGCTGTCATTTCAATATTTTTACATTACCTTTGTGGAATAAAGTGAGAAAAGTATGACTGCTAACGAGAAAACTTTGGCAACGTTCGAGACCCGTCTCCGTCAGCTCCTGCTTCGTTTTCAGGAACTGAAGAAGGAGAACGGAGAGCTTCGCGTGACGCTCGAAGCCAACCAAAAGACGGTTAAGGAGTTGCAGGAAAAGGTTAATCAGAAGCAGACAGACTATGAAACACTGAAGATGGCCAAGATGATTGAGATTACCGATGGTAACCTGGATGGTGCCAAGGAACGATTGTCGAAGCTTATCCGCGAAGTCAATAAGTGCATTGCAATCCTCAGCGATGAAAACCAGTAACTAAGGAGAAACAAGCCATGGCAGAACAGAATCAGGACAGATTACATATCAGATTGCACGTCTACGACGAAGAGATAGAGGTCGTCATCAAACGCGATGACGAAGAGTACTATCGTGCTGCCGCCAAGCTCATCACCGAGCGCTACAATGCCTATGCACAGGCATATAAGGGTCGCAAGACAGACCATACAATAGCGCTGATGACGCTTATCGACATTGCATTGATGCATCAGAAGGAGCGTGCAAATAATGATACTTCGCCCTATGATAATGTTCTTGCACGATTGACTGCCGAGATTGAAGAAGCCCTTGCTGAGAAGTGAGGAAAGTCAACACGTAGTTTTGAACATTAACACTATATATATACATTATTTATGAACATTATTGTTGCGATTATTGCCATTGCCGCTGCCCTCGTATTGGGTGGCGCCGCTGGCTTCATGATTTTCCGCTTCGTCATCAAGGGAAAATATAATGAGATGGTCGATGCTGCCAAGAAAGAGGCAGAAGTCATCAAAGAGAAGAAACTGCTGGAAGTCAAGGAGAAATTCCTGAACAAGAAGTCTGAGCTGGAGAAGGAGGTGCAACAGCGCAACCAGCACATTCAGCAGAGCGAGAACAAACTGAAACAGCGTGAGATTTCGCTCAACCAGCGTCAAGAGGAACTGGGACGTCGTAAGAACGAACTGGACAACCAGCAGACGCGCATTGACAACGAGAAGAAACTGCTGACCCTCAAGCAGGAGGAGTTGGAGAAGATGCAGTTGCAGGAGCGTGCCAAACTGGAAGAACTCTCTGGACTGAGTGCCGAGGAGGCTAAGGCTCGTCTGGTAGAGTCGCTGAAGGACGAGGCAAAGACCGATGCTCAGGCTTACATCAACGAGATTATGGACGAGGCAAAGCTCAATGCCAATGCCCAGGCCAAGAAGATTGTCATCCAGACCATTCAGCGTGTGGCTACTGAGACGGCTGTTGAAAACTCTGTCAGTGTATTCCATATCGATAACGACGACGTCAAGGGACGTGTCATTGGTCGTGAGGGTCGTAATATCCGTGCCCTGGAGGCTGCCTGTGGTGTGGAGATTGTCGTTGACGATACCCCTGAGGCTATTGTTATCTCTGCCTTTGACCCTGTTCGTCGTGAGACTTGTCGTCTGGCCCTGCACCAGCTGGTGGCCGATGGTCGTATTCACCCAGCCCGTATCGAGGAGGTTGTTGCCAAGGTCAAGAAGCAGTTGGAGAACGAGATTATCGAGACAGGTAAGCGTACTGCTATCGACCTGGGTATCCATGGTCTGCACCCTGAACTGATTCGTATCGTAGGTAAGATGAAGTACCGTTCATCATACGGACAGAACCTCTTACAGCACGCTCGCGAGACTGCTAACCTCTGTGCTGTGATGGCTGCAGAACTGGGCCTGAATCCAAAGAAGGCTAAGCGTGCAGGTCTGTTGCACGACATTGGTAAGGTACCCGATGAGGATACTGACGATCCACACGCTATCTATGGTGCTAAGATTGCTGAGAAGTTCAAGGAGAAACCTGATATCTGCAATGCCATTGGTGCTCACCACGATGAGATGGAGATGCAGACCCTGCTGGCTCCTATCGTTCAGATTTGTGACGCCATCTCTGGTGCCCGTCCTGGTGCCCGTCGTGAGATTGTTGAGGCTTACATCAAGCGTCTGAACGACCTCGAGGCCATCGCTATGTCTTATCCTGGCGTCACCAAGACCTATGCCATCCAGGCTGGTCGTGAGTTGCGCGTCATCGTGGGTGCTGACAAGATGGACGATGCCGAGACAGAGGCACTCAGCGGACAGATTGCATCGAAGATTCAGAACGAGATGACCTATCCTGGTCAGGTGAAGATCACCGTTATCCGCGAAACCCGTTCAGTGGCTTACGCGAAGTAATAAAGTCGTTATAACGTTATCCCGTCATAACGACAATAATAACAAAAAAGAGACTCCATTTGAGAGTCTCTTTTTCTTTTTGGTAGGGACACCCGGGCTCGAACCGGGGACCTCTGCAATGTGACTGCAGCGCTCTAAACCAACTGGGCTATGCCCCTATCTTTTTGTTAGCAGATGCAAAGGTAGTAAATAACTTTTATATATAAGCAATTTTCGCTTGTTTTTTTACTCTTTTTATACGTTATTCTCGTATTTCGTGATGGCAAGCTGCGTTTTTAGTCGGCCAATGGCAATCAGTTTCTCTGACTTGTCGTAGTCAAAACCACCATAGCGTGCCATCTGGATGTCTACCAGTATGTCTGGCTTCATCAACTCGGCCATCAGGATGGAGTTCTGGCGAATCATCAGTGAACTGGTGCGTGACAGCATCGTATAGTAGTTGAAGTGGTTTACCTTCTCCGACTTGTAGTCGTGGCCACTGACGTCGACACCCACCAGGATGTCGCCAGCCTTACGCTTCACACGATTCATCGGAATAGGGTTTACTACACCTCCGTCAATCAGTATCATGCCGTCCTTCTGGACAGGTTCGTAGAACGTTGGCAAGGAGATGCTGGCACGGATGGCCTCAAACAGACTGCCCTTCGAGAATACTACCTCGTTACCACTCTTCCAGTCAGTAGCTACGCAACAGTAGGGGATGGGAAGGTCCTCTATCGCCATATCGGGCACGAATTCCATAATGGCCTCGATGATACGCGTACCTTTTACAAGGTGACTCAGACTGAACGAAAAGTCTGTCAGTTCCAGCATCTTCTTGCGGTCGATGGTTTTCATCCATTCACGAAACTCCTTCAACTTTCCTGCTGCATAGACACCACCAATGAGTGCCCCCATTGAGCAACCTGCCACAGAGGTAATCCTGTATCCCTGTTCCTCCAGTTCCTCAATGGCTCCAATGTGTGCCAGTCCTCTCGCACCACCACTAGACAGTACCAATGCTATGTCTTTCTTACTCTTTTCGTCAATCATGTTGCAAAAGTAACAAGAAATTAGGATATGACCAAATTTCATTTGGAGATTATCAAAATAATCACTAACTTTGCACGTGCAATGTGGCAACAACTGATTCATTACAATGCAAAGAATAAGTATATTGATGATGGCCTTGATGCTGTTCTGCGTATGCCATGCGGAGGACATCACCATCCACTTTAGCGGTACCACTGCGAAAGTCAAGAATTCGGCTAAGGACAGCGTGAAGGTTAAGGTCAAAGGCGCCAATGTGAAAATAGAGAGCCAGTATAAAAGTCATAAACTCACACTCCTGCTGACAGGTAAGAGCAATGACGGGCAACTGATGCTGAAGACAGCAGGCAAGGCCAAGGTGAAGCTCGAAAACCTGACGCTGACCAGTCGGGAGGGCGCACCGCTATGGCTGAAGAACAAGAAAAAGGTAGAGGTGGTGGCAACGAAAGGCACTAAGAACACGCTGACCATTACCGCCTGCAAAGATACGGCCAATCATAAGGCTGCTACTATCTGGGCTAAGGATAAACTGCTGCTTTCTGGTAAGGGCACACTCAATGTCATTGCTACTGGCGATGGCTGCAGGGGCATCAAGAGCAAGAAGGATATCACCATTGAGGGACTGACGCTCAACGTGACGACATCGGGCAATCACCTTGGCGAGAAACCTTTTGGCTTCGGGGCATTCCCGAATTTCGGAGGCCAAATGCCTAACTTCCCAGGCGGTTCCCCTGGTGGATTCCCTTCCTTTGGCAACGACAGCACGAAGCAAGATGGTATGGGCGGCTTTACAGGTAAGCACAAATATGTAGCATCAACTAAGGGTATCACTTCTAAAGGCAAGGTTACAATCAAGAGTGGTGTGGTCACTGTCCGCACCTCCACACCTGGTGCTGAGGGCATCGAGGGGAGAAAAGGTGTTGTGTTTAATGGTGGAAAGGTAGATGTGCTGGCTGCTGACGATGCTGTCAATGCCAACGCCACCATCGAGTTCAACGGTGCCCACGTCACAGTTCGTAGCAAGGGTAATGATGCTGTTGATGCCAACCCTGAAGGAGGATTCTTCCTGCCCTTTGGTGGTGGCAATAACAATAAGGAAATAGAGCCAGCCATCATCATTCGTGGTGGCACCGTTTATGCCTGGAGTCAGGTGGGTTCGCCAGAAGAGGGACTCGACTGTGATATGGCTCCCATAGCCATTGAGGGTGGAACCGTATTCTCTGTTGGTGGCAGCATCGGCGACGCCCCCTCTGTTCCCACCAATGCCACAGCCAAGCAACCCACCGTACTGCTTGTAGACCTTAATGTCATGAAGAACGAGCCCATCACGATTTCTGATGCCAATGACAAGTGCATAAGCACCATCACCATTCCCTTCTCGATGCGTCGCAGCGCCAGCCTCGTCACTTGTCCAGCCTTCAAACTGGGCAACACCTATACTGTTAAGACCAAAGGCTACGAGAAAACCTTCACGCTCAACGAACCATTTACTACCGTACGGCCGTAAAGTGTCGTATCTCTTTCAGAAAATATTTTTTCCCCTTTTTCTTTGTTGTTTCAAGAATAATGCCTATATTTGCAATCGACAAACAAAGATTTTTATGATGAATACAGAGGCCATAACACATAAGATAGCGGAGTATTTCAGAACACAACCCGTTCTGAAAGCTTGGATTTTTGGCTCATATTCAAGGGGAGAGCAACGGATGGATTCAGACATTGACATTCTTATTCTTCCTGATAAATCTCAGCATTTCAGTCTCTTCACACTAAGTGCCATGTATGAGGATTTAAAAGATCTGTTGGGGTGTGAGGTCGACTTAATAACTGAAGGTGGGCTCATGCCGTTTGCTCGAGAAAGTGCTGATCGTGATAAAATTCTAATCTATGAGAGAGCAGCGTAACGACCCGAAGCGTCTGCGTGACATTTTGCAGGCAATAGATACCATCTTCCAATACGTGGATGGAAGAGAAATGCAGGATTTCTTTGCAGACAAGAAATCCTACCATGCTGTTATCTATAATCTAATGATTATTGGTGAGGCAGCAAACATGTTGACCTTCGAATTCCGAGAGGCTCATTCTGAAATGCAATGGCGACAGATAACCAATATGCGCAACTTCTTAATACATGGTTACCACAATGTTGAAGAAGATCTTGTATGGGAAGCTATTGCAGTAGATCTCCAGCCTATACGCGAGAAGATTGTTTCTTATTTAGATGAAATAGAAAAGACGATATAATATAATATTTAACCCTTAAAACCGAGATGCCTATGGGCTGAGATAGATATAACAAAAGGACATATAGGATGAATATCCACTTTTAGATTCTTGTTGTTCGATAATTGGGGAATTAGACAACAGTAGCAAGAGCTGAAGTAGATAGTTCACGCCAAGAAGGCGTGGGCATTTACTCGTTTAAGCTACTTAGGTTATCCCCAATACCTCGAACAACGTAGACGAAGTAAATTGTCCACGTTTTCTTTTTGTGCGTGATTTTTATTATCTACATTTATTAGTTAACTTTTAAAACAATTGAATTATGAAAAAAAGTAATTTTTGGGGTGTTGCAATGTTCATGGCAGTATCTTTGCCTCTATTGAACTCATGCGGTAGTGATGGTGATGACAATGACGGTATTGACACCACTCCTATCACTATTTTGTCAGATGAAGAAAAAACTATTGCAGGTGCCAGTAGTATTTCATCTTCAGATGATTTTGTTACCCTTATTAAAGGAAATATGGTAAAAGGATATCATGTTGGTACGGCCAAATTAACTGTAAATGGAAATAAAACGATTCCTGTTACAGTTCTTCCTAAATACCACTTGTATGATGACCCTATATGCAACTGGGGGTGTGACGTTAATTATGTTAAGAGTCATCAAAGTCAAGGAACATACAGTAGCAAATCAACAAGTGATCAAATAGGCTACGAAAATGCTGGTGCCGCAACACTGTTAGCGTATATGTTTGAGAATGGCGCACTTAAGAGTGTTATTGCGATTGTTAGTACTAATCACACATCACAATACGCTTCATATTTGGCAGAAAGATATCTAATGCTTCCATACTATAAAGGAGAAGATACTTATTTTATAGGAGCTGATGCTTTAAGCTTAGAAAAGGCGAAAACCGTTGCAGTTTTACAGGTATATAATGCATCTTATTTAGCGACAGTTTATATGCCTGCTCAAAACTATACGAGAGGTGTTTCTTCGTTCAATACAGATTACGAGAAAAGAGCAAAAGATATTTTGAAGCAAATAAACATCGACTAAGATTTTTCAGAGTGCACAGCGGAAATCCTGCTGTGCACTTTTTCTATTTGTAAAAAGGCGGGTCGGTTCTCTGACCGAGGTCAGAGTGTGGCTTCGCAATCTCCTTGATCCACTTTATGTTTTGCCTAGTAACTAACAAAAATAATCATAAAAATATTTGGCAGTTGTTCATAAAAGAAGCGGGGTCGGTTCCGAGTGATCCACTTTGCTCTTTGATTTATCAAGGCAAGTTGTTTCAGACAACTTTTGGGCTGATTTCCGCTATTTGTCCACTACATCCCCGTTTGTCCACACAAGTGGTGGAACAAATGGGGATTTTTCTTGGTTGGTGATAAAAAACGCACTACTTTTGCATCAGACAAAAGAACAAAGCGTTGCTCTAAGAAGTCTAAGAATAGTTTTTTCATAAGCATTGTTTGTTAGTTTTAGTTAGTAATTTTCTTCATGTAGTTTTAGGTTAGTGAATAGAGTATAATGGGTTTGCGACGAGCAAGCCCATTATGCTGATGTATGATGTCAAGTACGAACGATAATTCCTATGAGAGATTAGTCCGTCCTTACGGACTCCCAGTCCGCTCCTTGCGGACTACAAGTCCGAAGCCTTCGGACAGGGAGTTTGCATTATTCGGACTGACTCTTAGGCTTATTTGTGATGTAGGTTGACTACTTGTAGTCTTATTCGTAATGTAGGTTGACCCTGTGATGCAAAAAATTAAGGAATTCGAAAATGTCCCTCACATACTCACATGACCCCTCTCAAAGGCCGATGTACAAAGGGCTGAGGGCACGTGAGGGATATTCATTCTCCCTCACGTCTCCCTCACTTTTTTTGAACTCGTCACTCACATTATTATATTACGGCATAATTTGTTTAAC
>JAEEGG010024705.1_pt1 | contig 11638 bp, 6 predicted proteins | sample 9134161 | NCBI WGS metagenome assembly JAEEGG01 (sample SAMN16246543, study PRJNA631951) | gut metagenome | biome: gut microbiome; feature: rumen; material: CR-attached | host: Bos | place: Iran: Karaj | collected 2018-10 | reverse complement strand
AACGACATGGCTACGATCCGACTTGTCGATAACCGCGTCTGCCTCCATTACGATTTCAGACGAACTGCCAGAGGAAACCGACAACACGAAAGGCGGGCTCGCGGCTTGTCTGGACGGGGGCTCGGTCTATTGGTTCGCTTGTGTCGGTTGAGTTCAAGCCGAGGTCCGGGATGCTGTGCAGCAATCCTTTCATGGCGTTCCGCGTTGGCGGCGACATGGTGTTGCCAGAAGACGGCCGTCCACAGGCGGTGGATGGCAAGGACGTTCTTTCCATAACCGAAATCATGGCGTCGAACGGTGATACGGTTCGTACTAAGAACGGGAAAAAGGGGCTCGATTGGGTGGAACTCCACAACGCCGCCGACTTCCCAGTTGACTTGACGGGGTGGTATCTTTCGGACAATCCCGACAAAAAGCCTTCCAAGTGGAAGAAGATCGAGGGTTCTTGCGTCATACCCGCAGATGGCTACAAGATCGTGTGGGCGGACAAGGACTATACGGACTTTGCCGACGGGGAGGCCTGGACGCCGACCGGGCTTTCCGCATCTGGAGATCCGCTGTTTCTCGCAAACCCCGAGGAGTCGAAAGTGAAGGACGCGGCAGTGTCGATCGATAACTACGGTGTGTCTCTGAAGGATGTGTCCATCGGCGTGGTTGCGGGCGTAGAGGGGCTTAAGTACTTCCGCGACCCGACGCCTGGCGCGGCAAACGGCCTGGAATACTTCGAGGGGCCGACGACCAAGGTTCAGTTCTCGGAGCCGCGCGGCTACAAGACAGCGGCGTTTGATCTTGTGATTTCATGCACGAATGCGCCTGACGAGAAGATTTATTACACGCTGGACGGCACCTCGCCCACGGCGCAGTCTATTCTCTACACGAACGCGATTCCCATCTCGCGCACAACGGTCGTCAGGGCGGCGACGTTGAAGGATAACACGATACTGCAGCAGGATGCCACCGCGACCTACCTCTTTCTCGATGATATCTTGACGCAGGGTGCCAATCCTCCTGCCGGATTCCCTGCCAACAATGAAGTGAACAATCAGGCGATGTTCTATGGCATGGACAAGGCCATCGTCGCCAACTTCCGCGATAGGATCGAGCGCGGCTTTACGAACTCCATTAACACGGTATCGCTTGTTATTGATCCTGCGTTCCTCTTTGGCGCATCTACGGGTATTTACGTGAATGCGGCGAAGCACTGTTCGGACAACGGCCGCGAGTGGGAGCGGCTTGCGATGGTCGAGCAGATTTCGCCGGTGAATGGCGCATCGGATGAGTTCGAGGGGTCGGCGGGGCTGCGCATTCGTGGCGCTGCAAGCCGTGGTTCTGGCTACCCCAAACATTCGCTCCGGCTGCTTTTCAAGAGTATCTACGGGATGAGCAAGCTGGAGCATCCGCTCTTCGGCGGCGACGAGGACGACTACGATGTTATCCGCACGACGCAGCCCGGCTATGTCACGGAGGCCGTATCGGGCTCGGAAGACAACTGGAAGACGCTCTGGGATATCGCTGTCAATCAGGGCTTCGTCGGCGAATACGAGGGCAATTACGCCAAGGTGATCGATGAAGGACTTGTCAATACGACAAACCTGATGGCGTACATGCTCATTTCCCACTACACCGCCGATACCGACTGCCCGAACGCATTGACGCTCGACAATCAGCGAATCAACAACCTCAATGCCTTTTGCAACCGTGAAGGGACGGGTAAACTCAGCGGCTTCATTTTCAACAAACACGATGCCGAGTGGTCGCTTGGCTTTGGCTTGACGAATAATACGACGTTTGTAGGGACGGAGGCATCGTCGGCCGGCTCGCAACTGAAGACATATCGCAATCGCTTTGGCCCTGCTGAGCTGCATTACAAGTTGATGCAGAACGGTAACTACAGGCGCGATTTTCGCGAATACGTACGCAGCGCCTGCCTTGTCGAGGGTGGCGCGTTTACGGACGGGGCTTGCATCGCACGTTTCCGCTCGCGCATGGCGGAGATCGACGACGCCATCTGCTGCGAGTCCGCCCGCTGGAACAGAGGAGATGCCAGCCGCACGCGCGACAAGTGGCTCGACAATTGCGAGAATATATGCATAAAGTTCATCACAGGCCGTGCCGCGACGCTGATTGACCAGTACCGCGCGATCGGCTGGTATCAGACTGCGCTCGACGCAATCGGGGGCTACGGAATAGAGACGAACGCCCTTGCCGCCGTCGTTGAGCCGCTTGTCGCGGAAAACGATCTTTTCGACAAGTGGCTTGTCGAGATGGCGGAAGGCAGTGAAGCAGTCCGCAACGGACTTTCCTCTTTCCGAGGCGGCAAAGACGCGATGAGAACCTGTGTGCTGGCAAATGTCGTGCCGATGGACGAGCCCAATGTTGAGGTGGAGATACGGTCGCTTTCCATCGGTGCAGACGGAATACCGACCATCGGCTGCGACCTGAAGCTTGGAGGAGAGCCGGTCTCGCATGTAGTAAACGGCACGATACGCGTCTATCGCGCGGACAGCATCGGGAAACTCAAGTCCGCCCCCGATGTGGTGGAGCTCGGACGCGCATTCCCTGTGGATGCCGGAATACCCGCTGCCGCTGCCGCAGCTTCGCAGTTCTTCAAGATAGTGCTCGAACCGTAAGGGGGTCGCAGAACATTAAAACCATGACATTTGCCGTCCTGGCGGCGGTCTCATCGAGGGCGTGTGCCGCGAAAACGGCAAGCACCGCTACGGGCAAGATCAGGACGGCGACGGGCTTTGGGAAGTCGAGGAGGTCAAGGGTGGCTTTACGTTCAGGAACCGCGCAACCGGCAAGTACCTCGGCGGTCCATCGGCCAGGCAGTCGCAAACGCCGGTCGTGTGGGAATGCACGACAAGGGCGGTTCCGCCTAAGGGCGCGCGTCGTTGAACTGGCTCTGAAGGGGATGTCGCTTGAAGAACTCCCAAAGCTCGTGTGTCGTGCTTGCGCTGTGCGCGGGGTCCTCGGAATGCCAGTGCCCCTTGTCCTCGAGGGCCAGCAAGCCGATCTCGACTTTCGAACCGCGCTTCTTCCAGGTCGTCAGCGATGCATGTGAGTCCTTGCGTGGATAGTTCTTCTTCTCGGTCTTGAGGTCCAGCTTCTGGTGGTTCGCCCATTTGCCGACATATTCGGGGATGGATGGATATCCGCCGGAGGGATGCTTGAGGTCGCCTTTCCACCAGAATACGTTGTCGCCCGTACCGTGGACGTGCAGGAATGAAACGGGTTTGGCCGACTTTGGCGGACGGTTGTCGAAACGGACGCCGCTCACGGGGCCGAACGCCGCGACTTTCGTGCTTAGGTGCTCCATGCACTGGTAGGTCATCATCGCCCCGAGCGAAAAGCCGGTTACGTAGATGCGCTTGCGGTCGATCTTGTGCCGTTTGGACATTTCCTCGATCACCGCCTCGATGAACTTGACGTCGCGCATCCCGCCGACATCCCACCAAGTGTCGATGGCATTGGGATAGACGACGACAAACTTGTTCTTGTCCGCGCAGTCGTTCCAGTGGGACTGTCCGCGCTGGAAGAAAGCGTCCTGGCGGAACCCGTGGAGCGAGATCACCAGCGGCGCGTCCTTCTTCGGCAGTCCTTTCGGCGCGTAGACGAGCATCGTCCTCTCCTTGCCGTCCACGGTCAGCTTTTCCAGCTGGTCGGCTGGCTTTTCCTCCGCGAAGACGCCTCCGAACATGCAGGTGATGGCGGCCAGCAGAATATGGATGTTCTTCATGTGCTTCTCCTCCGTCAGGGCAGATGGATTTCAAACCCCTTGTCTGTGAATGCCTGTAGATGTCGTAGGGAGATTATATCAAGTTATTCGCCGTTGTGGTATAGCCCGAAAGAATGACCGCCACTGTCGGGGCGCATCTGCGAATTTCACCGCAATTGTCTTCCTGTCTGTTTATGAACTCCGAAGGCTCGCAAAGGGGCTCCACTACCGTTCCGCCTTATGCTTCGCACCGCCGAGCCACAAGTAATCGGGCACTCTCATATTATTGTTGGCCGTGTTGATGCTTGGGAGTTGGCTCGCTTCGCGAGCTCACAGATGAGCAACAAGCTTCGACCACCAAACAACCAAACCACTTAACCACATAACTAGGCTGTACAGGACAATTCACTTGCAGCCTCCGAACGAACAGCGGCGAAGCCGCCTATAAAACAAACTCAGGAGATTGATTGTGCTTCGGACGTGCGGAGCTAGGCGGAATGGTAATGGAGCCTTCTTTGCAAAGCATCGGAGTTCAATGGTTCGGCGGCGATCAGGAGATGGAGAGAGTGGCGGTGAATTATGGAGATGCGCCCCCACTGTCGCTGTGTTCCCGCTATCGCCCAAACGGGTAATGGCACGGAAATGGGATGTTTCGTATAATCATAACATGAACAACATATCAACGATTGTAGCGCTCTTCGGAGCGGCCGCGCATCTTTTTTCGCTTGCGCTTTGCGCGGACGAGTCGCCGACCGTTCGGGCGATGGGGTGAATGACATGGCGCGCCGGCATGAAATTTGGTATTATAGCTGTGTGAGAAAGATCTTGGCATCATTGATTCCCGCGGCGGCGATGTGTGCGACTGCCTTCGGAGCGCCTTTGGGTTTTCGCGACATCGCGGGAAAGGGGCGCGACGAGGTCGTCGAGGGCGCGCGGTGTTGCGTGACAGGCGTCGTTACGCTGGTTTCCGGCTGGCGCGGGTCGTCTGGCATAGTGGCGGACCTGGATGACCCAAACGGACATGCAATGTGGTTTGCCGGCGAAGTGAACAACACGGTCGTTGCAACGCTTCGCGGGGCAGAGACTTTGCACGTAGGCGATGAAGTCGAAATCGTGGGAGGCGTTTCGCAGCTTGCGTTTGCACCGGGCCTCAAGGCCGAGACGGTGACGGTCCTTGGCTCTCGTACGCTTCCGGCCGCTCCGCTTCGCCGGCTAAGGGACTTCTACTGGGGGTTGATGGACAACAGGCGTGCTTGCATAGACGGTGTGCTTATGGACGTCCAAGAGGAATCTGGCGGCATTGTGCGGCTGCAGCTCGGGACGTCGGACGGCATGTTTCTCGCGCGTGTCGGCACGGGCGTCGGGAAATGGCGCGAACTCGTCGACGCGAACGTTCGCTTGCGCGGAATAGCGATGAGCGTGTTCAACATAAGGAACGAGTTTGTAGGCGTGCAGATGGAGGTCCTGAGGGCGGATGACGTCTCCGTGCTTTCTCCTCCGCCGGAACAGGATGCGATTCCCGTCGTGTCCCTTGGGTCGATACTCTCTTATTCGCCCGAACCCCCGGACTGCCACAGACGGCGCGTCCGCGGCACTGTGACGTATGTTCGAAGCGGAGACTTTGTATGCATTCAGTCCGGCGAAAGCGCATTGATGGTGGATACGTCGTCAAACGGTTTCTCGGTCGGCGACGAAGTCGAGGCGGTTGGCTTCCCGTGCATTGAGGACGGGCTTGGTCGTATGATGTTTTCGCAAGTGTTTAGAGTCGGCGAAGGCTCGCGCCCGACGCCGGTTAGAATTGGCTGGGTGGAGCTCAAAACCTATCCTGTAAAGGAAAGCGGTGCGTTTCAGGACTTCAACGCAAGGTTTGTCCAGATGTCGGGCACGCTTGAGTCGTTTGCCGAGATCAACGGAAGGACCAAGTTTACGCTGATGGTTGAAGGTTATGAGGTGGCCGTCGAGATGGACGATGTTCTGCCGCGCGAGGTGCGTGACTGTGTGGACGCCCGCCCGATGCTTTCCGTCGTTGGAATTGTCTCCTTTGTGCAGGAGCGCGGACTTCCAAAGGGACGCATGCCAGCCATTGCGGAAAGACGGCTCCTGGTGTCGTCCGCCTCTGATGTTGTGCTGGTTCGGGACGAGACGTGGCAATCCTGGCGGCATTGGCGGTTGCTGCGCAGACTGATGTGGAGCGCAATGGCCCTCGTGGTGGTTGTTCTTCTTGTGCTGCTTGTCCGCTTTCTCCGTTTCCGCCGCGACTATCTGCGCCTTGGCATACTCACGCAGGAGCGCAAGCGCATGGCTGGCGACCTTCATGACACGATAGAGCAGTCGCTTGTCTCGGCAAAGATCATGCTCGACACGTCGATATCGCTCTCGCCTGATGCGCCGGAGGAGTTGAAGCGCGGCGTGGCGGCGGCCCAGGAGATTCTGATGTCGGCGAAGTCCGAGATACGCGAGAGGGTGTTCAACTTGCGGGACGACGAGCTTTTCAGGAATAGCGCACAGCACATCCTGAAGGCCCATGCGCGGAAACTCTCCGGGCCCGGCATTGTCAGGGTGCGCTCGCAGCTGCGAGGACTTCCCGACACTTTGCCCGCCGCCCTCATGTCGGACATCCTCTTCATAGTGCAGGAATCGGTCACTAATGCGATAAAGCATGGCCATGCGAGGAACGTCATACTCGCGGCCGATCCGTCCGAAGGCGGTCATGGTTTTGTGCTTCGCATCGTGAACGACGGCGAACCTTTTGACCCGCGGATGGCGCCAGGCCCAGAGTCCGGGCACTTCGGGCTTTCGGGAATGCGCGAACGCGCGCGCCGCGCGGGGATGCGTTTCTCGATCACGGATGCACGAGGCCAGATGGCCGTGAGGCTGGAGGTTAAGCCATGACCACGCTCGCAATAGTCGACGACCACGCCATATTCCGCATGGGGCTCAAGTACGCGCTGACGCTTGCAAAGGACGTCAAGCTCGTCGCAGAGGGCGAGTGCGCGGACGACGCCGTTCGCATCGCACGCGAAATCAAGCCGGACGTGATGCTGCTCGACGTCAGGATGCCGGGCGAGGACGGCGTCGCTGCATTGCGCAGGCTTCTCGAGGCGACCGAGTCGCAGCGCGTGATCATGCTGACGACGAGCGACACCGAAGAGGACATCTTCCAGGCGGTGAAGGCGGGCGCGATGGGCTACATTCTCAAGGGCGCAAAGCCTGAATCGCTGATTGACGCCATCAGGCGCGTTGCGGCCGACGAAATGGCTTTCCCAAAGGAAGTCTGGGACGTCTACAAGATGCGCTCCGAGATGCGATCCGTCTCGCCGCGCGAAAAAGAGGTCCTTGAGCTTATCGCAAAAGGGTGCTCGAATCAGGAGATCGCAACCATGCTCGGCATTTCGCCGAATTCCATAAAGATACATCTCAAGCATATCTTCGAAAAGCTTGATGTCGTCGACCGTGCCGAGGCTGTCGCGACGGCGATGCGCAGAGGCGTGATACAAAGCTGACATGAGCTCAGAGAGGCAGAAAAACGCTCATCCCCCATTAGGGTAATGACTTAACCTAAATAAAGCAGTTGGAATCGCCCGTCGCGTTCGCGTCGGTCAATTTCAACTGCCTTATGATTTATCTGCCGCCTGATCAGGCCAGTGGCAGCATGATTTGGTCGCCCAGGAGAGGCGGGTAGAGCCTGTAGATGAGCTTGTATTTCCTGAAGGCCCAGTAGATGATGAGCTGCCAGCGTTGATCGACCCTCAACTGCGACGCAGAAGTAATCTTGTGCAGGAAGTTCGCTGTTTCTGCGAAATTGGAGGCCGCGGCCTCCTTCCCCGCCGTGTAGCCCGCGGATCGAGGTCCAGGTCCGTGACGAGCGCGTACCACTCGTACCCGTCCGCGTACATCCCGTCGTTCACCGTGACGAGCTCGAGCCCCGGAATCGTGAGCTGGGCGAATTCGCGTCTGCGGGTCGTCGAGCAATAGCATATCGGGGCGTTGTTGCTCGTCAGCCTGAGCGGGCAGGTGTCGACGAGGTGGTCGAACACCCCGCCCGCCTCGAAGGACGCGCTCAGGAAGGCGTTGTGCGCCCCCGTCGTCAGCGGGACGGTGTCGTTCCAGCTCAGGCCGAACTCGCCGCCGAGGGTTTCGAGACTGGTTGGCCTTTCATTTTCCCGCCCCGTTCGGGGCTGATTCGTGGTATAATTGTCCATGTCGTTCTTGTTGTCCTTTGTTGGCTTTGCAACTCAAAGTATACCAAGAACGACGCTTTCTTTCCCAGTAGAAAGCCCGTTTCACCCGCAGGGTGAAAATGGAACCGCGCCATTAGCCTGTAAAATAAGGGCGGAATCAACATCCCGCCAGTTCAACTGCGCACTTAGGTTAACTACAAATTTTCCGCTTTTGAAAACTACGCGACAACGTTTTTGGGCATTGTTGCAGGCGGAATGCATTTTTGCTATAGTATCGGTGGAAACTGAGGTAAAAGGCAGTGAAACCGAGGAAGGAAACGAGAGAGAAGATTCTGGTTCTTCTGAATAACACCGACATTCTCTGGGGGTTCCAGCGCAGAGGTGTGCGGCGTTACTGCAACCTCCGCGGCTGGGATTTCGTAGAGTCGAAGGTCGGGTCGAGACTGTCCAGTCTGCGTCCGATTGTCGACTCGGTGAAGCCCGTCGGCATCATTTCCGCACTCTGGTGTCAGATTCGCAACCAGCTGCCGCCAGGCTTCCCCGTCGTCTACTTCGACTGCCCATCGTCGATCGTTCCTCCGTTCGCACCGCACATCCGCCACGACGCGCGGGCTACGGCCCATCTTGCGGCGCGGGAGCTGACCGCGCTCAAGTGCCGAGCCTACGCGTATGTCGCGTTCTGTGAACCAGCCGAATGGAGCAACGAGCGCGAGCGATTCTTCGCGGAGGAGATCCTGCGACGCGGTGGGACTTTCCTGCCGACGTTCTGCCCCCCTGAGACGCGCAAGCTCGAGATCCTCGTGCCGGCATTCAAGGACTGGCTACGCGGCGTGCCGCGACGCTGCGGCGTCTTCTGCGCGAACGACAAGATGGCGGAGGCCGTCGTTCTGGCCGCAAATGAACTCGGCATTCCGATTCCGGCGGATATCGCCGTCGTGGGCGTTGACAACGAGGAGGACCGCTGCCTCGGGTGCAGTCCGTCGATCACGAGCATCGCGCCGGACTGGGAGGGGTGCGGTTTCCGCGCATGTTCGGCGCTGGACGACCTTCTCCGCGGCAAGGTCGACCCTGCGCATCACTTCTTCATACCGCTTGGAATCGCGCGGCGCGAGTCGACAGGGAGGCAGCTGGTCAAGACGGATCCGATGGTCATCCAGGCTGTGAGCATGATCCACGAGCATGCCTGCGAGGGACTGCGTGCCGAGGACGTCCTTCGCAGCATGCACTGCTCGCGCCGTCTCGCCGAGATGCGTTTCCGCGAGTCCACCGGCTCGAGCATTCTCGAGGAGATTCGCCGCGTCAGGTTCGAAAGCGCGAGGGCGCTTCTGGGCCGGACGTCGTCTAGCGTCGAGTCGATCGCCAACCGCTGCGGCTACGCGAGCGTCGCGACCTTCTGCCGCGAGTTCCGCCGCGAGACGGACATGACGCCCGAGGCCTGGCGGAGAAAGGCGAAGTCCGCCGCAACCGCGCCGATGTTCCTCTGAGCGCGTCCTTTGCTGTTTATTCAAATACGACGCCGCTCCAGCCCGCGGGATGGAGCATCGCTTCGCCCGGCTGGTCGTTGACGAGGTTTGTGTGCTTGTTGGCGCGGTAGATGCGCGCGACGTTGACGGTGCCGGCGGGGTCGGACGCGATGACTCCCGCGTCGCCGCGCCATTCGTCGCCGGACGATGGGGCGGAGATGCCGAGCTCCTTCCAGGTGACGGAGAGATCGACGGTTACGCCGCGGTCGCGGAGCTTAACGGACGGCTTCGCGCCGAGCCGTGTCACACTGTCGAAGCGGACGCTCTGCACGGGCGAGTTGAAGGTGTAGCCCTCAGCCGCCGTCGCGCCGGCTGCGCGCGGACGCATCAGGACGACTGCGGCATCGTCTCCGAACGGCGCGACCATGAGCCTGAGGTCGCCTTCGGCGGGATCCTGCCCCTTGTTGGACGATGCCGAGAGCTGCACGTCGACGGAGTCTCCGGTCTTGAAGAGCAGGCGCCAGTCCTTGCCCGTGTTGCGCCACGGCGAATCGTCGCCGAAGACATCCCAGCGCAGATACAGGCGCTCGGCGTCGTAGAATGCCTTGAAGTCGGCGTGCACGGACTGCCCCTCGCTGCGGATCTCCGCGCGCGGCGCCTTGCCGAAGTCGGGCGAGCCGTCGGCGGAGAGCGTGGCCTTCGCGACCTTGATAGGCTCTACTGGCTTCGCAAGCGCGAGGGCGCGGCGGAGGTTGTCGGACTCGGCCTTCGCGAGGTCTGCGGTCGTGACGGCGATGGTGCCGGACGGAGCGCGGCGAATCGTCTCGAGTCCGTCGATGCGGATGATGTTGCCGCCCTGGTTGGCGGGGATGGGGCCCGAGGAGCGAATCTTCCCGTCGCGCTGGCGCGCGAAGGCGCCGCTGAAGGGCTCGCCGCGTCCGTTGAGCGTCGCGAACGAGGTCTTCTTCAGAACATCGGGATCGGACGGCATGAGCGGACCAGGCAGGCGGTTGTCCTTCGTGAGGCGGTTGACGTAGAGTCCATCCGTCGTCAGGAAGTAGTCTTCGCCGAGGTTGCCGCGTATCATCACGACGTCTGCGTCGCCGCAGCCCTTTGCATAGCCGAGGACCTTAAGGCATCCGATGAGGAGGCCAGGACGCGGCATCGGCGCGTTGTGCGATCCGTGCACCTGATGGAACGGCGAGTCGTAGCGCCAGAGCACTTCGCCGGTCGACTTGCGCCATCCGGCGACATAGGCGTGGCTTCCGTTGCGGAAGAATCCGACGACGAGGTCCTTGCCGGGAATTGAGGTCGCGGCGTCGGACGGTTCGAAGCCGGGGTTGTCGTACGGTTTGTATCCCTTGAGCGAATAGACGGGGCGTCCTCCGTCCCGGAAGGAGACGGGAAGGAGGCGTCCCCATGTGTGGCGGCGCGACTTGGGCTCTGTCGCGGAGACGAGGAAGCCGAGGTCTTCGGCGTCAGTCGGGATTCCTCCGAGCGCGCAGAACGTCAGAGTTCTGCCTTCGCTGTCTTCGGGGATTTCGCATTCGTCGGACTGCACATAGCCGTCGTTGTTGAAGTCGTTCCAGAGGACGGAATCCTTCTCGTCGCGATTTGCCCACGCGGACGGAGCGTCTTTGAGGGCGCTGCGGAGGTATCCGACGGTTGTGATTCCGGCGACAGGCTCCCAGACGCCCTCGCCCGTGCGCATCAGCATGAGGAACGAGGATTTGCGGTCCCAGCCGGCGGCGCTGAAGTATTCGCGCTCAGCGCCCGAGGCGGACGAGCAGAAGACGTCGCCAGTGTGGAAGGGGGTGTGTCCGGGCATGATGGCGGCGCCCTTTGCGGGGTCGGGGTTGTACATCGTTCCCAGCACCTTCCATTCGCCGGTCGCCGGTTCGATCTCGATTTCGTTCATCTCAGCGAAGGCGCGGTCGGGACGGTCGGCGTGGATGAAGGTGAATTCACCTGCGTATCCTGAGTTGCCGATGAATTCGCGCTCGAATGCGCCGTCGGGCTTCCAGACCGAGATGCGGCGCGGGCTGCGCTGGTTTTCCGCCGCCCACACGCGTCCCGTTGTGTCGACTGCGATGCCGGTGGCTTCGCGCACTCCGTCGCGGTCGAACCTGCCTGCCCTGGCGCGGCCGCCCATGCGCCCGAAGGTGCCGGAGAGTTTCCCAGCGGCGTCGAAGCGCTTGATGCGGCAGTCGGGTCCGTTGTCGGAAACGTAGAGCGAGCCGTCGGGACCGAGCGCGAGGGCTACGGGTGCACCGAGC
>JAEEGG010024702.1_pt1 | contig 11639 bp, 8 predicted proteins | sample 9134161 | NCBI WGS metagenome assembly JAEEGG01 (sample SAMN16246543, study PRJNA631951) | gut metagenome | biome: gut microbiome; feature: rumen; material: CR-attached | host: Bos | place: Iran: Karaj | collected 2018-10 | reverse complement strand
ATACGGTCAGATGATTATTCTTCCTTGTCTGCGAGCTTGAGGTTTGCGGCGAAGGAGATGGTATAGTCTCCCTGGTGCCAACTGCCCTTCTTGTCCTTTTCAAAGTCTATTGACAGGTCCTCTTCCGAGAGCACCACGCCCTGGAACTCTCCGCCGTTTGCGGCGCCGTCAATGTCCTCAAGGGTGATTGTTATTTCCTTTGGCTCCGTGGACCAGTCATTGGCGCGGGCGTTCACTTTGCCGTCCTTGTCCGTGAGGAACTCGTTGTCCTCTGTCTGGTAGTACTGCTTTACGCCGTTGTCATCCGTGTACTCAAGGCGGCTGTAGGAAACCTTGATTCCGGGAATGGGACTTCCGTCCTCTGCGGTGACCTCTCCGATTATCTTGTAATTGGCGTGAGGCATTCCATACTCTTTCTTTAGCTCTATGATATTGGCAATCTCGCTGCAGCCGCCCAGACCCAGGAAGGCCAGGATAGCTCCCACGATGAGCTCATAAATATGACGGATTCTTGCAATCATTCCGGTATTATAGATGCAAGAATCCGCCACAACGTTGCAACTTGTCCACCAAAAACGCCAAATCCGTGGACAAACCCCGGAAAACGGGGACTTGTCCACGGAAAACGTCATTTTGGTGGATGGGTGGTTGCTAATGGAGCAATCAAGGATGTACCAGTGTGCCAACTTTTTCTCCTTTGAGGAGTCTGGTGAGATTGCCGGGAGTGTTCATGTCAAAGACGATGATGGGCATGTTGCCGTCCTGGCAAAGGGCGTACGCGGTCTGGTCCATGACCTTGAGGCGCTTGGAGATGGCCTCCGAGAAGGAGAGTTCATCGTACTTTGTGGCGGTGGGATCCTTCTCCGGGTCTGCGGTGTAGACGCCGTCTACGCGGGTGCCTTTCAGGAGGGCATCGGCACCGATTTCAAGGGCGCGGAGTGCTGCGCCGGAATCCGTGGTGAAGAAGGGGTTGCCGGTTCCGCCGGCTATGAGGGCTACGCCGCCCCTTTCAAGGACGTTTACGGCATCGTCCCGCATATAGTACTTGGCGTGTGGCTCCATAGGCGTTGAGGTAAACACCACTGCGTCAACGCCCTGGGCCTTGATGAACATGGACAGTGCCAGGGAGTTGATGACGGTTGCAAGCATTCCCATCTTGTCTCCGTCCACCCGGTCGAAGCCCTTGCCCACTCCCTGCAGGCCGCGGAAAATATTGCCGCCGCCATTGACGATGGCTACCTGCAGGCCGGCCTTTGCCGCCGCTGCAATTTCTTTTGCATATGCCTCCAGCGAGGCTGTTTCGAGGCCCTTTCCGGCAGGGCCGCCAAGGCTTTCACCGCTAAGTTTCAGAAGTACTCTCTTATACATGATGTGTGGTTTATTCGATTAAACAAAAGTATTGAAATATTGGGAAACTTCCAAGAAAGATTCCTATATTTGCATAATTGATAATTGCAAAAACAACCATACATGGCTAATTTCCTGACCTCATCTATCGGCAAGAAGTTCATTCAGAGCATCTCCGGTGCCTTTCTTATCGTCTTCCTGCTTCTCCACGGAACCATCAACTTCTTCTCCGTCATAGACTCCCTGAACGGAGTATTCGGCAAGGTGGCCTATGACGCCGTACGCTTCTCTACCGGAGACGGCTGGTTCCAGCTTGGCTGCGACTTCATGTCCACCCCCGTCATCGACATCATGGTCCCCATCCTTGCACTTGGCTTCCTTATTCATATTGTATATGGTGTCTGGCTCAGCTATGAGAACCTGAAAAAGCGCGGCGGAATCAAGCGTTACGAGGTCCCCTCCAAAGCCAAGAACGACTCCTGGGCCGCAAAGAACATGGCCATCCTGGGCGTAATAGTCCTTGGCTTCCTCTGCTTCCATCTCAACCATTTCTGGGCAAAGATGCAGTTGCAGGAGTTCCTTGGCGGCGAAGCTGAGAATCCGTACTACCTCCTTCTCACTACCTTCAAGAACTGGTGGGTGGTAGCCCTCTACATCGTGTGGTTCGTCGCAATCTTCCTGCACATCAACCACGGCTTCTGGAGCATGTTCCAGACCATCGGCTGGAATAACAAGAAGTGGCTGGTCCGCCTTAAGGTAATCGGCACCATTGTAGCAGCACTCATTATCCTTCTCTTTGTTGCCACTGCCGTCAACGCCTTCATCGAGGCCAACTATGTAACCGCCTCTCACCAGTTCACGGCGGCACTTGTTGAAAATTTTTAAAATATTTCTTGCATTAAAGAATTCTTTTTGACATCTTTGCAAAAGAATGAGAAAGAACAACAATAGCTGGTGGCGCACTTGCAGCTCAAAACTGTAAGTCGCTTTGCCGTATAGTTATATCAGGTGGCCTGCTGACTTACAGCAGGCCATTTTTTTTGATTTCAATTAACACTTAATACAAACGAACCATGAGACAGAAAAAATTCATGCTCCCGGAGAGCGAAATCCCCACCCATTATTTTAACATCCAGGCCATAATGCCCAACAAGCCGCTGCCGTTCCTTCATCCCGCAACGCGCCAGCCGCTTAAGCCGGAAGACCTCTACCCCATCTTCTGCAAGGCCTGCGCAGACCAGGAGCTGAACCAGACCGACGAGTGGATCCCCATCCCCGAACCCGTACGCGAGCAGTACGCCGCATACCGCTGCACACCGCTTGTGCGCGCATACGAGCTTGAAGCCGCCCTTGGCACTCCCGCCCATATCTATTTCAAGAACGAGAGCGTATCCCCCGCCGGCAGCCACAAGCTGAACTCCGCAATAGCCCAGGCATACTACGCCAAGGAGCAGGGCATCACCAACCTCACCACGGAGACCGGTGCCGGCCAGTGGGGCGGTGCACTGAGCTATGCCACAAAGAAATTCGGCATTGACTGCGCTGTCTACATGGTAAAGATAAGCTATGAGCAGAAGCCCTACCGTCGCTCCATCATGCAGGCTTTCGGTGCTGCCATAACCCCGTCACCTTCAATGTCCACCCGCGCCGGAAAGGACATCATCACCCGTAACCCCAACGACAAGGGCTCCCTGGGCTGCGCCATCTCCGAGGCCATCGAACTGGCCGTCTCTACCCCCAACTGCAAATACGCACTGGGATCGGTCCTGAACCACGTGTGCATGCACCAGACGGTCATCGGCCTTGAGGCGGAGAAGCAGATGGAACTGACGGGAGAGTACCCGGACATTGTGATTGCCTGCTTCGGCGGCGGCTCCAACTTCTCCGGAATTGCATTCCCGTTCATGCGCCACAATATCCTGGAAGGCAAGAAGACCCGCTTCATCGCAGCCGAGCCGTACTCCTGCCCCAAACTCACCAGGGGCAAGTTCGAATACGACTTTGGTGACGAGGCCGGCATGACCCCGCTCCTCCCCATGTTCACCCTTGGACATACCTTCAAGCCCGCCTCCATCCACGCCGGCGGTCTCCGCTACCACGGCGCAGGCGTCATCCTTTCCCAGCTCATGAAGGACGGCTTCATGGAGGCCGTGGACATCGAGCAGAAGGATTCCTTCGCCGCAGGTGTGCTGTTTGCCCAGACAGAGGGCATCATCCCCGCCCCAGAGAGCTGCCATGCCATTGCCGCCACCATCCAGGAGGCCCTGAAGTGCAAGGAAACCGGCGAGAAGAAAACCATCCTCTTCAACCTCTCCGGCCACGGCTTCGTGGATATGAGCGCCTACGACAGCTACTTCTCCGGCGAGATGCAGAACTACCACGTCTCCGATGAAGACCTGGCCAAGTTCATCCAGAGCGCCGACCAGCTGAACAAGTAGCCGTTACCATCCACCAAAATGACGTTTTCCGTGGACAAGTGCCCGTTTTCCCGGGTTTGTCCACGGATTTGGCGTTTTTGGTGGATAAGTTGGCATTTTGCCGGGTTTGTCCACGGAAATGCGGGGTTTTGGTGGATGGCCTGGCTTAAATCTTGGCGGAAAGGGGGAACATGGCGTTCACGTCCTTGAGGGACAGCGCCAAAGTACGGGCAATCTGGCCGTTGGAGACGCGGTACTCATTTTTCAACTTCAGGCCAAGCTGCATTCTTTCCGTGGTGCCAAGGTTTGAGAGTTTCACATTACCATATTGTTCTCCGCACAGACGATATGCCAGTGAAAGAACTTCCTGGTCGGCAAGAGAGACTGGTTCTCCGTGCCTGTTGGCTATCTCTACCTGTCCTTCGACATTTCTTATGGTCCCTAGTACGAAGTCCCTGGCGCTGGGGAAGAACGACATTGCTCTTTCATAATCCACGAAACTCCAGGGCTGCGCGGCGCCGTCTTTTACATAGAACCTGTCAGTCAGCGCAATCACGTTGCGTGTATGCAGGAAGTCCCTCAGGGCCCTTCCCCGGAGGTTCGAAGCGGGTATGCCTTCACGCTTAAGCATAGGGTTGAAGTACAGATATCCGCTGGTGGAAGGGCAAGCAAAGACATTCACATCGGTCCTTACGACGAACGGGTTGCGGATAGTGTAAATTATCTCTGCCCGAAGCATCCTTAAAGAGTCAATGTGGATTGCCTCAAATTCGATGTGCCCGCTAAGACGGGCCTTCCCGTTGTATCGATAATAATTATCCAGCAACTCGGTAAGCTTTCCTATAAAGACGTCGCAGTAAGGACGTTCTCCCTCCACCACCAGGTGAAGGTGGTTTGACATCACTGCAAAAGCCAGAAGCCTGCAGCCCGGGACATGCATCAGTGCCACAGCAATGAAGTTCAGGACTGCGCCCATCTGTTTGTCGTCATCGTATAGAAGAGCATCCTCGAATGGCAGGGAACAATAGTGGAAAAATGGTTTGGAACGCTGGAACCGTTCCTCTTGTATCGTTGCCATAAGCCGTTTTTGCCAAATGTAAAAACTCTCCGGAAAACTCACCTTCAGATTCGTATAATCTTTTTAAACGACCATGTGTCTTTCCACCGATTGACATTCAGAAACACTATCAAAAACGCCCTTCAGGATATCTGTATGGCATTGCGAAAAATTTATACGTTTCTGAAGGTTCCGGATTTGATACTTTGGCTTTTGTATCCACCAACCCCCCAACTTATCCACCAAAACACCCCATTTCCGTGGACAAACCCCGTTATTCGCCAACTTATCCACCAAAAACGCCAAATCGGTGGACAAACCCGGCAAAACCCCAACTTATCCACCAAAAACGCCAAATCGGTGGACGGATGGGGGAAAATGATTATCTTTGCTGATATGAAACGCATTATCGTCATTGTGGCGCTTTTGGCGGCGGCTGTTGCTGCCGCGGCGCAGGGCCGTATCGTTACGGAGAGCATCCACAGCAGCAAGCTGGATGCAGACCAGAAGTACAACGTGTATCTGCCCGAAGGGTACGATGCCGCCAATCACTATCCCGTGATATACCTCCTTCATGGCCTCTCGGACGACTACACCGCCTGGGACAATCTTGGCAGGGTAAGCTGGGTTGCCGATGAGCTAATCCGCTCCGGAGAACTCTTGCCAGTTGTTATTGTGATGCCCAATGCCGGAGACAAGGACATCCACAACTACCCCAACGGCTACTTCAATATGCCTGAATGGCCGTATGAGAACTATTTCTTTACGGAATTCGTTCCGGAAGTGGAAGAGAAGTTCCATTGCGGCGGAAGCAAGCAGACACGTGCGGTAATGGGTCTTTCAATGGGTGGAGGCGGCTCCGTTGTGTACTGCCAGCGTCATCCGGACATGTTCTCCAGCTGCTATGCCATGAGTCCGTGGCTGGATAATAAGATGAATGAGGTCAGTTCAGGCACTCAGAAGCAGCCCACCACCAAGTTCACCTTCACTCAGCGTGCCGTGAGCAGACACTCTGCCATTGATTTCCTTGACAAGGCCGATGAGGCCACCCTCAATAACCTCCGTACAGTGAAGTGGTTCGTGGACTGCGGTGACGATGACTTCATCTTCGATCTCAGCACCGCCTTCTATGCCAAGATGCGGGAGAAAGGCGTAAAAGCGGAATTCCGTGTAAGGGACGGAGTGCACAACTGGGAGTACTGGCACGTATCTCTAAGGACCGCCCTGCCGTTTGCCAGCCGGAATTTCAGTCTGTAATTACAAGTGCTGCGGAAGGGTGATTGAACCGCAGCGTGACGATTGGTTCCGTAGTCCGGTTCAAGGTTGCCTTCCACCAGGCGTCAAAGACAACATCGTCAGTGGGCCACTGAAGCCCCGTTGAGGATATCTTCAACGTATTGTCGGCACTGAAAAGCGATACTCTGCGGCCTTCTCCAAGATGAAGGTCGCAGGTGTTTGTTATGGCGAAGGCGGTGCCGAAGTCGCTCACCATGGTCACTTTGCGGTCCCCAAGGTCAAACAGGCGGGTGTATTCCATCAGAAGGCCAAGATTGCCGATGGTGTGGTCTTCCCTGAGCCCCGTGGCACCCAGGATGGTTATCTCCTGAACCTCCGGATGCTCACGGAGAACCCATCGCATGGCCTTGGTGAGGTCATTGTAGTCCTGCTCTGTCTCATGGTAAACAATGCCGGAAAACCGCACCCTCAGTTCCTCAGGCAGAGAGTCCATATCCCCGACAATCACCATAGGCGCAGCCTGGGGATTGTACGCCAGCCACTTGATGACCGCCCCGTCGCAGCAAACCACGCCTTCCGCATTATCCAGAAGGAATAGCGGAAACGGTTCTGTGGGGAAAGCCCCGTTACATAATATGACAATGCCGTTCATACACCACAAAGATAATCATTTTCCCCCATCTGTCCACCGATTTGGCGTTTTTGGTGGACAAGTTGCCGTTTTGTCGGGTTTGTCCACCGATTTGGCGTTTTTGGTGGATAAGTTGGCGAAAACCGGGGTTTGTCCACGGAAATGGGGTGTTTTGGTGGACAAGTTGGCGAAAACCGGGGTTTGTCCACGGAAATGGGGTGTTTTCGTGGATAAGCTGGTGGGGCGGACCGGAAATTGGGGTTAATCGTCCTCCACGGGGGCGGCTTTGGCGAGCTCGGAGGAGGAGGTGCCGGGGGTGGTGGTGTACGATGTGGGGTTACGGAAGCCAAGGAGGAAGGACTTGACGTCCATGCGCTTCTTGCCGGCGAGCTGGAGGTCCGTGATGGCCAGGGCCCCGTCCTGGGTGGCTATGGCAAAGTATGTCTTGCCGTCGCTGAGCACGGTTCCGGGGGCGGCGTGGAGGTCATAGCGCATCTCTCCGAAGTACACCTTCAGTTGCAGGGCTCCGGAAGGAGATGCTGTGCCCGGAGCATTTGCCCGTACAGGGTCGCGAAGCGACGCGGAGGGCGCAGCCTCTCCTCCCGGTACCAACTCAGTGAAAGCGCAGGGGAAGGGGGAAAGGCCTCGGACAAGGTTGTAAACGGTGCGGGTGGGGGCATTCCAGTCTATGTGCTGGAGTTCCCGGGTGAGCTTGGGTGCGGGCTTGAGGAGCTCGTCACCCTGGATGAAACTGCGCTGGACGCGGAGCTCGATATTGTGCTGGATTATGCCCTCGACAGTCTCGACAACCAGGTCGGTACCTATTGCCATGAGCTTGTCGTGAAGGGCTCCGGCGGTGTCCGTGGGTTCTACGCGGCATTCTGAACGGAGTATGATGCCGCCGGTGTCTATCCTGCTGTCTATCATGAAGGTGGTTACACCGGTGATGTTCTCTCCGTTTATGACGGCCCAGTTGATGGGGGCAGCGCCGCGATACTGCGGAAGCAGGGCGGCGTGGAGGTTGAATGTGCCCAGCTTGGGCATTTTCCAGACCGCTTCCGGCAGCATCCTGAAGCCTACCACTACAAACAGATCGGCCTTCCAGTTGCTCAGGGCCATGAGGAATTCCGGATCCTTGAGTTTCTCCGGCTGCAGAACCGGAATGCCTTTCTCCACGGCGTATTTCTTCACCGCCGATTCACTGACCTTGAGACCGCGTCCGGAAGGTTTGTCCGGGGCGGTGACTACTCCTATCACTTTGTATCCGGCCTTCAGAAGACCGTCCAGAGGGCCTACGGAGAACTCCGGAGTGCCCATGTACACTATTCTTGTTTTCCTGAACATGCGAATGAGTTTACTCTTGGCTTTCCTTATCCATATCTTGAGGCCGTCAACGTTGAAGATGCTCTTGTCCTGCACCGCCTTGACAGTAAGCAGCCCTCCTATCGGCGCCAGCACGAAGGCCGATATGAATTTGCCCACGAATGGCGTCACGGTGCCGTTGTTTCCAAGGCGCTCGCCGGTGATGTCCACCACCCAGTACAGCACGAAGAACAGCAGCGAGATAATGGCAGGAGTGCCCAGACCGCCTTTTTTGAGGATAGCTCCCACCGGTGCGCCGATGAAGAACAGCAGCAGGCAGGCGAGCGCCGTGGCGTACTTCTTCCAAATCTCCACGTCCGTGCGGCGAATCAGGTTGGTGTAATTGTAGCCTTCCATGCCCTGGCTGTGGAGGAGGTTCTCGAACTGGCGGGCGGCGGTGGCGGCGTTCTCGTAGCCCCTGAGCTTATCCTTCAGGGATGTCCACTTCCTCTCCCCGGGGAGCGGCAGGGTTGTCGATGCCTTCTCCCGCCACGATGTGTCCAGTTGGGCGCGGTAGGTGAGGCTGTTCTGGCTGGAGAACTCCTTCAGATGCTTGTCTGCACCCTCTGCCACCAGATTGGACAGGGAATCGTGCCCGTGCCGGAGATCCTTGAGGCTCATGGAGCGGACCTGCTCACCGTACCGGGCGCTGTCGGAGTGGTGGAAAGCGTAGTTCTCCAGCGGAATCACCAGTTCCTGGCTGCGGAAATGTACCCTCTGGAGCGCCAGGGTGGTGTCCCTGTACTTCCGTTTGTTGTCCTCCTGGTAGTTGGTACCGTCGTAGAGCTGGAAAGTGAGGTAGTCCTTGCTCTTGGACATCTTTATGACGCCGCTGTCCGCTACCGTTATCCGGGTGTTGCCTTTGCCCACGGTGTGGTCGTAAACCTGTATCTTGTACATCATGCCGGTGGTCTTGTCCCTGTCCTCGACGCGGAGGATGTAGCCCTCGATGCCGTCGTAGAAGGTTCCGGTGGGGATTTTTATCTCCGACTTTGTGCGGCCGATATCGTCCCTCATGGTGTAGATCTGGTTGATGGAATAGGGAACCAGGCGGTCCGTGATGTAGAAGGCGCCGATGGAAATGAGGATGGCGACCAGGATCATGGGGAAGAGCACCCTCGTGAGGGAAATGCCCGATGCCTTGATGGCGGTGAGCTCGAACTGCTCTCCCATCTGCCCCAGCGTCATCATGGAGCTGAGCAGCGTTGCCAGCGGTATGGCCAGCGGCAGGGTCTGGCAGCTTCCCCACATGAGGAACTCAAGTATAACCTTGAGCTCCAGGCCTTTACCAACCAGCTCGTCTATGTACAGCCAAAGAAACTGCAAGACCAGTATGAACGTAACAATCGCCAGGATCGCGATAAACGGTCCTACGAAAGACTTCAACAGAAACTGGTCTAATTTCTTCAAGCTATGGCGATTTCTACAAGTTTGTCAAGTGCGGCAGGGAGGCCTTCGGTGAGACGGCCGCCTGCGGTGGCAAGACCGGGCTGGCCGCCGCCGCCGCCCTGGATGAGCTTTGCGGCTTCGCGGATGTCCTTGCCGGCGTTCTTGCCCCGGGCAACGAGGTCGTTGGAGTACATGAGCACCAGGTTTGGCTTCTCTGCGTATGCAAAGGCGCCTGCCAGCACAAAGTTCTCCATCTTTTTCTGCAACATGAGTGCCACGTTCCTGGCGATGGCCGGGTCAATGGAGCTGTCGAAGCGGACCACCTTGACGCCGTTCATCTCGACGGCAGCGGCCTCCAGGCGGGCTGCAAGGGCTGCGGCCTTCTCGTTGGCAACCTCTTCCAGCTGTTTCTTGGCCTCGGCATTCTCTGCAACCAGCTTCTCTATGGCACCGGTGAGGTCCGGGACGTTGTTGAACAGGCTCTTAAGGCCTTTCAGGAGGTCTTCCATGACCTCGACGCCCTGCTCCGCGCCTGCGCCGGTGAGAGCCTCGATTCTGCGTACGCCGGCAGCCACAGCGCTTTCCGCCTTGATCTTGAACAGGCCGATGGTGCCGGTGCTGCGGGTGTGAGTGCCGCCGCAGAGCTCTACGGAGTCTCCGAAGCGCACTACGCGTACAACATCGCCGTATTTTTCTCCGAACAGGGCCATCGCACCCATTGCGCGGGCTTCTTCCAGGCGGGCGTCACGCTTTTCGCAGAGAGGGTAATCGGCCCTTATGAGCTGGTTGACACGGCGTTCTACTGTGCGGAGCTCATCGTCCGTGACTTTCTGGAAGTGGGAGAAGTCGAAACGGAAATAGTCCGGTCCCACGAAGGAGCCTTTCTGCTCCACGTGTGTTCCCAGGGTTTCCCTGAGGGCCTGGTGGAGAAGGTGGGTAGCGGTATGGTTGTTCATGATGCGCTGGCGGCGCTCCTGGTCCACCACAAGGGTGAAGATGCCGCCCTCTTCGGGAAGGCGCTCTGCCAGATGTATGGTAAGGTTGTTCTCCTTGACGGTGTTCAGGATGGCTATCTTTTCGCCGCCGGCGCCCTGGATGTAGCCGGTGTCGCCTACCTGACCGCCCATCTCTGCGTAGAAGGGGGTGCGGTCAAAGACCAGCTGGAAGAGCTCCTTGTTCTTCTGCTTCACGGTGCGCTGCTTGAGGAGGCGTGCGCCTTCTACGGAGAGAACATCGTAGCCGAGGAATTCGACGTCGGTGTCATCGGAGAAGACGGTCCAGTCTCCGAACTCGTTGGCGGTAGCGTTGCGGGCGCGCTCCTTCTGCTTGCCGAGCTCTACATTGAAGCTTTCAAGGTCTACGGTGTAGCCCTTTTCCGCGGCGATGAGTTCGGTGAGGTCGATGGGGAAGCCGTAGGTGTCGTAAAGGACGAAGGCGTCCACTCCTGAGACCACCTTGGTGGCGGCGTTGCGGGCCATGTTGTCCTCAAGCATGCGGATACCGCGGTCCAGGGTGCGCAGGAAGGCGTTTTCCTCTTCGCGGATTACGCTGACGATGAGTTTTTCCTGGGCGGGGAGTTCCGGGTAGGCTTCTCCCATATCGGCAACCAGCTGGGGGATGAGGCGGCAGAGGAAAGGCTCCGTGAATCCAAGGAAGGTGTAGCCGTAACGGACGGCGCGGCGGAGGATTCGGCGGATAACGTAGCCGGCCTTCACGTTGGAAGGCAGCTGGCCGTCGGCGATGGAGAAGGCGATGGCGCGGATGTGGTCTGCGATCACGCGCATGGCAACCTCTACGTTGCCGCCCTCTGCATACTTGTGGCCGGAGAATTCCTCTACCTTGCCGATGAGGCCGCTGAAAACATCGGTCTCGTAGTTGCTCTTCTTGTTCTGGAGAATCATGCACAGGCGCTCGAATCCCATGCCGGTGTCGATGTTCTTTGCCGGGAGGGGTTCCAGGTGACCGTCGGCCTTGCGCTCATACTGCATGAACACCAGGTTCCATATCTCTATGACGTCGTCGTTGTCCGTATTCACGAGCTCGCGGCCGGGAATCTTCGCAATCTCCTCGTCGGGACGGAGGTCGATGTGGATCTCGCTGCAGGGGCCGCAGGGGCCGGTGTCGCCCATTTCCCAGAAGTTGTCGTGCTTGTTTCCGGTGAGAACGTGGTCTGCGGGGAGGTGCCTCAGCCATGCGGCCT